>JACCDS011565521.1_pt1 | contig 29925 bp, 30 predicted proteins | sample 7446441 | NCBI WGS metagenome assembly JACCDS01 (sample SAMN15323445, study PRJNA562643) | freshwater metagenome | isolation source: river surface water | place: USA:Blue River Watershed | collected 2017-08-17 | reverse complement strand
CGCCACCGGGCATGAAGAAGGACATCACCACCAGCAGGCCCGCGGGGATCAGCAGCCAGAAGCTGAAGTTGTTCATGCGGGCAAAGGCCATGTCGGCCGCGCCGATCTGCAGCGGGATCATCCAGTTCGCGAAGCCGACGAAGGCCGGCATGATCGCGCCGAAGACCATGATCAGGCCGTGCATCGTGGTCAGCTGGTTGAACAGCTCAGGGTTCACGATTTGCAGGCCCGGCTGGAACAGCTCGGCGCGGATCAGCAGCGCGAGCACGCCGCCGACGAGCAGCATCGTGAACGCGAACAGCAGGTACAGGGTACCGATGTCCTTGTGGTTCGTGGCAAAGACCCAGCGTCTCCAGCCAGCCGGGGCATGGTGGTGGTCGTGGTCGTGTGCCCCTGCGACGCGGCCGTCTGTATCAATCACAGCGCTCATATTCGCTCCCAATTAAAACTTTGTTGATTCGATTCAGTTAGCCGACTGCGCAAGCTCGACCGGCTTGGCGGCAGCTGCCGTCTTGGACTCTTGCTGGCTCTTGACCCACGCGCTGTAGTCTTCCTGGCTCAGCACCTTCACATGGATAGGCATGTAGGAGTGCTCCTTGCCACACAGCTCCTGGCACTGACCGTAGAAGTCGCCGGTGCGCTCGGCCTTGAACCAGGTGTCGCGCACGAAGCCGGGGATCGCATCCTGCTTGATGCCGAAAGCCGGCACCGCGAAGGCGTGGATCACGTCAGCGGCCGTGGTAATGACACGAACCTTCTTGCCGACCGGCACGACCAGCGGATTGTCTACCTTCAGCAGGTAGTTATCCAGCGACACGCCTTTGGCGCCCTGGTCCGACAGCTGGCGGTGTTCGAGGTCGATCGACGACACGAAATTGATGCCGTTGCCTTCGCCGCTCAGGTATTCATAACCCCAGCGCCACTGGTAGCCGGTAGCTTTCACGGTGATGTCGGCAGCCGACGTGTCCTTCTGCGCGACCACGGCTTTGGTTGCCGGCACCGCCATCAGGATAACGATGATGAACGGAACGATGGTCCACAGCAGCTCGACCTTGATCGACTCATGGAAGGTCGCCGGCTGGTGGCCGAGCGATTTGCGGTGGCGGAAGATCGAATAGAACATCACGCCGAACACGACGATGAAGATCGCGAGGCAAATCACCAGCATCATCCAGTGCAGGTAGTGCTGTTCTTCCGCGACCTTGGTCACGGCTGCCGGCAAGTTCAGCTGATGGACAGCGGGGCCGCCCGGCAGGTCGTTCACCGCGTGGGCAAATCCACTGGACAGCGTCAGCACGCCTGCGGCGAATGCAGCCAGTTTCTTTTCTAGTGTATTGAACATAGCGTCGGTAGAAAGATAGGGTGGAACTGTTACGCGAAGTCTGATTAACGGAACTTCGACTGCGGCACGACTTGCATCTCGCCCGGCAGACCGCCAATGTAGTTGGCGATCAGCTTGAGCTCGGCGCGGCTGTACTGCTTGACCATACCCGGCATGATCGGGTTGGCGCGACCCCAGGTGCTGTGACCTCCGCCTTGGTAGGACTTGAGCGCCACGTACAGGTAGTCAGCATGCTGACCGGCCAGCTTCGGATACGACGGATCCAGCGGCTTGCTAAAGTTCGCGCCATGGCATCCGACACAGCCGCCCTTGTTCAGCAGCTCGGCCACGACGGCCGGTGCGGCTTGCGGCTGCTCCGGAAGCGTGACCTTGTTGCCGTGCTGCTCGTAATAAGCAGCCAGATCGACGATGTCCTGATCGCTCAGGCCCTGGGCGACGCTACGCATTGTCATGTGACGACGGTCACCGGACTTGTAAGCACGGAGCGCAGCTTCGATGTACTTGCCGCTTTGCTGCGAGATCTTCGGAACGCGATAGACCTCGGGGAAGCTTGCCTGATAGCCATGAATGCCGTGGCATCCGATGCACATGGCATTTTTCTTCTGTCCAGCGGCCGGATCCCCTTTGAGGTCTTCGGCATGGAGCGTTGCAGGCAAGGCGATGAACGCCCAGATTAGCGTGAGAATTTTGAAAGATGTTCGGATCATTGGCGGACCACAGTGCTGGTTTTCTTCTTCGATTAATTGCCGAAAAATACACTTTTTCAGGGGCGACGGAATTTCCTCCCCGGAACAGAGTGCGGAGTATAAGTTAAGTTGATAACTGTCGCCAACAAAAAACCATATCGCTTCAGGGTGGATTGGCGAAATTCAAGTGTTTACGCTGCTGAAGCTGAAATAAGGGCAAAAGAATTTTCATTACATGGCAATCCGATAATTTTTCCGTCCGGGGTGGCTCTTCAGCGCGGGCGCGGCTCAAAACGGAGGATAGCCTCGCCAGCGGCCGTGGTTCGCGGCTCGGGCCGGAAGGCGTGCCCGTAGATCACTTCGACCGTCAATCGGATATTGCCATCTTGATCTCGCCGGTCTTCTATCGCCCGCGTCAGGCGAGCCTGGCAGCGCGGCGTATCGAGTCCGGCCGGACGTTCGATCAGCGGATTACCGCCGAAGGCGCGCACATCGGCCAGAAGGCGATCAGCGGACGGGTAAGTGAGGGTCAGTTTTTCCATATCCATGACCGGCGTGGCCATGCCGGCCGCCACCAGCATGTCGCCGTAGTCATGCAGGTCGACGAAGGGCAGCACACGGTTGCGCAAGCCGAGTCCGTCAAAAGCTTCGCGCAATTCTATGAAGGTGTCCGGCCCGAAGCAGCTGAACATCAGCAAGCCGTCAGTGTGCAGCACGCGCGCCCATTCCCGGATCACCCTGTGCGGCTGCGGATGCCAGTGCAGCGCGAGATTCGACCACAGGCAATCCACGCTGGCGCGCGGCAGCGGCAGCCGGGCAAAGTCCGCGCAGGCCAGCGATGCCGCATGCAGTGCCGGCGGCCGGCGGCCGAGCACGCGCGACATGAATTTCTGCAGGCCTGATCGGGACTGCGCACTCGAAGCACGGGCGGTCGCCAGCATTGCCGGTGAGGCATCGACGGCCAGCAATTGCGCACCCGGGAAGGCCTGCCGCAGCAAGAGCAGGTCCTGCCCCTCGCCGCAACCGGCGTCGAGCACGGCGGTCGGGGCAAGCCGGATCAGCCCGAGCCGCTCGGCCATACGGGCGGCAATCTCGCGGCGCAGAAATTGCGAACCGGCGCAACGCGCCGGCTGCGCGAACAGGCGACGCACGGCCGCAACGGAAATCGGCGCGATGCGGGCTTCGCGCTCAGGATCGTTCGGGAATGAGGCCATGGCGGCAGGCGGGCAATGAGACGGGCGACACAATGCGTGGCAGTTTACTCCAGACACCCGCGATGCACTTCATCCGCCGACTGTTTTCCAGCGCACTGCTGCGAAACTTGCCGAACCGGCTATTGCCGGGCGCGTGCGTCTTGTGCGGCGCGAATGACACCGGCCTGTTGTGCGCGCCTTGCCGCTTGCGCCACCTGGCGAGCGCCACGCTTCGCTGCGAGCGCTGTGCAATCGAGCTGCCGACGCCGCCCCCGCTGTGCGGCCGCTGCCATGCAGAGCCGCCTGCGTTCGACGCCAGCTTCACGGCCGCAAGCTACGCGCCGCCGGTCGACGCACTGGTGCAGGCGCTGAAGTTTCGCGGCCAGTTGCCGTATGCCGCTGCCATGGCGCAGCTGTTGCAGGCAGCGGTGCCACGCGAAGCGGTCGCCGATGGCGGGCTGATGATCGCAGTGCCCCTGTCGGCGGAACGTCTTGCAGCGCGGGGCTTCAATCAGGCGCACGAAATCGCGAAGCCGCTGGCGCGCGCGTGGCAATTAGCGCTGGTGACAGACGCCTGTGTGCGAGTGCGTGATACCGAAGCGCAGGCTACGCTCGCGCCGGACCGCAGGCGCGATAATACGCGCGGCGCTTTCGCGGTCGCGCGGCGTGAAGCTGTCGCGGGTCAAGCGGTGCTGGTGGTCGATGATGTAATGACCACCGGGTACACGCTGGACGCGCTGGCGGCCTGTTTGAAACGCCACGGCGCGACAAGCGTGACCAATATCGTCTTCGCGCGCACGCCTTTGCGTTAAACCTTACCGGAGAAGCTTTTGTTTCATGTCGTCCTGGTCGAGCCGGAAATTCCACCGAATACCGGCAATGTGATCCGGCTGTGCGCCAACACCGGCGCGCAACTGCACCTGATCGAACCGCTCGGCTTTCCGCTTGACGATGCCCGCATGCGTCGCGCGGGACTCGATTATCACGAGTACGCGCAGATGAAAGTCCACCCGAACTGGGAGGCGTTCATCGATGAACTGAAGCCGGACATGTCACGCGTGTTCGCGTTCACCACCCATGGCTCGTCGGTCTTTTCAAACCTGAGCTTCCGGCCCGGCGATGTGTTCGTGTTCGGCTCGGAAACGCGCGGACTGGATCCGGCCTTGCGCGAGAGCTTCCCGAACGCGCAGCGGATACGCCTGCCGATGCGACCCGGCAATCGCAGCCTGAATCTGTCGAACGCAGTCGCCGTCACCGTGTTCGAAGCCTGGCGGCAGCAGGGCTTCGACGGCGGGGCCTGAGTTTATAATCAGAGAATAAACCACCACCTGTCGGAGCTTTGATGACCACGATCCTTCTGCGCGCATTCGCGCTCACCCTGCTGCTGTTCAGCGGCGTCTCGCACGCGCAATCGATCGTGATCGACAAGGCGGTCGCGCGCGCCACCGTTGGCAAGATGCCCAATGGCGCGGCCTTCCTGCAAATCGAGAACAAGGGCGCGGATGACGTGCTGCTGTCTGGCAGCTCGCCGGCCTCGTCCAAAGTCGAAATCCACACGATGAGCATGGACGGCAATGTGATGAAGATGCGCGCGCTCGATCAGCTGGCGCTGAAAGCCGGGCAGAAGATGGAGATGAAACCGGGCAACGGCGTGCACATCATGCTGATGGGCCTGAAGAAGCCACTGGCCGCCGGCGACAAATTCCCGCTGACGCTGAACTTCCGCAAGGCCGGCAAGATCGAGGTAACGGTCGACGTGGCCGAGATGGGCATGCCGATGAAGAAGGGCGACGGCGACATGCACGACCATGATCATGGTCATAATCACCATCATCACCACGAGTAAATGACAACGGGGCCGCCAGGCCCCGTTTCTTTTGCAGCGATCCGCCGCCTACGTTCGCGCCGCGTAGCGCTTGTAGACCTTGCGGCCGCCCGCATCATCGAACAGCACAACGTCGAACGCATCGCGTCGCGTGCCTTCGGTTTCCATGCCCGGCGAGCCGACCACCATGCCCGGCACCGACAACCCGCGCGCCTTCGGCTTCTCGGCCAGCAGACGTTTGATCTCGGCCGCCGGCACATGCCCCTCCAGCGCATAGCCGTCGATCACGCCGGTGTGGCAGGAACCCAGTTCGCTCGGCACGCCGAATTTCTTGCGATACGGTGACGTGTCCGGCACATCATGCGCGACGACCTCGAAGCCGTTCTGCTGCAGGTGCGCGACCCAGTCGTGGCAGCAGCCGCAAGTCGGTGTCTTGTAGACGGTAATGGTCGGCGACTGCGCCGCGCCGGTCGTTGCCGGCAAGGTGGCCGCCAGCAGCAGGCCGAGGAAACTGCGTCGTTTCATGGCTTTCCCTTTGCAATGAACGCCGAACCGCGCACTCAGGCGACCGGCGGCGCGAGACGGGCAGCCGCTTCCTTGCGGAAGCGGTTCAGTTCCTGCACCGTCGCAAAACTGCGCTCGAACAGCAGCGACAGATTGTGCAGGATACGGTCGACAACCTTCTTTTCCCACGCATCGTCAAATTTGATCTGCGTGTCGAGCCAGGCCTCGAGCCAGTTGGGGTCCGGCAGGCGGCTTTGCACGGTGTCGTTCGGGAACAGCGACTGATTCACGTGCAGGTTGGTCGGGTGCAGCGGCTTGTCGGTGCGACGCGCCGACGCCATCAGCACGCCGATTTTCGCGAACGCGCTGCGCGCGCTATCGCCGAACTCGTTCAGTGCCTTTTTCATGTAGCGCAGGTAAGCGCCGCCATGGCGCGCCTCGTCCTGGCTGATGGTCTTGTAGATATGCTTGATGACTGGCTCGGTATGCCAGTCGGCCGCGCAGCGGTACCAGTGGTTCAGCCGGATCTCGCCACAGAAGTGCAGCATCAGCGTCTCCAGCGGCGGCGCCGGATCGAATTCGAAGCGCACCTTGTGCAGCTCTTCCTCGGTCGGCACCAGGTCCGGACGGAAACGGCGCAGATATTCCATCAGCACCAGCGCGTGTTTCTGCTCTTCAAAGAACCAGACCGAAATGAAGGCCGAGAAATCGCTGTCGCCGCGGTTGTCGCGCAAGAACATCTCGGTGGCCGGCAGCGCCGCCCATTCGGTGATCGCGTTCATCTTGATCGTTTGCGCCTGCTCGTCGGACAACAGGCTGCTGTCGAACTGATCCCATGGAATATCAGTTTCCATGTTCCAGCGGACTTGTTCGAGGGATCGGAAGAGTTCGGGAAACAGCATCGGGAGAATCGTGCGAAGTTCAGTAGTCGCCTGATTTTATCAACAAAGCACGTCAGTTCGATGACATGCCCAGGCGAACCGGCGGCCTGACGGCGTTAGTTTGCAGTCTGACATCAAAGTGCGTCCAGGTCGTCCAGCAAGGCGGCGGCATGCCGACGTATCGCGGCTCGCTCATCGGCGCCAATCCTTTGCAGATTCTTCGCCATCAGCGCGGTGCGCGGACTGGCTGCCAGCGCTGTTTCATGCCGGTCGATGAATTGCCAGTACAGCGTGGTGAACGGGCAAGCGGCGTCGCCGCTGCGCCGGGCCGGATCGTAGCGGCAGCCGCCGCAATAATTGCTCTGACGATGAATGTACGCGCCGCTGGCGACATACGGCTTGCTGGTAAAGCGCGGCCCGCACGCGTGCAGCGCCATGCCGGCCGTGTTCGGCAATTCAACCCATTCGATCGCATCGACATACACCGCGAGATACCAGTCGCCCACCTGCTGCGGCGACAGCCCGGCCAGCAGCGCGAAATTTCCGGTCACCATCAATCGCTGTATGTGATGCGCATAGCCGAGTTCCAGCGTCTGCTTCAGGCTGTCGCGCACACAGGCCATGTGGGTGTCGCCGGTCCAGAACCAGCGTGGCAGCTCACGCGTGTGCGCGTAGTGATTCGCCTCCTTCATCGCCGGCATGTCGAGCCAGTACACGCCACGGATGAATTCGCGCCAGCCCATGATCTGGCGGATAAAACCTTCGGCGCCTTCCAGCGGCACCTTGCCGTCGCGCCAGGCCTGCTCGGCCGCCGTGATGACTTCGCGCGGATCGAGCAGGTGCAGGTTCAGCGCGACCGACAGCAGCGAATGCCAGCCGGTGGGCGTATCGGTCCACATCGCATCCTGCCAGGTGCCGAAATGAACGAGGCGCGTGGCAATAAACACATCGAGCGCCTGCAAGGCCTGCGCGCGCGTGACGGGCCAGCGGAATTTTTGCAGCGCGCCGGGGTGGTCTGCGAAGCGGGTTTCCACCAGCGCGAACACTTCGCGCGTGATCTCGTCCGGTTCGAAGCCGGCCGGCGGCGGTATGGTGCCGGGTCCGGTTTTCTTCGGATAGGCGCTGCGGTTGTCGGCGTCGAAATTCCACTGCCCGCCGACCGGTTCGCGACCCTCCATCAACACGCGGTGCTTCTTGCGCATCTCGCGATAGAAAAATTCCATGCGCAGTTCGCGCTTGGCTTTGGCCCAGCCCGCGAATTCCTGGCGGCTGCAGAGGAAGTGGGTGTCGTCGACGCTGTGCAGGACAATGCCGTTCTCGCTGCAGGTCGATTCAATCATCTGCTGCATCCGCCATTCCCCCGCCTCGACCAGCTTCAGCGTTTGCGGGCGATGGCGCTGCAGCGCGGCCGCAAGGCGCGCGCCGAAGTCGGGCGGCTCGTCGGCGTCGAGCGGCACGTAGTCTACCGTCCAGTTCCGCGCGCGCAGTTCGTCGGCGAAATGCCGCATCGCCGACAGAAACAGCGCGATCCGCGCCTTGTGCGACCACACTGCCGTCGCCTCGCCGGCGGCCTCGATCATCAGCACGCAGTCCTGCGAGGGATCAAAGCCGGACAGCGCCGGACTGGACAGGCTCAACTGGTCGCCGAGCACGAGAATCAGGTCACGCATGGGTCGGGAATACTCATTTCATTTCAAGGGTTTAGGAAAATTCCCGGCGGTCCGCGCGTGCTGTCGGCGCGGAAACCAGAGGCCTTCGGAAAGATTTTTCAAAGCAAGCTAGAATCCTCTCGATCTTAATTCAAATCACAGGCTTCCCAGCGATGAACTCTTTTGCGATCTTCCGCCGCAAGCGACTGTTCTGGATGTTGGTCTTGCTGTCGGCGCTCATTCCCGGATTCAGCTTTGCAGCCAATTGCCCGGCGCTGCTGAATCACAAATTCAACCGGCTGCAGGATGAAGCGCCGCAGGACCTGTGCCAGTACGCCGGCAAGGTCACGCTGGTCGTCAATACTGCCAGCTACTGCGGCTTCACGTCGCAATACGAAGGGCTGGAGAAGCTATACGCGAAATACAAGGACCGCGGGCTGGTGGTGCTGGGCTTCCCTTCGAACGATTTCTCGCAGGAGCCGGAAGGCAACAAGAAGATCGCCGATTTTTGCTACAACACCTACGGCGTGAAATTCCCGATGTTCTCGAAAAGCTCGGTGCGGGGCAGCGATGCCAACTCGCTGTTCGCCGCACTGCAAAAGGCCGGTGCAAAAGAGCCGGGCTGGAATTTCTTCAAGTACCTGATCGACCGCGATGGCAAGCTGGTCGGCAACTACGGCAGCATGACCCGACCGGACGACAAGGCCTTCGTCAGCGCCGTCGAAAAAGCGCTCGGCACGCAGTAAACGGCAAGTTTCCAGCCGCGATGCTTCCCGGCCACAGGCCGGCGGCAAGCCGGGGACGATCTTCCCCCCCGAACCCTGACACTTCCCGGCAGGCGTCGCGGCGCTTTTATTCCTGAAGTTCCATCGTAGGACTCGCATGAAAATCGCCGTTATTGGTGCAGGCATTTCCGGATTGTCAGCCGCGTGGCAGCTGTCGCGCGACGGCCATCAGGTAGCGCTGTACGAAGCGGGCGCCTATTTCGGCGGCCATACGAATACCGTTGACATCACCATCGACGGTCAGCATTTTGGCGTCGATACCGGCTTCCTCGTCTTCAATCATCGCACCTACCCAAACCTCGTGCGCCTGTTCGAGACGCTGGGCGTACATACCACCGCCAGCGACATGTCGTTCGCGGTCAAGATGCCGATGTCGGACCGCACACACGCGCGCGTGCTCGAATGGGCTGGCAGCAATCTCGACACCGTGTTCGCACAGCGCAGCAACCTGCTGTCGCCGCGCTTCTGGCGCATGCTGCGCGACATCATGCGCTTCAATCGGCAGACCACGGCACTGGCGCTGACGCCGGGCGCGATGGACGACGTGCCGCTCGGCGATTTCCTGGCGGCGAACCACTACAGCGACGAATTCCGTGACTGGTATCTGCTGCCGATGGCCGGCTGCATCTGGTCCTGCCCGACCGCGCAGATGCTCGCTTTCCCGCTCGCGACCTTCGTGCGCTTCTGTCACAACCACGGGCTGATCCAGGTGAACGACCGCCCGCAGTGGCACACCGTGACCGGCGGCGCGCGTCATTACGTACAGAAAATGCTGGCCGAAATCCCAGAGAAGTTTCTCAACACCCCGGTGCGATCAGTCACCCGCATCGATGCCGGCTTGAAGCAGCAGGTACAGGTCGACTCCGCACTCGGCGCGCTGATGTATGACCACGTGGTGCTGGCCGCGCACAGCGACCAGACCCGCGCCATGCTGCAGGATGCGAGCGACGCCGAGCATGCAATGCTGTCCGCCGTCGGCTACCAGCCGAACCGCGCAGTGCTGCACACCGACGCCAGCTGCCTGCCCGAGCGCGAAAAGGCGTGGTCGGCGTGGAACTACGAGAGCGCCGGCCCCGGCGAAGCGGATGTCTGCGTGCACTACCTGCTGAACAAACTGCAGCCGCTGCCGGTCAAAACGCCGGTGATTGTGTCGCTGAATCCGATCCGCGAGCCGGCGCCATCGACCGTGCTGGCCAGCTTTGCTTACGCCCACCCGGTATTCGACGGACCCGCGATTGCCGCGCAGCGCGTGCTGCCGACGCTGCAGGGCGTGCGCAACACCTGGTTCGCCGGCGCATGGACCGGCTACGGCTTTCATGAAGATGGCCTGAAGTCGGGTCTGGCGGTGGCTGACGCCATCGGCGCGCTGGCGGACTTCGGCGCGCGTCAGGCTGCATAATCCGGCGATGATGAAAGCATCTCGCCCCCTGCTGAGTGTCGGACAAGTCCGGCACAGCCGCCTGCGGCCCGCGAAAAATGCGTTCAGCTACAGCGTATTTACGCTGATGCTGCCCTTGCGTGCACTTGGCAACGGCCCGCTCGGCAGCCGCCTGTGCTCGCGCAACCGCTTCAACCTGCTGTCCTTCCACGACCGCGACCATGGCGATGGCCAGACGCCGCTGCTCGACTGGATAGACAAGCTGCTGCGCGCGGAAGGCATCACCGACGCCGATGGCGAGATCTGGCTGCAGGGTTTTCCGCGCGTGCTCGGCTATGTATTCAACCCGGTCTCGTTCTGGTTCTGCCATCGCCGCGACGGCGCGCTGCGCGCCATCGTGTGCGAGGTGAACAATACCTTCGGTGAGCGGCACTGCTACCTGCTTGATGGCGGCGGCGAAATGCACTGGGGCCGCGCGCTGTCGGCGACGAAGATCTTCCATGTGTCGCCCTTCTGCGCGGTCGAAGGCAGCTACCGCTTCCGCTTCATGCACGCAATTCAGGCGCGCGACGATCAGTCGGTCGAGCGCATGGTCGCGCGCATCGACTATCACGATGCGCAGGGGCCGCTGCTGCTGACCAGCGTATCCGGCGTGCTGCAGCCGCTGAATGATGCGAGCGCAGCGAAGGCCTTCCTCGGCCATCCGCTGATGACGCTGGGCGTGATCTTCCGCATACACTGGCAGGGGTTGAAGCTGTTCGCCAAGCGCGTCCCCTTCTTCAGCAAACCACAACCTCCCGCAAAGGCATTGAGCAGATGAACGAGACCCTGTCCAACCCCCTCGAACTGCAGCCAGACCGGAACGATGGCAAGCCGGTCGCAATGCCGGCGTCGGCGCGCGTCCTGCTGCAAATGCTGCGCCGCCTCGAGCATGGCGCGCTGCGGCTCACCTGCCCCGACGGCAGCGTGCTCAGCTTCGGCGACGGCAGCGCGCCGGTAGAGCTGACACTGAATAACTGGCATCCGTGCAGCGCCGCACTGAAGTCCGGCGACATCGGCTTCGCCGAAAGCTTCATCGCGGGCGACTGGCAGACCGATGACCTGACCGCACTGCTGCAACTGCTCGCGCGCAACCGCGCGGCGCTTGATGACGCGATCTATGGCAGCTGGTGGGGCGGGCTGCTGTACCGCGTGCGCCATCTGTTCAACCGCAACTCGAAGTCGGGCAGCCGGCGCAATATCCACGCGCACTACGACATCGGCAATGCGTTTTACCGGCTGTGGCTGGATCCGTCGATGACGTATTCGAGCGCGCTGTTCGCCGAGCCGACGATGACGCTGCAGCAGGCCCAGCATGCGAAGTACGCGCGCATCCTCGAACAGCTGAAGCTGGGCGATGGCCAACGTGTGCTGGAGATCGGCTGCGGCTGGGGCGGCTTCGCCGAGCTGGCGACACGTCAGGGCATGCAGCTGACCGGACTGACGCTGTCGACCGAGCAGCTGGAATTCGCGCGGCAGCGGCTGCAGGACGCGGGACTCGCGCAGCGCGCGGACCTGCGGCTGCAGGATTATCGCGACGCCGACGGCGAGTTCGACGGCATCGCGTCGATCGAGATGTTCGAGGCAGTCGGCGAGCAATACTGGGACAGTTACTTCGAATGCGTCGCGCGCCGCCTGAAGCGCGGTGGTCGCGCCTGCATACAAACCATCACGATCGCCGACGAACTGTTCGCGCGATATCGCAAGGGCAGCGACTTCATCCAGCAATACATCTTCCCGGGCGGCATGCTGCCGTCGCCCGAAGTGTTCCGCGCCCACGCGCAGCGGCATGGCCTTGACGTCGCCGATGAGCACGCCTTCGGCCTCGACTACGCGCGCACGCTGGCCGAGTGGCATCAGCGCTTCAACGCGGTGCTGCCCGAGGTGCGCGCGCAGGGTTTCGACGATCGCTTCATCCACACCTGGCAGTTCTACCTGTCGTATTGCGAGGCAGGCTTCCGGGAGCGGAACATCGATCTATATCAGTTCACCCTGATCCGGCGCTGAGGACATGAGGCGCGCGCTGTTCCGCAACGCGCTGCTGGCGCTGGCCCTGCTGCTGACGGCAGCGCACGCGCAGCAACTGCCTGCGCTGCCCGCTGCGACGGTCATCGGCAGCGGCTCCTTTCGCTGGTTCGGCCTGAAGGTGTATGACGCAACGCTGTGGGCCGAGCGTGGCAGCTTCAATGCCGCTGACTGGGCCGCTGCACCGCTGGCGTTAGAGCTCGCGTATGCGCGCTCGCTGCAGGGCCACAAGATCGCCGACGCCAGCGTCGATGAAATGAAAAAACTCGGCATAGGCAGCGCCGCACAGCTGCGCGCCTGGGGCGACGCGATGAAACGCGTGTTTCCGGACGTGACCGATGGCACGCGGCTGACCGGCGTCTACCAGCCGGGCCAGCCGACACGCTTCTTCCGCAACGGAGAACCGACCGGCGAAGTCGCCGACCCCGCCTTCGGTCCGGCCTTCTTTGCGATCTGGCTGCATCCGAAGACCAGCGCACCGAAGCTGCGCGCCGCGCTGCTGGGACCATGACAGCCCTGACGCGCGCGCAGCTGTTCAGCTACGGACTGTTCGGCCTGCCGCTGGCGCTGGTCGCGCTGCCGGTCTATGTGATGGTGCCGCAGCTGTACGCGGGCAGCCTGCGGATGCCGCTGGCGCTGGTCGGCACCCTGCTGCTGGGCGCGCGCGTGCTGGATGCCTTCATCGATCCGCTGCTCGGACGCTGGATGGATGTATCGCGGCACACGCGCGGCTATGCAGGCTTCGTGCTGCTGTCGCTGCCCTTGCTGTGCGTCGGCTTCGTCACGCTGATGCTGCCGCCGCAGCTGGATCAGACACTGCTGGCTGTCTGGTTTGGCGCCAGCCTGGTGCTGGTCTATGCCGGTTATTCGCTGGCCACCATCGCGCATAACAGCTGGGGCGCCAGTCTAACGCAGCAGCGCGGCGAGCGCGCGCGACTGACTGGCACGCGCGAGGGCTGCGCACTGGCCGGCGTGGTGCTGGCGGCGATCCTGCCGCCGTTAACGGGATTGCGCGGCGTCGCGATTGCCTTCGTCGTGCTGCTGCTGGCCAGCGCGCTGCTGTTGATCAGGCGTGCGCCGCAGGCGTCGCGCGAGTCCGGCAGCGACCAGGCCCGTGATGTTCAGCACCGCCACTGGCTGCTGCCGCTGTCGGTGCCGCGCTTTCGCTGGCTGTTCGCGGTGTATGCCATGAATGGCATTGCGGCGGCGGTGCCGGCAACCTTGTTCCTGTTCTTCGCGTCCGACAAATTGCAGCTGCCGCAATACGCGCCGCTGTTCCTGCTGCTGTACTTTGTATCGGCCGGGTGTGCGCTGCCGCTGTGGACCGGATTGGCCGGTCGTATCGGCGAGGCGCGCGCGTGGCTGGCGGCAATGCTGCTGGCCGTGGTCGCATTTGCCTGGACGGCACAATTGTCGTCAGGCGAGTTGCTGCCGTTCGCGCTGGTGTGCGTGCTGACCGGCGCGACGCTCGGCGCCGACCTCGCGCTGCCGCCGGCGCTTCTGGCCGGGGTGATCGGCGCGGCCGGCCACGGCAGCGAACACGAAGGCAGTTACTTCGGGCTGTGGAGCTGGATGACGAAAATGAACCTTGCATTGGCGGCCGGCATTGCGCTGCCCTTGCTCGAATGGCTGGGCTATGCGCCCGGCGCAAGCGATGCAGCGGCGCTGTCGGCGCTGACCATCGGCTACGCCGTGCTGCCCTGCCTGCTGAAGGCGGGCGCGGCGCTGATACTCTGGCGCGCGCCTTTGAACGATGTATAAAAGGAGGGACCATGACATGCCAATCACTGTTGCGCGCGCTGTTGCTGGGTGGCGCGCTGCTGCTTTCCGGATGCGGGGCGACGATGCAGCCGTCTGACTATGCGGCGGAGCAGCCGAAGCTGGACCTGAAATCGTATTTCAACGGCACCGTCGATGCCTGGGGCGTATTCCAGGATCGCGGCGGCAAGGTGGTCAAGCGATTTACGGTCGTGATGGACTGCCACTGGGAAGGCGACACGGGCACTCTGGACGAACACTTCACCTACTCGGACGGCAGCACGCAGCGCCGCGTATGGACGCTGAAAAAGATCGGCGACAACCGCTATGTCGGCACCGCCTCCGACGTGATCGGCGAAGCCAGCGGCTCGACCGGCGGCAATGCGTTCAACTGGCACTACACGCTCGCGCTGCCAGTCGACGGCAAGGTCTACCATGTGAAATTCGACGACTGGATGTTCATGATGGATGACAAGGTGATGCTGAACCGCGCGGTGATGAGCAAGTTCGGCTTCCGCCTCGGCGAGATCACGCTGTCGTTCCGGAAACGCGACTCGTGATCGGCGCAGCGGCCCTGAACCCGCGCATCCGCGACTGGCGGGAGATGCGCGTGTGGGTGATCGGCGCGTCGACCGGCATCGGCGCCGAAACCGCGAAACTGCTGCTGGCGCTGGGTGCGCGGGTCGCGCTGTCGGCGCGCAACGAGGCGGCATTGCAGGCCATCGCGGGCGGGCACGCGCAGGCGCTGACGCTGCCGCTGGACGTGACGGATGCGGCGCAAGTGCTGCACGCGCGCGACCGGCTGCTGGCCGAATGGCAGCGCATCGACCTCGTGCTGCTGGTGGCGGGCGTCTATAACGAAATGCGTGCTGACCAGATCGACATGACGGTGGTGAACCGCACGCTGGACGTTAACCTACGCGGCGTGTTCAACGGCCTCGACGCGGTGCTGCCAACGCTGCTGGCGCAGCGCTCCGGCGGTGTCGGCATCGTGTCGTCGGTGGCGGGCTTTCGCGGCTTGCCGAGGGCGCTGGCTTATGGCCCGACGAAGGCGGCGCTGATCAATCTGGCCGAGTCGCTGTACATCGACCTGCGCCCGCGCGGCGTGGCGGTCTACCTGATCAACCCGGGCTTCGTCGACACGCCGGCCACGCGGCAGAACGATTTCGAGATGCCGGCCCTGATCGGCGCAGCCGACGCGGCGCGCGAGATCGTGCACGGCATCGCACGCGGCGAATTCCACATCCATTTCCCGAAACGCTTCACGAACTGGCTGCGCTTCGCGCGGCTGCTGCCGTACCGGCTGTATTTCTGGCTAATACACAAGGTGACCGGACTATGAACCATGATGCCAGCCTGCACAGGCTGATCGAATTCTTTGAATCGCTGACGCCGGCCAGCGCGCGCGAGCTGTCGCACATCTATGCCGACGATGTCTGGTTCAAGGATCCGTTCAATGAGGTCACCGGCGTAGCCGGAGTGACGCGCATCTTCACGCACATGTTCGAGCAGGTCGACGCGCCGCGCTTTGTCGTCACGACCAGCGTGCTGCAGGGCGAGCACGCGTTCCTGACCTGGGATTTTCGCTTCCGCATGAAGCGCCATTCCGGCGCCGAGCAATGCATACGCGGCGCGACGCACCTGCGCTTCGGCGCGGATGGCCGCGCGGATTTTCACCGCGATTACTGGGATGCGGCCGAGGAGCTGTACGAGAAGCTGCCGCTGCTGGGAAGCCTGATGCGCTGGCTGAAGCGGGCTGCGCGCCGTTAAGCCTTCGTCGCGCGCTTTCTCGCGGCCGTCTTTGACGCTGCAGTTTTCGAAGCAGTGGTTTTTTTCGCCGCTGCCTTCTTCCGGGGCTTTCGGGTCGCCGTCGTCACCGGCGTCATTGCCTGACTGACAGCGTTCGAAAACTGTTCCTGCATCGTATTCCACCAGAGCGCCGGATTCGCGAATTGCGTGGCTGACGTATCGGCCTCAGCTTCGGCATCTTTCGCAAACGGCGACTCGAACGCCGGCTCGTCGGCTGACGCCAAGGGCGACGCGGCCCTCGTGAAGCTCTCGCCCATCGAGCGCAGCGCGGACAGCGTGGCGCTCTGCACCTCGAGCGCCTGTATCGAGCTGCGCAGCATGTTCATGTTCATCTGCAGCCAGGACTCGACCGCCTTCAGGTCGGTGATCTGCTTGTCGATATCCTCCGGCGACAGCGAGGGCACGCTCATGCCGGGAATTTTCATCGAGCCCCACAGGTTCTTGACGAACTCGAGGGTGTCGCCCATTGCATTCGCGCCGGGCAGGCCGGTGCTACCGTTGCTGGACATGGCTTTTCTCCGCTTGCATGGAATGCCGCTAGGGTAGCAGATCGGCCTGCGGCTGCGACGCATTTCATCCGGCTCAACGACGGCGCTCAAGCGATGCGCCAAACCATTACACTAGCGGCATATGCCGTTACGCCCAGCCCCCGCTACGCACACACGCCCTTACCGCCGCAGGCTGCGCATCGTCGTCAGCATTCTGCTGCTGACCCTGGTCGCGCACCTGCTGGTGATCGAGTGGCTGAAAGCCGAGTTGCAGGCCATCGCGCCGTCGGAAGACGACGATGAGTCCGTGATCGGCATCATGCTGCGGCCGCCGGCCGAACCCTTGCCGCCCCCCCCCAAGCCGCCGGACGCCGTGCCGTCCGCCGACGCGAAGAAGGCGGTTGCCGCCATACCGAAATCGGCGCCGACACCGGAGCCCATGCCGGAGCCGATACCGGATACCGCAGAGCAAACGCCACCGGCAGCTGCGCCCGAGACGCTCGCGAGCACGGCGCCTGCCAGCGACACGGCCATCACCCCGCCGGCTGCGCCGGACGACGTGTCGGCGTCGGCAGCATACTCGCTATTCGATCGCGTCAGCCCGCCGCCGCCCGCTGAACTCCGTTTTGACGCGATCGGCATACGCAATGACGGCCGGCGCATCGAGGGCTCGGGAACGATTACCTGGAGCCACGATGGCCAGCGCTACCAGCTGAAAGCGGAGATCGGCGTGCTGCTGTTTACGCTGCTCAAGTATCGCAGCGACGGCGAATTCGGCAAGCTGGGCATCGCGCCGCTGCTTTATTCGGAGAAGCGCATCGGGCGCTCGGAAACCAATACGCACTTTCAGCGGGCGACCAATCTGATCAGCTTTTCTGCATCGACCGCGACCGCGCCGGTGACGGGCGGCGAACAGGATCGCGGCAGCTGGGTCTGGCAAGTGGCGGCCCTGGGTCGCGGCAATCCGGACAAGTTCGAGCCGGGCCTGGTACTGGAGATGGCCGTGGCCGGCACCAAGACGGTGGACAACTGGCGCATCTATGTGAACGAGCGCGAGAATGTCGTCTTGCCGGACGGCGAGACCTCGGCCTGGCGACTGTCCGTCATTCCCGGCGCGACCAGCTTCGACAAGCAGATCGATGTCTGGCTGGCGCCGGACCGGGAATGGTATCCGGTCAGGATGTCGCACCAGGACAAGAACGGCAACCGCATCGAGCTGGTGCTGACTGGTATCAACGCAAAGTAAGGATCACTATGGTTTTCAGGATGGACAGGCTGCTTGCCGGCGCGCTGCTCGCCGGCGCCTTGCTGGCACAGGCGGCGGACACCACGATTGAACCGCCGCCGTCGGCGAAGTTGTTTTACAAGGCGCGCGCAGACGTGCAGGGAATTGTGCTCGACGGCGAAAGTGAGATCGACTGGAGCTGGGATGCGAAACGCTACCGGCTGTCGCTGGAAACGCGCGCCGCACTGACCGGCGTACTGCTGGCCGACAGGAGCGAGGGCGGCTTCGACAGCAACGGCCTGGCGCCGGACAGCTACACTGCGCGCCGCTTCATGAAGAACAAGTCGGTCGCGCGCTTTGATCGCATGGCCGGCGAGATCGATTTCGCCGGCCATGGACCGGCGTACAAGTTGCAGGGCGGCGAGCAAGACAGGGTCAGCGTGCTGTGGCAGCTGCTGTCGATGATGCGCGCGCGTCCCGCCGATTTCAGCCCGGGCACGCGCACCACCTTCTATGTCGCGGGCCATCGCAACGGCGACCCGTGGACCTTCGAAGTCAAGGGCAAGCAGCGGCTGCATTCGATTTTCGGCGACATCGACACGCTGCACATCGCTTACGTACCCGAAGATCAAGCCGCGAAAACGCAGGTCGAGATCTGGCTCGCGCCGTCGCAGGACTGGTATCCGATCCGCATCCGCTTCTCGGAGCCGAACGGCGACTACATCGACCAGACGCTGGAGAAACTGAACCGCAAATGACTGCTTCGAACGAATCGGCACTGGTACTGTTCTCTGGCGGACAGGATTCCGCAAGCTGCCTGGCCTGGGCACTGGAGCGTTATGCGCGGGTAGAAACGCTGGGCCTGGACTACGGCCAGCGGCATGCAATCGAGCTGACCGTCAGGCCGCAGCTGCTGGCGGCGATGCGCGCCCTGAAGCCGGGCTGGGCCGAACGTCTGGGCGACGATCATCTGCTCGACTTGTCGGTGCTGGGAAAGATCTCCGATACCGCGCTGACCGGCGACATGGAAATTGCAATGCAGGCGAACGGACTGCCGAACACCTTCGTGCCGGGCCGCAACCTGCTGTTCATCACGCTGGCCGCAGCGCTGGCGTACCGGCGCGGCATCAGCGTACTGATCGGCGGCATGTGCGAGACCGATTACTCCGGCTACCCGGACTGCCGCCATGACACGATGCAGTCAATGCAGGCATCGCTGCGGCTGGGCATGGCGACCGACATCACGATTGAAACGCCGCTGATGTGGCTGGACAAGGCCGCCACCTGGAAGCTGGCCGAGGACCTCGGCGGTGCGCCACTGGTCGAGCTGATACGCCACGGCACGCACACCTGCTATCTCGGCGAGCGTGGCGCACTGCACGACTGGGGCTATGGCTGCGGCCATTGCCCGGCGTGCGTGTTGCGCGCGCAGGGCTACGAAAAATATCAGGCAGCAGCCTGAGACGATGATTCGCGCTTCAGGCGCTGCAGCAAGCGTGCCTCCTTCTCTTTTGCATTGCGCAGGTGGCGTTCCTTCACATGGCCGTAGCCACGTATGTCTTCCGGGATGCTGGCAATCTCGACTGCCAGCGGCAGGTTCTCCGCGCTCAGTGACGTGCACAAGGCCACGATGCTGTCGCGATAATCCCTGATCAGCGCGCGCTCGGTCTTGCGCTCGTCAGTGTGACCGAAGGGATCGAGGAAAGTGCCGCGCAGGAAGCGCAGCCCGGCGATCAGCGAAAATGCGGTGCCGACCCAGCGACCGAAGGGCCGCTTGACCAGATGGCCCTGCGCATCGCGCTTTGCCAGCAGCGGCGGTGCGAGGTGGTACCTGATCTGGTAGTCGCCTTCGAACATGTTCGCGATGCGCGACTTGAATGCCGGATCGGTATGCAGGCGCGCGACCTCGTACTCGTCCTTGTAGGCCATCAGCTTGAACAGGTAGCGCGCCACCGCTTCGGTCAGGCGCAGCGGCTGGCCAGCGCCGGCGATGCGCCCTTCATGCGCGCGCACGCTGGCAACGAAGTCGCGATAGCGGCCTGCATACGCAGCGCTCTGGTAAGCAGTGAGGAATTCAGCCCGGCGGCGGATCAGTTCATCCAGCGATTCACGACGGCGGAACTCGATCACCTGCGCCGGCGCCAGTCCGCTGACTTCATGCTCGAGCGCAGGCAGGTCATGCGCGGCAAGTCGCCCCCACGCGAACGACTGCTGGTTGAACTCGACCGATACCGCATTGAGCTCGATGGCCTTCAGCAAGGCCGCCTCCGGCAGCGGCACCCAGCCGCGCTGCCACGCATAGCCGAGCATGAACATGTTGGTCGCGATCGAATCGCCCATCAGCGCAGTCGCCAGACGGCCGGCCTGCAATGCGTCGACATGGTCGGCGCCGCAGGCCTCGCCGATCACGGCGACCGATGCGGCGTCCGGATAGACCCAGTCCGGGTTCTTCACGAAGGCAGCCGTCGGCGCCAGCGTCGCATTGACGACCGCATGCGTGCGCCCTAGCCCCATCCGTGACAGCGCATCCTTGCTGGCCGCGACCAGCACGTCGCAGGCAATCAGCAGGTCGGCGCCGCCGGTGCCGACGCGCGTCGAGAAAATAGTCTCGTCAGATTCTGCGAGCCGCACATGCGAGATCACCGGTCCGCCTTTTTGCGCAAGGCCGCTCATGTCGAGCACGCTGCAGGACTTGCCGGCGACGTGCGCGGCCATCGCAAGAATTTGCCCGACCGTCACCACGCCCGTGCCGCCGATGCCCGTGACCAGCATGCCGTAGGCTTGCGCGAGCGATGCGATGACAGGCGAGGGCAAGGCCTTCGCGCGCTCAGCCACGGTCCACCTGCCGCCCGCGCTGGCCGCCTTCTTCGGCTTCTTCAGCTGGCCGCCCTCGACCGTGATGAAGCTCGGGCAGAAGCCTTCGACGCAGGAATAGTCCTTGTTGCAGGTCGACTGATTGATCTGGCGCTTGCGGCCGAACTCGGTTTCCAGCGGCTCGACCGACAGGCAGTTCGATTTCGCGCTGCAGTCACCGCAGCCTTCGCAGACCATCTCGTTGATCACCACGCGCTTGGCAGGATCGGGATACGTGCCGCGCTTGCGGCGACGCCGCTTCTCCGACGCGCAGGTCTGGTCGTAGATCAGCGCGGACACGCCCTGGACATCGCGCAGTTCGCGCTGCACATCATCGAGTTCGCTGCGATGACGTATCGTCACGCCCGGCGCCCAGTCGGTATCGTCCGGATATTTTTCGGTATCGTCGGTGACGACGATGATGGGCCGCACACCCTCGGCCGCGATCTGCCGCGAAATCTTCGCCGGATCGAGCGGGCCGTCATGCGGCTGGCCGCCGGTCATCGCGACGGCGTCGTTGTACAGGATCTTGTAGGTGATGTTCACTTTCGCCGACACCGCCGCGCGGATGGCGAGCAGGCCCGAATGAAAGTAGGTGCCGTCGCCGAGGTTGGCGAACACATGCGTTTCATCGGTGAACGGCGCCTCGCCTATCCAGGTTGCGCCCTCGGCGCCCATGTGCGTGAAGGTCGCGGTCGAGCGGTCCATCCACAGCGCCATGTAGTGACAGCCGATGCCGGCCAGCGCGCGGCTGCCTTCGGGCACGCGCGTCGATGTGTTGTGCGGGCAGCCGGAGCAGAAGTAAGGGATGCGGTCTTTCTGCGCATCGGGCGTGGTCACTTTCAGCGCCGCCTCCTTTGCCTCGATGTACGCGATGCGCTCGCGCACGCGCTGCTCGACCGGATGGCCAGCGAAGTATTTCGAGATGCGCGCCGCGATCGCGCGCGCCACCAGCGTCGGGTTGAGTTCGTAGGTGCCGGGCAGCAGCCAGTCGCCATGGCCGGCGCTGCGCGCATTGCTCCACTCGCCGGTATCATCGAACTTGCCGACCACGCGCGGGCGCACGTCATCGCGCCAGTTGTACAGTTCTTCCTTCAGCTGGTATTCGAGCAGCTGCCGCTTTTCCTCGACCACCAGGATCTCTTCGAGGCCGGTGGCGAAATCGCGCACGCCGGACGCTTCCAGCGGCCAGCTCATGCCAACCTTGTACAGCCGCAGGCCGATATCGTGCGCCACCTGCTCGTCGATGCCGAGGTCGTCGAGCGTCTGTCGCGTGTCCAGATAAGCCTTGCCTGCGCTGAGTATGCCGAAGCGCGCGCGAGGGCTGTCCCAGACGACGCGGTTCAGCCGGTTGGCCCGCGCGTACGCGAGCGCCGCATACCATTTGTAATTGATCAGCCTGGCCTCTTGCTCGAGCACCGCGTCGGGCCAGCGTATGTTCAGGCCATTGGCGGGCATCTCGAAGTCTTCCGGCAGCACGATCTGCACCCGATCCGGATCGATGTCGACGGTGGCGCCGGACTCGACGACGTCGGTCACGCATTTCATCGCGACCCACAGGCCGGTGTAGCGGCTCATCGCCCAGCCATGCAGGCCGAAGTCCAGGTATTCCTGCACCGACGACGGATACAGCACCGGTATGCCGCAGGCCTTCAGGATGTGCTCGCTCTGGTGCGCGGGGGTGGACGATTTCGCGCCGTGGTCGTCGCCGGCCAGCACCAGCACGCCGCCGTGCTTCGCGCTGCCGGCTGCGTTCGCATGCTTGAACACATCGCCGCAGCGATCGACGCCCGGCCCCTTGCCGTACCACATCGAGAACACGCCGTCGTGCTTCGCGCCGGGGAACAGGTGCAGCTGCTGCGTGCCCCAGATGCTGGTCGCGGCCAGATCTTCATTCACGCCGGGCTGGAAGCGTATCTGGTGCGCTTCGAGAAATTTATGCGCCTTGAGCGCCGTCTGGTCGACGGTGCCGAGCGGCGAGCCGCGATAGCCGCTGATGAAGCCGGCGGTATTCAGCCCCGCCTTCAGGTCGCGCTGCCGCTGCAGCATCGTCAAGCGGATCAGCGCCTGGGTGCCGGTCAGGAACACGCGGCCGCGCTCCAGCGTGTACTTGTCATCGAGAGAGATGGCCTCAGGCTGCAGCGCGTGCTGCGAAGCAAGTGGGGCGTTCATCTGGTCTCCTCCGATTTTTTATAGGTCTGTGCCGCGCAGTATGGCAGGGGTAAGGGCGTTCGTAAAATCATCATTGATTACACCTGTAACAGCCGGTAAAAGCCGGCGATGGACGGTCAGGCGCGGCGCGATGATTGAAGCATCATCAACAGGCTGAAAGGTCGATCATGAAAAAATCCTCGCGCGTACTGTTTGCCATGGCCAGCCTGCTGGGCGCGGCCTTCGCGCTGCAGGCCGTCGCTCACGACGGGCACCCACATGGTGACGGCATGCACGGTGACGGGATGCCGCCGATGTTCGAGAAATTCGACGCCAACCGGGACGGCAAGCTGACCAAGGACGAAGTCCGCGCCGGCGTCGACAAGGCTTTCGCCGATGCCGACAGCAACAAGGACGGCACCATCAGCAAGGAAGAGATGCAGGCCCATCACAAGACGATGCACGACAAGATGCGATCGACGATGCAGGAACGCTGGAAGGCCGCCGACAAGGATGGCGATGGCGCGCTGAGCCGCGCCGAGGCAGATTCGGCCGGCTTGAAGAGGCTATCGCACGACTTCGACCAGCTGGACAAGAATCGCGACGGCAAACTGACGCCGGATGAAACCCGTGACGGCATGATGAAGCGGCATCAGGGCGGGATGGGCATGCCGGCACCGGCCAGATAACGCGAAAATTTTCCCCCGGAATCACGCTGTCCTCCGGCGTGTTGCGGACCCGATCAGTGGGACGGGTCCGCTTTTTTTATCGCATCGTCGACTGCGCGCACGCGCGCCGCATGCACTGCCTCGGCGATTTTCTCCGACGGCCGCTCGGGCGACTTCGCCATCACCCCGGCCGCAACAGCACCCGCATTCACCGCCTGCGCTGCGGCCAGCGCGGACAGCAGCAAGAGCTTCTGCGGGAAGGCGCGCTGAGCAAAACCCGCGCGACCCAGATGGTCGCATTCGCTCGCATCCAGCATCGCCGCAAATCTCGCCGGCTTCCTGAATGCGTCGCAGCGCTCGAACAGCTTCACGATAGTCGCTGCGCGCATTTCCTCGGCGCGCGCGACCGTGCCATGCTCGCGCGCCGTCATGATCGCAAGATCACGGATCTCGTTCTGCACCTTCAGCCGCTTGCATAGCTGCTCGACCAGCGCGACGCCGCGCGCCTCGTGCGCGATATGCCGCGGCCAGTCGGCCGGATCGGTCGTGACCTTGCCGAGGTCATGCATCAGTGCAGCGAAGCGCGTGGCCAGCGGCAGCGCGCGCGATGCCGCGGCGTCAACCACCAGCATGACATGCGCGAAGGTATCGACTTCGGGATGATGCAGCGCCGGCTGCGGCACGCCGGCCAGTGCGTCCAGTTCGGGCAGGATGCGCGCCAGCGCGCCGCAGTCGCGCAGCACATCGAACATCCGCGATGGCTGCGCTTCGCTCAGCCCGCGCGACACCTCCTGCCAGACGCGCTCCGGCACCAGCGCATCGACCTCGCCGGACGCGACCATGGCCTTCATCAGGTCCAGAGTTTCGGCGGCGACCGCAAAGCCGGTGAAGCGCGCGGCGAAGCGCGCGACGCGCAGGATGCGCACCGGATCTTCGGCGAACGCGGACGATACATGACGAAAAAGTTTCGCATCGAGGTCGGCACGCCCGCCATACGGATCGATCAGCGTGCCGTCATCATCCTGCGCAATCGCATTGATGGTCAGGTCGCGCCGCTGCAGGTCTTGTTCCAGCGTGACATCGGGCGCCGCATGGAACGCGAATCCGGCATAGCCGGGGGCGGTCTTGCGCTCGGTGCGCGCGAGCGCGTATTCCTCATGGGTCTGCGGGTGCAGGAAGACCGGGAAGTCCTTGCCAACAGCAACGAAGCCCTGCGCGCGCATCTGTTCGGGCGTGGCGCCGACGACCACACGATCGCGGTCCTTCACCGGCAGGCCGAGCAGCGCATCGCGCACCGCGCCACCGACGACATAGGCCTTGAAACCGGTCATGCGGACGGACGCAGGTAATCGGGCGCGACCGCTTCCAGCGGCGTCGGTTTCCAGTGCGGCGGCAGCGGGTATTGGCCGCTGGCGACGTTGTCGGCTTGCATCGAATCGAGGTTATCGCGGCTCATCAGCGTCGGGCCGGGCAGATGCTCGAGCACAAAGGCCTGCAAACGCGCGATGGCATCGGGCAGACCGATCACGGGCCGTCGGTGTCCGCTGTATTTTCCCGCCAGCCGCACCAGCTCGCGCAAGGTGTAGACGTGCGGACCGACCAGCTCGTACACCTTGCCGAAGCTCGCCGGTTGGTCGAGCGCGTCCACGAAGGCTTGCGCGACATCGCCGACATAGACGGGCTGGAATTTCGCATCGGCGCCACCGACGGCCATGACCGGCGCCAGTGATTGCAGCTTGGCGAACAGGTTCAGGAAGCTGTCTTCCGGCCCGAACACCACCGACGGGCGAAAAGCGGTGACCTGCAAGCCGTCGGCTTCCAGCAGCACGCGTTCGCCGGCCGCTTTCGAGCGCGAGTACATCGATGGCCCGTGGGCATCCGCGCCAAGCGCGCTCATCTGCAATACGCGGGCGACGCCTTTGCGCTGGCAGGCCTGCGCCAGCAGGCGCGGCAGCGCCACATGTGCCTGCTCGAAGGCCGGACCCCAGGGGTGGCCGGGGCGCGAGTGCAGCACGCCGACCAGATTGATGACGGCATCGACCTGTCCCAGCAATCGGTCCAGCGTCGCCGCATCGAACACGTCGGCTTCGACGATCTGCACCGTCGGCAGTACCAGCAGGTGGTTGGCGCGCGTATAGCGGCGGGTAGGCACGATCACGCGGCGACCGGCGGCGGACAGTCGCGCAGCAATGTGCGTGCCGATGAAGCCGCTGCCGCCGATCAGGAGTATCGATGTGTGTCGCATGCGTCGCCTCAGGGCAGGTCGCCCAGCTCGGCGAGGTTGGCGTCGCGCGGTGCGACGACGCCCAGCCTTGCCTTCAGTGACTGCGGCCGGTTCTCGAATTGCGCTGCATACCAGGTCGCGTTTGCGAGCACGTTCTTCACATAGCCGCGCGTCTCGGAGAACGGAATCGTTTCGGCGAAGATGGCGCCCTCGATCGGCTTGTCGAGCAGCGCGCGCCACTGGCGCGGACGGCTGGGGCCGGCGTTGTAGGCAGCCGTGGCCAGCGTCTGCGAGCCGCCCAGGTTGGCGAGCACCATGTTCAGATATTGCGTGCCCAGCGTGATGTTGGTGCGGGTGTCGTTCAGGTTCGCCAGCGAGAAGCCGGACATGCCGATCTTCTTCGCAACATAGTTTGCGGTGCCGGGCATGATCTGCATCAGGCCCGATGCGCCGACGGACGAACGCGCGCTTTTCACGAACCGGGATTCCTGACGGATCAGCCCGTAGACCCAGGCCTTGTCGAGGCCGATGGTCGAGGTTGCGCCGTGCATGATGTCGTCATGCGGTGTCGGATAGCGATGGCTGAGGTCGAGTTCCGCCTTCGCGCGGTCGGCGCTGGCCACCATGCGGTCGAGCACCTCGCTGTTGCGCGCGAATTCGCCGGCGGCCAGCAGTTGCCTGTCGCTCAACTTGCGCAGTTGCCAGTTCCATTCGCGATTGCCCTCGAAGCGCAGCTCGAGTTCGTAAAATTTCAGCGCGTTCAGGAAGCCGGGATTCGTGCCCGCTTCGGCCAGTTCGGCGGCCGTCGGCGGAGCGGGCTTTGGCGGCGGCACGATGGCTTGCGCGAGTTCCTCGCTGGACAGCAAGCCGTAAAAATGATGCTGGCCGGCCAGTTGCTGGTACAGCGGCTTTGCGTCCTCCGCATGCCCCAGCGCCACATGCGCGCGCGCACGCCAGTAGATCCAGGCCGGATCTTTCTGCAGCTCGCGCGGCATGCTGTCGATCGCCTTGGCGACCATGCCCCAGTCGCCTTCGCGCAGCGCTGCGCGCACGCGCCATTGGTAGCCGTCCGAAGACAAGGGCGCATCGAAAGTGCGACGCCAGTGGTTAGCTGCATCCCGCTGCACGGCCAGCGAAGCCTGCAGTGCGATCTGCGACCACGCGATCGCGACTTGTTCGGAATTCAGTCGCGCTTGCGACTTTTCGAGCGCGCGTATCGCCTTGTCAAGGTTGTCGCGCGCGGCGCGACCCAGTGCGATCAGGAACAGCTCATGCGAGGCCCGGCCGCCGCTGGCGCCACGCTCCAGAATCGCATACGGCTTGTCGATCGCCTGCGTGAGCTGCTTGTCGTTGACGTCGGTGTAAGCGGCGATGCGCCGCGCAGTGCCGCTGACGCCATATTCGACGGACAGACGAACCTGACGCCAGATGTCGGACTCGCTGAACTTTTTGTCCTGCGCCAGCTTGCCGATCAGCTCGACGCAGCCGTCGCCATAGTATTTCGGCTGCTGCAGCAAATCGCGCGCGGGCCTGGCGACGTTCTCGCCCTTGGCCATGCGCGACATCAGCGCGTAGCATTTGAGCTGGGTGTCGTCGTTCAGCACGAAGCGCGGATATTGTTCGTCAAACACGCGCCAGTCGTGTGCGCGCCCGAGCAGCAGCAGCCAGTCATTGCGCAGCCGGTCCGCGATCGCCGTGCCGTCGTAGCGCTCGAGATATTGACGGATCTCGCCTTCGGGCGCGGCCACGAGGCGTGGGTAGAGCCGGTAATAATCGACGTAGGACGGAATCGGATAGCTGGTCAGGCGCGCGGCGATGCGGCCGGCTTCGCCGGTGTCGCCGCGTAGCGCCGCTTCGCGCAGTGCGACGAAGTCGGCATCGGCCGCACTGGCCGTCAGCACCGCGTGCCGGGTCGTGGCGAGCGCTGCCAGGGGCAGCGCCAGCACGGCCGCAGCCACGCTCAACATCAAACCGGACAACAATTTTTTGTGACGCTTCATCCCATCCTGCTTGTGTGGCTTACTGCGGTGAATTTGATTCTTTAGAATAGCATGCAGTACCGCAATGAATCAGTGAAACAAGGTGATTTTTCAATGGTGAACAAGCAGTCAAACAAGCCCGAATTGCGCCAGCAATTGATTGCAGCACGACGCGCGCTTTCCGCTGATGCCAGGGCGCAGGCGGATGCGCGAATTGCGACGCGATTGATGCACTGGCTTGAACAGCATCAGGTGAAAGTACTGGGCGGCTATCTGGCCATGGCCGGCGAGCCGGACCTGTCGGCACTGTACGCGCAGCTGCCGGCGCGCGGCATCGTGCTGGCCATGCCGGTGGTGCTGGAGCGTCAACAGCCGCTGGTGTTCGTGCGCTGGACACCCGGCGACGCCCTGGCCAGAGACGCCAGCGGCACCATGGGGCCGGCCGCGCGCGGCGACTACCTGCAGCCGGACGCGGTACTCGCGCCGTGCATCGGCTTCACGGAAGACAATCTGCGGCTGGGGTTTGGCGGCGGCTACTTCGACCGCACGCTCGCGCAGTCGCCGCGCCCCAGGGCGGTCGGCATTGCGTATGCGTTCGCGAAGGCGGAGTTTGCGGCCGAGCCGCATGATGTACCGCTTGACGCGGTCATTACCGACTGATCAATCCCGCTTCAGGCGCTGCCACACCGCCAGCGTCGGCCCCGCCTGATTCAGCGAGTAGAAATGCAGCCCCGGCGCGCCGCCGGCCAGCAGCCGCTCGCACATCTGCGACACCACGTCGAGGCCGAAGGCGCGGATCGACTCGGTGTCGTCGCCAAACGACGCCAGCTTCAGCCTGACCCAGCGCGGCACCTCGGCACCGCACATATCGGAGAAGCGCACCAGCTGCGTGTAGTTCGTGATCGGCATGATGCCGGCTACGACGGGCACGTCGGCGCCGAGTTTTTTCGCGTCGTCGACGAAACGGAAGTAGGCGTCTGCATTGTAAAAATATTGCGTGATCGCCGAATTCGCGCCGGCCTTCACTTTGCGCACGAAGTTCTGCAAGTCGTCCTGCGGCGACTTTGCCTGCGGATGCATTTCCGGATACGCGGCGGCCTCGATGTGGAACCAGTCGCCGGTCTCGGCGCGGATGAACTCGATCAGCTCGCTGGCGTAGTGCAGCTCGCCAAACGAGCCGCCAAACCCGCTCGGCAGATCGCCACGCAAGGCGACAAGCTGGCGTATGCCTTTCGACTTGTATTCATTGATGATCTGGCGCAGGTCGTCGCGCGTGCGGCCGATGCAGGACAGGTGCGGCGCAGCGCGATGGCCTTCCGCATGAATCTCGAGCACGGTGTCATGCGTGCCGGCCTGCGTGGAGCCGGCCGCGCCGAAGGTCACCGAAAAATATTCCGGGCGCATCGCGGCCAGCTGCTGGCGCACCGCGCGCAGCTTGTCCACGCCCTCGCTGGTCTTGGGGGGGAAGAATTCGACGCTGAAGCTGGGTTCTTGCATTGTTTTTCAGAGTAAGAGGACTGACAGCAGCCAGGAGATCACGCTGTACACAAAGGCAGCAACGATCGCCGAACCGAAGCTCGCGACCTGGAAGCCCTGCACCATGTCAGCGACCGCCCAGAACATCAGGCCGTTGATGACGAAGATGAACAGGCCCAGCGTGAGGAAGGTGACGGGCAGCGTCAGCACGATCAGGATGGGACGGATCAGCGTATTGACCAGACCGAGTATAAGTGCGGCAAACAGCGCAGCGGTGAGGCTGTCGACCTGCACAGTATCGAGCAGGTGCGGCAGCGCGAAGATCGCGACGGTGTTGATCAGCCAGATGAGCAGGAGACGCATACGGTCGGCGTGGGTTTGGCGGGCAGCACCAGAGGCGCCACCCGCCATCAATCCACCAGATCAGTAACGATAATGATCCGGCTTGTAAGGGCCTTCCTTCTTCACGCCAATATACGCAGCCTGCTCTTCGGTCAGCTGGGTGAGCTGCGCATTGAGCGTCTTAAGCTGCAGCAGCGCGACTTTTTCGTCGAGGTGCTTGGGCAGCGTGTAGACGCCGATCGGGTAGTTCTCCGTCTTGGTGAACAGCTCGATCTGCGCGATCGTCTGGTTCGCGAACGACGAGCTCATCACATAGGACGGGTGGCCGGTGCCACAGCCCAGGTTCACGAGACGGCCTTCCGCCAGCAGGATGATGCGCTTACCGTCCGGGAAGATCACGTGATCGACCTGCGGCTTGATATTCTCCCAGGTGTACTGTTTCAGCGCGACGACCTCGATCTCGTTGTCGAAGTGGCCGATGTTGCATACGATGGCCTGGTCTTTCATCTTCTTCATGTGCTCGTGCGTGATCACATGGTAGTTGCCGGTCGCGGTGACGAAGATGTCGGCATGCTCGACAGCGTAATCCATCGTGACCACGCGATAGCCTTCCATCGCCGCCTGCAGTGCGCAGATCGGGTCGAT
>JACCDS011262800.1_pt1 | contig 29942 bp, 23 predicted proteins | sample 7446441 | NCBI WGS metagenome assembly JACCDS01 (sample SAMN15323445, study PRJNA562643) | freshwater metagenome | isolation source: river surface water | place: USA:Blue River Watershed | collected 2017-08-17 | reverse complement strand
TCCAAGTGTTGCATAGTTCCTTTAGATTCCATGATTAACATTTCACCCTTCTTTTGAGTTACTAAGTCAATTACTTTACCACTAAATTCACTAGGCACATCTACTACCAAGATTTCAAATGGTTCATGTTTTTTACCATCAATATCTTTTACCAATACTTGAGGATTACCCACTGTTAATTCATATCCTTCACGACGCATTGTTTCAACCAAAACTCCCAAGTGCAAAATACCACGACCGTAAACCAAGAAACTATCTGCACTATCTGTTTCTTCAACACGCAATGCTAAGTTCTTCTCTGTTTCTTTCATCAAACGATCACGAATATGACGAGATGTTACAAACTTACCTTCCTTACCAAAGAAAGGAGAGTTGTTAATACTGAAAGTCATACTCATTGTAGGCTCGTCTACACTGATAATAGGTAATGCTTCTGGAGTTTCAGGATCAGCAATGGTATCACCAATGTTGAATTCTTCTAAACCAACCACAGCACATAAGTCACCAGAAACAACTTCTGTAACCTTACGCTTACCCATTCCCTCGAATACGTATAATTCTTTTACTTTATTTTTCTTGATGCTTCCGTCTGCTTGCACCAATACAACATTTTGACCTTCTTTGATCACACCTCTTTCCACTTTACCAATCGCAATTCTACCTAAGAAAGTTGAATAGTCTAGAGAAGTAATTTGCATTTGTGTTGGACCTTCTTTCACTTGTGGACCTGGTACATATTTCAAAATACCATCCATTAACGGAGTAATGTCTTCACAAGGGGTTAAGCTATCATTGAACCAACCATTCTTACCACTACCATAGAATGTAGGGAAGTTTAATTGATCTTCTGTTGCATCTAAGTTGAAGAATAATTCAAAAACCGCATCATGCACTTCGTCAGGACGACAGTTTTCTTTATCTACTTTATTGATGATTACAATTGGCTTTAAATTTAATTGTAAAGCTTTTTGTAATACGAAACGAGTTTGTGGCATTGGACCTTCAAAAGCATCTACTAATAAGCAAACACCGTCTGCCATTTTTAATACACGCTCTACCTCACCTCCAAAGTCAGAGTGACCTGGTGTGTCGATAACGTTGATCTTAACGTCTTTATAAGTTACTGAAGCATTCTTACTTAAGATAGTAATACCTCTTTCACGCTCCAACTCATTGCTATCCATGATCAATTCACCAGTCTCCTGGTTATCTCTGAATACCTTTGTGGCGTGTAAAATTTTGTCAACCAATGTTGTCTTACCGTGGTCAACGTGCGCGATAATCGCGATGTTTCTTATTTCCATGTACTGTTTTGAGGCTGCAAAGGTACGCCGTTTATGCTCCTAAAAAAAACAAAACAGGTAAAAGGATGATTAAGATTTACACTCTAATATATATTTTATATTTATCTAATATATAACCCAATAGCCAGCAAACCAACATAAAGGATAATGCAAAAGCCAGGGAAGCCCAATAAGGGGCGAAATAAGAGAAGCCATTATTGAAAATCCACTTAAAAGTAGACTGATCTCCCACTTTGGTAATGTATAAAATAGTGGCTAAAATCTCTGAAAATAGGTAAATAACTAGCGGATTCTTGCCAAAAACCTCAAAAAAGCTCGAAAATTGCAATTGTCGGTGCATTTCAATTCGATAGATAATGGTACCTAAAATTACCATATCCAAACCTACGGTTAGCATCACAAAAGAGCTTGTCCAAAGTTTTTTATTAATTGGGAACTGATAATTCCACATAAATCCTAGGAAAATAAAGCCCGCTCCCCACATCATCAATAGCATCAAACCCTCATAGGTTTTGCCTTTTTCTTGAATAAACTTACCCACTCTAAAGCCAATTAAGACATTCACTATAGATGGAAGCGTACTTAAAAGCCCCTCCGGATCAAAAGCAATACCTTCTCCATGATACATATGAGACTCACCCAAAATCAATTTATCTAAAGTGATACCAGCATTACCCATCATCGTTAACTCCTGACCTGGCACACCATAATGCATACTCAAATACCAATACAATAAAAGTAAAATAGCTGAAACAATCATAACTACCCTTTCATGCATGAAATGAGCTATTAAAGACGCAAAACCATAACACAAAGCGATTCTTTGTAAAACACCTAGTATACGGGTTTCTCCAATGGGTCCAGTAAAAGGAAACCAATACATTAAGTACCCTAATAAAAATATTAAGGCAGTTCTTTTTAATATTTTAAATAACACAGTTGCGTTAGATAACTTCTCCCATTTAGGTAAAACAAAACTCATTGCATTACCTACTGCAAATAAAAAGGAAGGGAAAACCAAATCAGTCGGAGTGAACCCATGCCAAGCAGCATGATTGAACGGTGCAAAAGTCATCAATCCATCACCGGGCGTGTTCACAATGATCATTAAGCAAATGGTCATTCCTCTAAATACATCTAAAGACAAGAATCTTTGGTTGTTCATAGCATCGTTTTGAAAAATTAAGGTACGAAAAATTATTTTTAATGCATATTGAAATACTTAGCTTTAGTAAATAAATCCAGTTAATATGAAATGGTTAAAAGTATTAATAGCAATTATTGCCTTATTAGGAGTAGTATATTTTGTAGGGCCACATCCAGATAAGCCGGTATTTGACTATGCTATTCAGGATATTCCAGAAGGCACTAATTTGGATAGCTTAGTAAAAGCCAATGAAGCAGTACATAAAATTAAGCCAGATAATGAAGCTAGTATAGTTTGGGCCGATAGTACGCATCAAGCAACAGAATATTCGATAGTTTACTTACATGGATTTAGTGCAAGCCAAATGGAAGGTGATCCAGTTCATAAAAATATTGCCAAACAATTTCATTGTAATTTATACTTGGCAAGATTGGCAGAACATGGTATTGACACTACAGAAGATTTACAAAACTTAACAGCAGAAAATTATTGGGAGTCTGCTAAGCAAGCATATGCAATTGGAAAAAAATTAGGAAAGAAAGTAATTCTTATGAGTACTTCTACAGGAGGAACTTTATCATTACAATTAGCTGCAGCTTATCCAGAAATTGCTGGTCAAATTTTATATTCTCCTAATGTAGAAATATTTAACCCCACTGCCCCTTTATTAAATAATCCTTGGGGTTTACAAATTGGCAGAATGGTGATGAAAGGAAACTACATGGATATAAAATACCAACATCCGGATTATCCAAAATATTGGAATACGCATTATAGATTAGAAGCTACCGTAGCGCTTCAGAATTTATTAGAAGCAACAATGAATCAAGCAACTTTTTCAAAAGTTAAACAGCCCACGCTTGCATTGTACTACTACAAAGACGAAGCGAATCAAGACCATGTAGTAAAAGTTTCTGCTATTCAAAAAATGATTAATGAGATAGCCACACCATCTTCATTAAAAGCAGCTATAGCAGTAAATACTGGAAATCATGTACTAGCATCTCCATTGGTTTCTAAAGATGTAGCGAATGTAGAAAAATTAACGGCCGATTTTATTGCCAATAAAATCATCAAAAAATAATTAGCGTGGTTGAGCGATGGCTACTGCTATCTTAGAATCTGCAGTACCATAATATAAGAACCATTTGTTCTTAAAATACACCAATCCCTCAACGAAGCATACTTCATTCACTTCGCCAGTTTTTTCGTATGGCTTATCTGGATGTATAAAATAACCTTCGGTTCTATCTAATAATTTATAGGGATGCGTAGTATCAAACAATGCTTGTGCAGCCGCATAAGTATAGATAGGTAAATTAGGATCGTTATTATTTGCAGCATTACTGCTATTATAAATAAGTACGATTCCTTTATTGGTATACAGAGCAAATGGACCTGGCTCTACCAATCTACTATCAAAATAACCAGCTCTTGGATGTAAAACGGGTACTAGTTTTTGTGATTCTTTATTTTCTAGCGCTTCCCAATGAATTAAGTCTTCGGAGTATGCCATAAACAATTGGGTATCTCCAAAATACATCCAATACTTTCCATTGATTTTCTTAGCAACCATCTGATCACCTTTACGCTCTACCACCATCGCTCCAGACTTCGACCATGCATTGATATATTTTTCACTCTTCAATAATGGGCCATGCTTTTCCCAATTCAATAAATTTTTTGAAGTAGCAAAACAAAGTCTAGCAGTTTTGCCATCATAAGATGTATATGTCAAAAAATATCCTCCATCTTCTGTAGATACAATTCTTGGATCTTCTACTCCACCATGCCATTCGTATTTTTGTAAACTATCATTGGCAGGATAAAAAATTGGATGTGCTTGTTTTGTAAAATGTATTCCATCATCACTGATCGCCAATCCTAATCTAGAAGTCATAGCACTATCCTGTGCACGATACAATAAATACACTTTGCCGTCTTTGATAAAAGCAGTTGGATTCAACACATTTTTTGATTGCCAAAGCACTTGCTTATTTGATACTGGGCAATCAAAACGGAAATTGGTATCAGGAAATAAAATAGGATTAGCCGAATCTTGTTTTACAAAATCAGCAAAGGTCCAATCTTGTTGGGTCGGGGTTGGCTTGGAAAAATTACAAGCCATGAATACCAAAGAACAAAGAGTTAAAAAGTATTTCATGGCTTGTATTTAATGTTTATAAATTTAATCTACTTGCTTCTTATGCTTACTAGATAAATATGTATACACAGAAGGAATAACAAATAAAGTAAGCACCAATGAGAATAAAAGACCTCCTACTACCACAGTGCCTAAAGGCTTTCTACTAGTTGCAGCAGCTCCTAAACTAATCGCAATAGGCAATGCACCTAATGCTGTGGCTAAGCTTGTCATTAGAATAGGTCTTAAACGCTGAGTGGCTGCTTCTAAAACAGCTTCTCTGATGGCCAAGCCAGACTCTCTTTTCTTATTTGCAAATTCAACGATCAAGATTCCGTTTTTGGTTACCAAACCAATCAACATAATGATACCAATTTGAGAGAAGATATTTAATGTTTGGTCAAAAGTCCATAAACATAATAATGCACCAGCCAATGCCAATGGCACGGTAATCATAATAATAAATGGATCGGTAAAGCTTTCAAATTGAGCAGCCAATACCAAGTAAATTAATATCAAAGCTAAAATCAAAGCCTGAGAGGTATTGGATGAGCTCTCTTTAAAATCTCTTGATGGGCCACTTAATGCAGTTTGGAAACTTTCGTCTAATTTTTCTTTAGCAATTCTTTCCATTGCCTTCACTCCATCACCAATTGTTTTTCCTTCTGCCAATGATGCAGAAATGGTTGCTGAGTTAAAACGATTGTAGTGATATAAGTTTGGCGGATTACTATTCTCTTCTAGCGTTAATACACTTGAAATAGGAATTTGCTCTCCTCTGGTATTTCTAACATAAATCTTATCAATATCCGTAGGAGTATTTCTATCTGATCTTGGCACCTGCGTAATCACTTGGTATTGACGATCATTCATGATAAAATAAGCAGATCGAGCACCACTAAATGCTGCTTGCAAAGCCTGCGCTACATCAGCAGTATTTAATCCTAAGTCTCTTACACGCATTCTGTCAATAGATAAATCGTATTCTGGTTTATTGAATTTTAAATTCACATCAACATTCTGAAATGTTTTATCTTTTCTAGCAGCTTCCAAGAACTGAGGAATTACATTTCTAATTTTTTGGAAATCCAAATTTTGAATAATGAATTGAACAGGCAAAGAACCTCTTGACATCATACCTACTGAAATGGTTTGCTCTTCAATAGCAAATACTCTTACATTTTTAAATCGCTTCATTTTTTTATTTAAATCTGCAGCGATTTCCGATTGCGTTCTTGTTCTCTCGTCTTTTCTTACTAAACCTAATCTACCTGATGCAGAACTATTACCACTGCTACCACCATATCCTGGAACACTTCCCCAAGTAAAGGCTTGCTCAGGGAAAGAGTCTTGCATAATTCTAATGGCTTTCAATAAATCAGATCTCATGTCATCATAACTCATACCCTCAGCGCCAGACATGGTAATTCTAACAGAACCCTTGTCTTCTAATGGCGCCAATTCACTTTGAATATTCTTGCCTATAAAAATAATTAATGCAAAACAAGCAGCAACAATCACCCATGCAAACCATCTTACTTGTAAAAACTTATGCAATAAATTTTTATAGCCATTTTCAATTCCTTTAAAGAAGGGCTCGGTGCGCTCATAAAAAGCGCCATGCTTTCCATCATTTCTATTCAAGTACACATTCAACACTGGAGTAATGGTTAAGGATACAAAGGCCGATACCAGCACCGCGCCAGCTACTACCACACCAAACTCTTTAAACAAAGATCCCACAAATCCTTGTAAGAAAATCACCGGCATAAATACTACTGCCAATGTGATAGAAGTAGAAATTACGGCAAAGAAAATTTCTTTACTACCTTCTCTAGCGGCATCTTTTAAAGACAAGCCTTCTTCTAATTTTCTAAATATATTCTCAGTCACCACAATTCCATCATCCACCACTAATCCAGTGGCTAATACAATTGCCAATAAAGTCAATACATTAATAGAGAAACCAGCCATGTACATAATAAAGAAAGTAGCAATCAAAGAGATAGGGATATCTATCAATGGTCTAATAGCAATCAACCAGTTTCTAAAGAAGAAGAAAATAACCAACACAACCAAAACAAAAGAAATCACAATGGTTTCTTTTACTTCAGATAATGCTCTTCTAATATTTAAAGTATTGTCAATAGGAATAGCAAATTCAATATCTGATTTGTTTTGCTTTTTAACTTCTTCTAATCTTTTATAAAATTCATCCGCAATTTTAATTTGGTTAGCACCAGGTTGTGGAGATACAGTTAACATTACCACTGGAACACCATTGAAATAAGTGCCCTGGTCCTCTTGCTCTGGACCTAGTTCCACTTTTGCAACATCTCCCAATCTTACAATTCCATTGGCATCTTCTTTTAAGATAACATTTCTAAAATCTAATTCAGTAGATAATCTACCTAAAGCCCTAATGATGAATTCAGATTTGTTACCATAAATAGATCCAGCAGGCAATTCTACATTCTCTCTATTTAAAGCAGTTTGAATATCATTGAAGGCAATTCCATGCGCACTTAATAAATCTGTATTGGGGAAAATACGCATTGCCTGACGCTTACCTCTTACACCCACATTACTTACTTCGTCGATGGTTTGGAATCTCTGTAATAAAACATTCTCAGCGTATTCTGTTAATTCTAATAAACCCTTTGTCTTACTTCTAATGGTCAACATTAAAATAAAATCACCACCATCAGCTTTAGAAACCACTGGAGGGCTAGAAATATCCTGAGGCAAAGATCGCTGCGCTTGAGAAACTTTATCTCTCACATCATTTGCGGCCGTTTCTAAATTCACTCCTAAGTTAAACTCAACCGTAATATTTGAATTACCTACAGAACTAGAAGAATTAATGGTTCTAATACCTGGTATACCGTTAATCGCTTTCTCTAATGGTTCAGTAATTTGACTTTGAATTACTTCGGCATTCGCTCCGGTATAGGATGTTTGTACATTAACAATAGGTGGATCAATTGCGGGATACTCTCTTAATGCTAAGAAAGAAAAACCCACTAAGCCAAAAATAATAATGGCAATATTCATCACGGTAGCTAGTACCGGGCGTTTCAATGAAAGTTCAGATATATTCATCTAAATAAATAAGTTTAAAACCCTATTTGGTAATATCGATATTAGAAAGTGTTTTGCCAATCTTTAATTTGGCGCCATCTTTTACGAAAAGCATACCAGCAACAATCACACTGTCTCCTGCTTGTAAACCTTTGGTAATCTCAACAGAACTAATGGTTCTATATCCTGTTTCAACACTTACAAATTTTGCTTCACCGTTTTTAACAATCACTACTTGCTTTGCTTTTGAATCAGGAATAATAATATTTGAAGGAACCATGATAGAAGGCTTGGTTGCATTTTCACCTAAGAACACTTTAGCATAAGCTCCAGGTAATACTTTGCCTTTGAAACTTGCTCTCACTTTAATATTTCTTGTAGTAGCAATAATTTGAGGCTCTATAGCTGTAATAGTAGCATTAATAGGCTTTTGCTCGTTTCCGATGGTAGTCATCTTAATGGTCTTACCCACTTTAACATAGTCTCCATAAATTTCAGGTAAAGTGAAATCCATTTTTAATTGATCTACTTTTTGAATCGTTGCAATAGTGCTAGCTGTATTAATATAAGCTCCAACACTTACTTGTCTTAATCCCATCTGACCATCAAATGGAGCTTTTACCACCGTCTTATCAATCAAAGATTGCGTATAAGCCATATCTGCATTCAAACTTTTTACTTGTTGTAAAGACAGATCATAATCACTTTGATTAATTCCTCTTGCACTTAATAATTGCTTATTTCTTTGTTCATTGATATTCGCCAACTCTAATTGTGCTTTTATTTTGTCCAATTGAGCTTGCAAATCAGCGTCATTTAATTTTGCCAAAACAGTGCCTGCTTTGACCATTTTACCTTCAGGTATTTGTAAAAAAGTGATTCTGCCATTTGTTTCGGGATGCAATTCCACAAAATCATTTGCTAACACTGTACCGTTTACTTCAATTTGTTTATCTACTTTTTGCACTTCTGCAATTGTAATATCTACCGAAACAGGCATATTTGGATTAAACTTGTCTGTTGGCTTTGTTTTTTCTTTACATCCGGCAACTATTAAAACTGCAGCCGCAATGATCAACTGAATCTTTCTCAAATGATTGAATTTTAGTCTATAAAGATATAAAAACCTCCCTTTTTTGGGAAATAAAATAGATGAACGGAAGGCTAGGGACGGCTGGATTTGAAGGCCAAATACTTTTGCTGGATATAATAGCCTAATTCTAGGTCGTTTAGAAGGCCCAAAACCTCATAAGAAGGCTTGCAATAGTCCATAAACTGAGTAAGGGTATCCCCTTCTAGTTGGGTTATTTTTTGAACAAATCGCTTGGTAAAGCGATAATTGACATATTTCTCTTGCTCTTGAGAAACCAGCCTTTTTTGTAAAAAGCCCAGATTTCGATTTCTTTTGAACCTAAACATATTGATCAGTTCCACCAAATCAAGCCCTACCGACATGCCGCCACTTGGGTTAAATAATGTTGCATTATTAGCCCATTTTAAACCCGGTGGTTGATAATTGAAGTATTTAGCATAATCAAATCTGTTCTGAATAGAGTCCATTCGGTAATTATTATTTCGAACCCTTACTTCAGGAAGATCTATCCCATTCACATGAATCATGATATTAAAATTACGCTTGTCTTCGATGGTATCTAAGGTATACTTCTGGGTATTCTTCCCAAATAAAGAAAACCATAAAGAATCTTTTGCCCTTACTGTAATAATATACCTACCTAAAGAATCTGTGGTTGATTGATTGTTATTGGAATGCACTATTACTGCTTCCACAGGCCTTCTTCCAGAAATATCGTAAACTGTTCCACTCACCACCACTGTTTGCGCTTGAACAAAAGAGTTGATCAGAAGTAAAAAAAAGAGGAAAAAAAATAAGCGCTGCATCATGATTGATGCAATATTATGAAAATGTTCTTAAAACCAACGAGACATTAACAAGCCCATAACAATACAAGAAAATGCAATCCACTGTGGACCTAATTTTTGCTTGTACAATAAATAAGTACTCGACAAAAAAACAATAATATACATAACTATAGAAACATTGGTAGCGGTCTTCATATCCATTGCAATATCTTTAATTAAATACAAAGAAGCCCCTATCATAATGCCCACAATAGCGGCATATACACCCTCTAATGACCTATAAAAAATAGCGTACTTTTTTAGATGCTGCCAAATAGGAAAGAAAAATAAAACAATTAAAAAGCTAGGAAGAAAAATACCAATACTTGCAATGATTGCGCCATAAAGCTGTGCATTCATTGGTTTATCTTTTAATGCCATTGCTCCCATATAACTTGAAATAGAAAATATAGGACCAGGCACTGCTCTTACCAAACCTGTTCCAGTTAAAAAACTAGCTCGGTCAATTTTAAGAACATCTCTCTTATTTTCTTGAATATGTTTGGATTGAGGACGAGTTACATATTGTTCGTACATGATGGGCATTAATACATCACCTCCACCAAAAACCATACTACCAAAACGATAATTATTTTCAAATAAATTAAAAAGCTTTCTCGATTCCCAATTTTGTTTGGTAGCTCGCTCCGATAAAAAACCTGCTGCAATAAATAACAAAACAAATAATACAAGCGCTCTCCATTGAATAGACTTTGGCGCAGTGCCGTCTGTAGGAATTCTCTTATCACTAAAATTAGTAACTACTCCCGAAAGGATAATGATAATTGGTATGGTCCATGGTGTATTGAATCCAATAAATGTAATCACTGCTGTAATTATAAAAATCCATCTAGTAATTATATTATTCACTGATTTTCGAAATAGTAAAATAGCTGCGCTAATAATAAACCCAATAGACATGGGTTGCAATAACGACAAAGCCTTGATATTACCTGACCAAGAAAAATAGCTTACCAATAATGCCAAACCGGTCATAATGCATACTGCAGGCAACATCCAAATCAATAAAGTGAGTAATGCTAAAATAACCCCTCCTCTCTTAAATCCCACTAACACAATAGTTTGTGTAGAAGATGCGCCAGGCAATAATTGACAAATAGCGTTGTATTCAATTAATTCTTCGTTGGTGATATCTCTTCTTTTTTCAACAAATCTATATTGCATTAAAGCCATGGCCACCTGCGGTCCGCCAAAAGCAGTAAGGCTATGCTGTAAAACAGCCTTTAAAAAGGATATATGTCTTAAATACTTCAAAATATAAATCTATCCTAAAAATAAATCATTAATAGTAATAACTTTGCATTACTATGCGCAAACTATTCTACTTCATCTTAATTATTTCATTCAGTCAATGCACCAGCAATGGATATATGAAATTGCAGCCCCAATACGAGCAAGAGCAACTAGGGCTGGTTCCAGATTATAGCCAATTAGCTTACTGGGCAGCGCATCCCGACAAAAGAGATCCAAGCGATAGTTTGCCCAAGCCACTAAAAAAAGATTTTCAAGCCTCCGATAAAGCTGATGTGTTTTTTGTTTATCCAACTAGTTATTTAGACACCAATAAACCTAGTGGATGGAATGCATCTCTTAAAGATGCGAAATTGAATTTGTATACTGATTACACTAGTATTTTAAATCAAGCAAGTATATTCAATCAAGCTGGAAAAATTTATGCTCCAAGATATAGACAAGCACATATTAATTCTTATTCGCCTGTTAATTACGCAGACACTTTAAAAGCTTTGGCCGCATTTGAACTAGCCTATCAGGATGTTAAAGCTGCTTTTGAATACTATTTAGCTCATTATAATAATGGAAAGCCAATTATTATTGCATCTCATAGTCAGGGTAGTACACATTCAAAAAGATTATTGAAAGAATTTTTTGACAATAAGCCATTAAGCAAAAAACTAGTGGTGGCTTATGTGGTGGGTATGGCCATTAACCCCAATGAGTATACTCAATTAAAGGCTTGTGAAACACCTGAATCTACCGGCTGTATTTGCGCATGGAGAACTTATGAGCAAAATTATATTCCAGATTTTGTTTTAAAAGAAAATTTTAATTCCATTGTAACGAATCCACTTTCTTGGAATAAAAACGAGCCAATTGTAGATCGAAAAATGAACAAGGGTTCTGTATTATATAAATTTGATAAATTGGTTCCCAATGTGGCGGATGCAATTAATCACCAAGGAATCTTATGGACCAAGAAGCCGCATTTTTTAGGAAGCTTTTTATTGAGAACTAGCAATTATCATATTGCAGATTACAATTTCTATTATTTAAGTGTAAGGCAAAACGCAGTAGATAGAGTAAACAGCTATTACAAAGCTAATAGCACTAATTAGTTACCTACAACACTCAAGAATTTAATTCTCATGATTTTTAATTGCTCCCAGGTGTAATTATTCTCTGATAATTCTTCTTGTGCAATTGCTAAAGATGAAGTTTCACAATTTTTAAAGTACTCTAAGATATCTTCTTGATCATATTCGTCTAACCATTCATCAATGGCATAATCTAAATTAAGTTTAGTTCCACTAGCTGCGATCGTTTCCATTTCTTCCAATAAAGCATCCAATCTTAGGTCTTTATTTTTGGCAATAGTCTCTAAAGGAATTTTCTTGTCTACATTTTGTATAATGTAAATTTTATTACTCGCTTTATTAGCAACCGATTTCATTACAAAATCGTCTGGCTTTTCAATATCATTCTCTTCTACATAAGCTTCGATCAAACTCACAAATGGTTTACCATATTTCATGGCCTTACCCTTACTCACCCCTTGACAACGCTCTAGCTCGGCTAAAGTAGTTGGATATAAGGTTGCCATATCTTGCAATGAGGTTTCTAAAAATATAACAAAAGGAGGTAGTCCAATTTTCTTAGCCTCTTTTTGTCTAAGCTCTTTCAGCATTTCAAACAAGGCTTCATCTGTTGATGCTGTTGAGTCACTTGCTCCATCGTCATCATCTTCTGTATTGGTTTCTTCAAAAACCGTATTTAAAACAATCTTGAAGCTGGTTGGCTTCTTCATAAACTGATTGCCCCTCTTGGTTAATTTTAATAAACCATATTCTTCAATATCTTTTTCAATGATGCCTTCCAACATAGCTTGTCTTATTAAGCTATTCCAAAACAAACTATCTTTTTCTTTGCCTAATCCAAAAATGGGTAGTTTATCATGTTTGTATAATCCAATTTGTGGTGTAAAACTTCCGGTAATAATTTGTACCACATAGTCTGCAACAAATTGTTCATTTAATCCTAGAATTACTTTTAATAATTGAACCAATTCTGATTTTGCTTCAATCATCTCTTTTGGATGTAAACAGTTATCGCATTTTCCACAGTTTTTATCTTCCCAGTTTTCTCCAAAATAATGCAATAAACTTTTTCTTCTACAAACTCCACTTTCAGCAAATGCAACCGTCTCATTAATTAACTGTGCACCCACTTCTCTTTCACTCAAAGGCTTGTCCCTTAAGAAGTGTTCAAGCTTGGTAACATCTTGATGAGAATAATATAAAATACAATTTCCCTCTAACCCATCTCTTCCTGCTCTTCCTGTTTCTTGATAATAATTTTCAATGGATTTAGGAATATTATAATGAATTACAAAACGGATATCTGGCTTATCGATACCCATTCCAAATGCAATAGTAGCAACAATTACCTGCACATCCTCATTCAAAAACTGATCCTGCCTTTCTGCTCTTAATTTTTGATCCAATCCAGCATGATAAGCTACAGCTTTAATATTATTCGCTTTTAATAAATCTGCTAACTCTTCGGTGGTCTTTCTGTTTAAAGTATAAATGATACCACTCTTTCCTTTATGTCCGGTAATATATTTTACAATACTTTTTACCGTTAAATCTTTTTTGATTTTTGGTTGAACCTCATAATACAAATTGGTTCTATTAAAAGAAGAGATTAAAATTTCTGGATCTCTTAAAGATAAATTTTTAACGATGTCACTCTGTACCTTTGGTGTAGCAGTAGCCGTTAACGCAATGATGGGCACTTCGCTATTGATCTCCTCCATCATCTCTTTTAATCTTCTATACTCTGGTCTGAAATCATGTCCCCACTCAGAAATACAATGCGCCTCATCAACTGCAAAAAAAGAGATTTTTAAATCACTAAAGAAATCCAAATTCTCTTGTTTGGTTAAAGTCTCTGGAGCAACATATAATAATTTGGTCTTACCACTTAACAAATCTTCTTTGACTTCTTTGATCTGACCCTTATTTAAACTTGAATTTAAAAAATGGGCAACATCGTCTTTCTCACTATACCCTCTAACCAAGTCTACCTGGTTTTTCATTAAAGCAATTAAAGGAGAAACTACAATAGCACAACCAGGCAGCATCATCGCAGGTAACTGATAACACAAGCTCTTTCCCCCACCTGTAGGCATGATCACAAATGTGTCCTTGCCTCCCAATAAAGAGAGAATGGCCTTTTCTTGGGTCCCCTTAAACTCGCTAAATCCAAAATGAGTCTGTAATGCTGCTTTTATGTCTTTTTTAGTCAATCCCATTATCTAAATAACTTATAATCAATACCTTGTAAAATAATTCAGTATATTAAGATAACATAAAATACTGGACTTTTGTTTAATCTTTGGGAATATTTTTTGTTAAAAACCTTTTTTGGAAGGAATTCACAAAAACAAGCTAAAAAGTACATGAAACATTAACTTTGCAGGGCAACTATGAAAGAAACAATCTTATCCATTGCAAGAAAGGCTTTAGTTATAGAAACTGAAGCTGTGCAAGCACTAGAAACCTATTTGGATCCTCTTTTTGCAAAAGCAGTGGAAGCCATTTACCAAACCAAAGGGAAGTTAATTGTAACTGGAATTGGGAAAAGTGCCATTATAGCTCAAAAAATTGTGGCTACCTGTAATTCAACGGGTACCCCCGCAATTTATTTACATGCTGCAGACGCTATTCACGGAGACTCAGGCATGATCAGTTCTGATGATATAGTATTAATCATTAGTAAAAGTGGTGAAAGTCCAGAAATCAAAAACCTAGTACAACTGATTCAGCAATTTGGTAACCCAATTATTTCTATGGTAGGTAATATGAATAGTTACTTAGCTCAAATGGGGCAATTCATTATTAATACGACTGTTCAACAAGAAGCATGTATCAATAATTTGGCACCTACTTCTTCCACCACTGCTCAAATGGTAATGGGAGATTTAATTGCCGTTGCATTAATGCAGTTAAGAGGTTTTGAAGCAAAAGATTTTGCAAGATTTCATCCGGGTGGAAATTTAGGAAAGCAATTAACCTTGACTGCTGGAATGATTGCAACATCTAATCAAAAACCTTCGGTTAGTTTAAATACGAATTTGAAAGAAGTTATTACTACGATTTCTAAAAATAGATTAGGAGCAACTGCTGTGATTGATGAGCATCAAAAAGTACTTGGTATTATTACAGATGGTGATATTAGAAGAATGTTGGAAACCCACAGTGAATTTCAAACACTCACTGCAAAAGATATTTATCATAGTAATCCAATTACAATTGCGGCTAACATTCTAGCAATTGAAGCAGCGAAATTAATGGAACAAAAAGATATCAGTCAGATTATTGTAGCTGACCAAGAAAAATATAAAGGGATTATACATATTCACGACTTAATGAAAGAAGGGATTATTTAAAATAATAGTAAATGAGTAATAAGCATCATTATGTAGCGATCATGGCCGGTGGTATTGGAAGTAGATTTTGGCCAATGAGTAGAACAGCCTATCCAAAACAATTTTTAGATGTTTTAAATACAGGAAAAACATTGGTTCAATGGACCTATGAGCGTTATGCTAAATTTATTCCTGCAGAAAATATTTTTATAGTAACCTCTGAAGAATATGTAGATATTGTAAAGGAACAATTACCTAAACTTCCATTACAAAATATTTTAGCAGAACCAAGCAGAAAAAATACAGCACCATGCATTGCTTATATTTCATTTAAGTTGGCACAGTTGGATCCTGAAGCTGTATTTGTAGTAGCTCCAAGCGATCATTTAATTTTAGAAGAAGAAGCATTTCAACAAACTGCTTTACAAGCATTGGATTTTGTAGAGAATATAAAATCATTAGTGACTTTAGGAATCAAACCAACTCATCCTAATACAGGATATGGTTATATTCAATACGAAGGGCACGAAGTAGCCAATGGAGTTTATAAAGTAAAAACATTTACTGAAAAACCAGATTTAGAAATTGCTAAAACATTTATTGCTAGCGGAGACTTTTTATGGAACGCAGGTATTTTTGCTTGGAAAGCAAGTACTATTTTAGCTGCCTTTGAAAAACATCAGCCAGAAATGTTTGAACTCTTTGATCAGCAAAAAGCACTTTTCAATACGGCAGAAGAGCAGCAAGCAATCGCTAAAATATATCCTCAATGTGTAAATATCTCAATTGATATTGCCATCATGGAAAAAGCAGACAATGTTTATGTAATTCCTTCAAGTTTTGGATGGAGTGACTTAGGAACATGGAATAGTGCTTATGAAAATATTGATAAAGATTATTTAGGCAATGCAGTAGCTTCTGACAATGTGGTTGTAATTGATGCAACAAAATGTATGATTAATGCTCCTAAAGATAAATTGGTAGTAGTACAAGGTTTAGACGATTTTATTGTAGTGGATACTAAAGATGTATTACTTATTTGTAGTAAAGAAAAAGAACAGTCCATTAAAGAATATGTTGCCGAAGTAAAAAGAAATAAAGGCGATCAATACATTTAACCCCCCCAAGCCAATGTCCACCATTATTACCGGAACAGGTAGCTATATACCTTCTGTAGTTAAAACAAACCAGTCATTTGTAAACAATAGCTTTTACGCCGAAAATGGCGAACTAATTGCTACACCTAACGAAGAGATTGTAGAAAAATTCAAAGACATCACTGGTATTGCAGAAAGAAGATATGCGGACTCCAATGAAAATACTTCTGATATGGCTACCAAGGCAGCGATTTTAGCCATAAAAGATGCAGGTGTTGATCCTGAAACCATAGATCAAATTATTGTTGCACATAATTTCGGCAATGTGCTTGATGGAACTATCCAAACAGACGCTATTCCAGCCATTGCTTCCAGAGTTAAAAATCAATTAGGCATAAAAAATCCAGCATGTGTGGCTTATGATATTTTATTTGGCTGTCCAGGTTGGATACAAGGCGTGATACAAGCAGACGCATTTATTAAATCAGGCATGGCTAAAAAATGCTTGGTGATTGGTGCAGAAACATTAAGTAGAGTGGTAGATGTTCATGACAGAGACAGTATGATATTCAGTGATGGAGCAGGTGCTTGTATTGTAGAACATTCAGATGAAACAAATACTGGAATATTAGCAAGTAGTGTACAAAGCCATTGCGAAGACGAAACTTATTTTTTATACTTGGGTAAATCTTATCATCCAGAAGGAGAAGAAGCAACTAGGTATATTAAGATGAAGGGCAGAAAGGTATATGAGTATGCAATTAAAAATGTACCTATTGCCATGAAAGAATGTATTGAAAAAGCGGGCGTAGACATACATGATGTAAAAAAATTCTTTTTACATCAGGCCAATGAAAAAATGGATGAAGGTTTTATTAAAGCCTTATTTAAATTATACGGCATTAGAGAAATTCCTGCAGATATTATGCCTATGAGTATTCATGAATTAGGCAATAGCTCTGTAGCTACTATACCAACGCTATATGATAGAGTAAAGCATGGTTTTTACAAAGAGCACCAGTTAAACAAAGGGGATATTGTAATTTTCGCATCAGTAGGAGCAGGAATGAATATCAATGCTATTTGTTATAAAATCTAATTTTTGAAATCCATATTAATAAAAAAGGAGCCACTGGCTCCTTTTTTATTAATATCCTCTAACATTCACTCCATCAATATAATTAAGGAATGCTTTATTACAAACTCGGTTTCCTCCTGGGGTTGGATAGTTTCCTGTAAAATACCAGTCGCCGGTATTGGTTGGACAACACTCATGTAAATCTTCTATGGTCTGATAAATCACTTCAACTGGAATATTTACATTACTTGGTGTAATTAATTGCGCAATCTTATCAGAAATTTCTTCTGGAGTAAAAGGTTTGTATAATTGTCTTACTACATTCTCTGTATGTAATTGACCTGCTGCATCTAGAGATTTAATCTTTTGATAGGTTTCGTCAATGATATTTTTCATTCCTCTTTCTTCCAATAATGCAATAGCTGCTTTGAATGCAATAAAATCACCCATCTTACTCATGTCAATACCATAACAATCTGGGTACCTAATTTGAGGAGCAGAAGAAACCACAATAATTTTTTTAGGGCCTAATCTTGATAGCATTCTGATAATACTTTCTTTCAAAGTAGTTCCTCTTACAATACTATCATCAATAACCACCAATGTATCCTGATCTTTTCTAACAGTGCCATAAGTGATATCGTACACATGTTGTACCATTTCATTTCTATTGGCATCCTCTGTAATAAAAGTTCTTAGCTTCACATCCTTAATGGCAATCTTTTCTTGTCTAATTTTTCGATTCACCATTTCTTCCAACTTCTCTGCATCAACATCCTTACCCCAACTTAAGATTCTCTCAACTTTAATTTTATTCAAGTAAGATTCCATCCCCTTTACCAATCCATAGAATGCTACTTCGGCAGTATTAGGTATATAAGAGAAGATGGTATTCTTTAAATCTTTTTCAATTCTATCTAAGACAATTTTACTCAAGTGATTACCCAAAGCTATACGCTCACGATAAATCTTTTCGTCACTACCTCTAGAGAAATAAATTCTTTCAAAAGAGCAAGCACGACGCTCCTTGGGTTCTAAGATTTGTTCAATGGTATAATTTCCTGCATCATCTACAATTAAAGCAGATCCAGGCATTAATTCTAAAACCTCATTTTCACCCACATTGAAAGTGGTTCTAATAGAAGCTCTTTCACTTGCAGCTACAATTACTTCTCCATCGATATAATAATAAGCGGGTCTTATACCGTTTGCATCTCGCATGATAAAGCTGTAACCATTGCCAATCAAACCACCAATAGTAAAACCTCCATCAAATAATGGAGCAGCTTTTTTAAGTACATTCACTAAATTAGGCGCGTTTGGATGTACCCCTTCTTCTTCAACCAAGAAATGATGAATCACTTCCATCATCGCAGCCAAATCGCTTTGTTTTTCAAAAGGACCAGGTTCGAAATTGATTTTTTGAAATAACTCATCTGTATTGACTAAGTTGAAGTTTCCAGCCAAAGCCATATTCTTGCCGGGCACTAAATTTCTTTTAATAAATGGATGACAGAACTCTACATTATTCTTACCCTGTGTTCCATATCTTAAATGACCCAATAATATTTCACCCATAAAAGGTAAATGACCTTTCATTAATCCTGGATGTTTGGCAATGTCTGGTTGGAATTTTTCTAATTCTTGAATCTCCAAACCGATCTTGTAAAATAAATCTGCAATGGGCTGTGGCGCATTGCTTCTTGATCGATATAAAAATGGATTTCCTGGTTCTATATTTAATTTGAGTGTTGCTAAACCTGCCCCATCTTGGCCACGATTGTGTTGCTTTTCCATCAGCAAGTACAATTTGTTTAGTCCATAAGTAACCGTTCCTTTGGTTTGTAAATAATAAGAAAGCGGTTTACGAAGTCGGATGAAAGCTAGTCCACATTCGTGTTTAATCTCGTCACTCATTGAAGTATATCTTAATTAACCTTAATAATATTATTCGCTACTTTATTCCAGTCCACTAATTCTTTACAAACATTGTATTCTGGATCTAAATAAATATAGTAATTGTTGATGTGTTCTTTAAACCACGCTTCCATAGCTTTTGCTTTCTTTTCTTCCAAAGCTCGAACAGATACCTTATTATAATCTTCTTTTAAATTTTCTTTATGAGGTGCTGAGCGTTCTTTAAAATAAATTAAACGAACTGTTTTTCTACCTCTTTCATCTACATACACTTGTGGTTCAGAAATTTCTCCTGGCTTCATATTCTTCACCACCATAATCATATCCTTGTCTAATTGATCTAAATTTACATAAGCTGAACCATCGTTACCTGTGATAGAACCTCCACTAAATTTACTTCCTTCATCATCACTATACTTATTCACTGCTTCGCCAAAAATTAATCTACCTGCTAAAACTTCTTTTTTAATACTATCCAACAAATGCTTGGTTTCATTGATCTCATCATTAGTAATAGGCGGTATTCTTAATATATGCTTTACTACAGCATCGTCACCAGATCTAGAAATCAATTGAATTAAGTGGTATCCAAATTTAGATTTAATAGGCGCTGAAATTTGTCCATCTTTTAATCTAAAGGAGCCGGCCATAAACGCTGGATCGAAATTTCTTTCATTTCTATTTAAATTATATACCCCTAAATTTTCTTTAGCACCTGGATCTTCAGAGTATAATTTAATTAACTGATCAAATGTATTAATACCTGCTTCAACTTGTTTTCTGTATCCCAATAATTGACTAATCACATACTCTTCAATATCACGATTGGCTTTGGGATGAATAATAATCTGAGCAATTGAAACCTCACTCTCGTATAATGGAAGACTGTCTACTGAAATCTTATTATAGTATTGTCTTACTTCATTAGGAGTGATTTTAATTTTCTCTACAATTTTTTCTTGCATGTCCTGTGCCAATTTTTGTTCTTTAATGGGCATTCGGAAATCTTCTTTTAATTGAAAAATAGATTTGCCTGCAATTTCTTCCAAGGCTTCTTTAGAACCAAACTCCGCAATAAATCTTCTGATCTTAGTATCAATCATGTTCTCTACTTCTTCGTCAGTAACCACCAAAGAATCTTTTTCTGATTGAAGCACTAACGCTTTTCTGATTAATTGACCTTCTAAAACTTGGCACACACTAGGAATGACAGCACCTTCCTGTCCTTGTGCTTGTCTTTTATAGTCTGCAATGGCATTGTCTATATCTGATTTTAAAATATACTTATCGCCCACGGCACCCACAATCTTATCTGCGATTACTTTTTTAACCTGCGCTTGTGCAATAACTGTTACAGTTAAAAACAAAATGCTTAAAACAACTCTATGTAATTTCATTCAATTTAAATTAGTATACAAAGTAAAAGCACCTGGGCGTCTAACCCAAGTGCTAATTCTTAATTTTATTATAAAGTACGTTTAACTTCTTCTTCTTCAAAGGCTTCAACGATATCACCTGGTTTTAAGTCTGCGAAGTTTTTAATCGTTAAACCACATTCCATATTAGAAGAAACTTCTTTCACATCATCCTTATAGCGCTTCAAGCTACCTAATTCAGCTGCTTGGCCTTCTCCTTTAGGATATTCTACGATACCATCTCTAATAATACGAATCTTGCTATTTCTAGAAATTTTTCCGTCTAATACATAACAACCTGCTACAGTTGCTTTATCAAACTTGTACACTTCTCTAACTTCTACATTGGCAACAATCTTCTCTTGAATCTTCGGCTCCAACATACCTTCCATCGCGCTCTTGATTTCGTCAATAGCGTTATAGATAATAGAGTACATTTTAATTTCTACACCTTCGGCTTCTGCTAATCTATTGGCTTGCATACTTGGTCTTACATTAAAACCAATAATGATAGCGTCAGATGCAGCAGATAACAATACATCAGATTCAGAGATTTGACCCACACCTTTTAATACAACTCTTACAGCAATTTCTTCGGTAGATAATTTTTGTAAAGAGTCACTTAAGGCCTCCACAGAACCATCCACATCACCTTTGATGATGATATTTAATTCTTTGAAGTTTCCTAAAGCCAAACGACGACCAATCTCGTCTAATGTAATATGCTTTCTTGTTCTCAAACCTTGTTCTCTTAATAATTGAGAACGCTTGGTTGCTAATTCTTTTGCTTCAGATTCGTCTTCGTACACTTTGAACTTCTCACCCGCTTGTGGTGCACCATTCAAGCCTAAGATCACTACAGGTGTAGATGGTGGAGCTACCTCAATTCTTTGATTACGCTCATTGAACATCGCTTTAACACGACCGTAGAACTGTCCAGATAAAATTAGATCACCTTGACGCAGGGTTCCGTTTTGAACAAGGATTGTTGCTACATATCCACGACCCTTATCTAAAGAAGCTTCAATGATAGTACCTGTTGCTTCTCTATTTGGATTTGCTTTAAGGTCTAATAATTCAGCTTCTAATAATACTTTCTCTAAAAGTGAATCCACATTCAAACCTTGTTTAGCAGATAATTCTTGGTTTTGGAATTTACCACCCCAAGCTTCCACTAAAATATTCATTTGAGATAATTGCTCGTATATCTTTTGAGGATTCGCTCCGTCTTTATCAATTTTATTTACCGCAAAAATCATTGGAACATTTGCAGCTTGAGAGTGACTGATAGCTTCCTTCGTTTGTGGCATTACTGCGTCATCCGCAGCTACTACAATAATGGAGATGTCGGTTACTTTAGCACCACGAGCACGCATCGCCGTGAAGGCTTCGTGACCTGGAGTATCTAAGAAAGTAATTGCTTTTCCATTAGGCAATGTTACCTCGTAAGCACCAATATGCTGAGTGATACCACCGGCTTCACCCGCTACTACATTGGCATTACGGATATAATCCAATAAAGATGTTTTACCATGGTCAACGTGACCCATGATTGTAACAATTGGAGGACGCTCGGTTAAATTAGCTAAATCATCTGCTTCTTCTTCCTCATCCATTTCCTCCGCTTCTTCTAATCCAACAAACTCTACTTCAAATCCAAATTCACTTGCTACTAATTCAATTACTTCCGCGTCTAATCTTTGGTTAATGGAAACCATTATACCTAAGTTCATACATTTGCTAATGATATCTGCAAAGCTCACATCCATTAAACTTGCTAACTCACTCACCGTTACAAATTCTGTTACTTGTAACTTATTATCTGTGATTTCGTTTTGTTCGTTTTCTGCAGCTTCTTCTCTTTTTGCTCTTCTGTATTTAGATTTTAAACTCTTACCTCTACCACCTTGTCCAGATAGTTTTGCTTGAGTTTCTTTAATCTTATCTTGAATTGCTTTTTGATCGATTTCTTTTTGCTCAGCAGTTTGTGGAGCATTTCTTCTGCCACCACCTTGTCCAGGACGATTGTTTGGACGATTACCTTGATAACCTCCTCCGCCTTGTGGACGGTTGCCTTGATAACCACCACCTTGTGGACGATTGCCGCCACCTTGTTGTGGAGCACCGCCGCCGCCTTGTGGACGATTACCACCACCTTGAACCGGAATACGCTTACGCACTCTTTTTTCTTCCTGACTTAAAGGTTTTGGTCTTGTATCACTATTGATAGGTAAATCAATTTTACCCAAAATTTTTGGACCGGTTAATTTATCCGCCTGAATATTGGTAATCTCTCCATGCACATTTTCAGGTGCAATAGAATGATCCACAGGAGCAGGTGGAGGAGTTGGCTCAACTTTTGGAGCTTCTACTTTCTTAGTTGCTTTTGGTGCTTCTTCAACTTTTGAAGTTTCAGGAGCAGGTTCAGCAGCTTTCTTAGCAGATTTCTTTGGTCTAGTGGATGAATCAATTAATGATAAATCAATTTTATTCACCACTTTCGGTGCTTCTACTTCTGGAGCTTCAATCTTCACTGCTTCCACTGGAGCAGCAGGTGCTTCCTCTTTTGCTTTTTTAGTTGCCTTTGGAACTTCTTCACTTACAACTTCTTTCTTAACTTCTTTAGCAGGCTTTGCTGCTTCAGTTGCGGTTGCTTTTTTATCTGCAGTAGCTGCAGCACCCTTAGGTAACTCAACATGGTCTGCTTTGTTCTTTGCAACCTTATCACTTTGAAATTCTGCTTGCAAAGCATAATACTGGTCTTCCGTTAATTTAGCCGTTGGCTTTAGATCATCCTTAGGAAAACCTTTCTTACTCAAGAATTCAATCAAGGTATCTTGACCGATATTAAATTCTTTAGCAGCTGCTAACAGTCTTGGTAGTTTCAATTCTGACATTCTATTGTTTTTTGTCCCGATTTGACGGGACTAGTAACCTAATACAAATATACTTTTATTTCAAAGGCTATTCACCTTTGTCAAACTCTTCTTGTAAGATTCGACGAACTTCTTCAATCGTTTCTTTTTCTAAGTCTGTTCTTCTTTCTAATTCTTCAGCGCTTAATTTTAATACACTTCTACCTGTATCACAACCTACTCGCTTGAACTCATCAATAACCCATGGTTCAATTTCGTCTGTGAACTCGTCCATATCAATATCAAACTCTTCTAAAACTTCTTGATCTTCTCTGTAAACATCTAATTCGTATCCTGTTAATTCAGAAGCCAATTTGATATTCACACCTCTACGACCAATTGCTAAAGAAACTTGATCAGCTTGTAAATACACTTCTGCACGCTTTGTTTCTGAATTAATATTCATGAAACTAATTTTTGCAGGAGTCAAAGAACGCTGAATTAATAATTGAGTATTCGTAGTGTAATTAATTACATCAATATTTTCATTTTTCAATTCTCTTACAATACCATGAATACGAGAACCTTTCATACCCACACAAGCACCTACTGGATCAATACGATCATCAAAAGATTCAACTGCTACTTTTGCACGCTCACCTGGTTCACGAACAATTTTCTTAATAGTAATTAAACCATCGAAAATTTCTGGTACTTCAATTTCTAACAACTTAGCCAAGAACAATGGATTAGTTCTAGATAAGATAATTACTGGAGTATTATTTTTCATATCTACTCTAGCAATAACCGCTCTAATATTTTCACCTTTCTTAAAAAAGTCTTGAGGAATTTGTTCGGTCTTTGGTAAAATCAATTCATTACCTTCTTCATCTAATAACAATACTTCTTTCTTCCATACTTGATAAATCTCTGCGTTGATAATTTCACCAATTCTATCAGAGTACTTCTTTACTAAAGCATTTTTCTTTAAGTCATTGATACGAGATGCTAAAGTTTGCTTTGCAGCTAAGATTGCACGACGACCAAAATCATAAATATTTACTTCTTCCAATAATTCTTCACCGATCTCAAAGTCAGGCTCTATCTTGATTGCGTCAGAGTAAGAAACTTCAGCTAATGGATTATCTACATCGTCATCAGGTCTGATTTCACGACGGCGAATAATTTCCAAGTCACCTTTTTCAGCGTTAACGATAACATCAAAGTTTTCGTCACTACCGTATTTTTTTCTCAATAAAGTCTTAAATACATCTTCTACAACTTTCATCATAGTAGGACGATCTATGCTTTCTGCGTCTTTAAACTCTTGGAACGCTTCTATCAAATTTATACTTGCCATAACATAATTTTTTTTCAAGCTATTCGCTTGATGATTTGTTAAAATTGAATTTGAACTATAGTTGATTTAATATTCTCAAATGGTATTAATAATTGTTGAGTCACTGCTTTCTTTCCCTTCCCTTCTGTATACTCAATAATAATATCTTCTTCCGCAACAGTGGTCAACACGCCTTCTTTTATAGTATCGTCATTTAAAGTAACTGCTACTTTTCTACCGATGTTTTTGGTGTACTGTCTTTTAAACAATAATGGCTCATCTACACCAGGAGATGAAATCTCTAAAGCAAAATCTCCCTCAGGGAACCATGCAGCTTCCTCTATTGCTTTGTATAATTTTCGGTTAAAATAGATACACTTTTCAATAGGTAATCCATTATCGCCATCTAGGAATACTTTAATAATATGCCCTGGCTTCACCTTAATATATACCAAGAAATAGTCTGGCTCCTCTGCTAAAAGAGGTTCCAAAATTTCTAATACTCTTGCTTTTAAATCGTTTACTTCCATGGTTGAAAAAGAAGAAGGGAACGACTTCGTTCCCTTCATTTCTTTGCTTATTCTGGAACAAAGGTAATAAAACGGGATGAAATAACCCAATAATATTGGCTATAGCCGTATTTTTGTGCCATGATGAAGATGTTATTATACGGCCTATTGATTTACTTTTTATATAAGGTAATCTTTGAAATAGTAGTGCCAGTAAGCAATGGGGTAAAATCAGTTCGCCAAAATATGGAGAAAATGCAAGAGGCTGCTAGAAAGGCTCAGGAGCAACAAAATGCCCACTATCAACAACAAACCCAAGCAAATAAGACCAAAGTGGAGACAGAAGATGCAGAATACATTGATTTTGAAGAAGTTAAGAAAAAATAGCTAACTAATTAACAAGTCCTTTTCCACCCTCATTCCTGGCTGTAAATACAAAACCTGTAACCCCACCGAGGCAGCAGCAATAATATTGGGCTCATTATCATCAATGAAAATGGTTTCCTCGGCTTTCAACCCTTCTTTGTCTAAAATAAATTGAAAAGAGGCCGGATCTGGCTTTCTTTGACCCATTTTATGGGAATAATAGGGCGTTTTGAAGAGATTTTCGAATTTTCCGCCTATTTCACGCTCAAATTGTGGGATAAACTGATCATAATGAATCTGGTTGGTGTTGGAGTATAAAAAAGTGGCATATTGACTATTATGCGCTTTTACCCAATCAATACTCTCTTTTCTATAACCTACTAATAAGGCATTCCAAGCATCAATGATTTGTTGATGACTTAGATTTAATTGATATAAAGCATTAAATCCATTGCAAAACGCTGCTTCATTGATAAAGCCTTTTTCTAAATCAAAAAATATCTGATCCGATTTATTGAGAGTAAAATGATTTTCAAAATTAGGAATACCTAATTGCTCAAAGGCTTTATACATTTTTACAAAATCGATATCGTATAATACATTGCCTAAATCAAAAATCAAATTCTTTGTGTTAGCCATAAACTATCTTTAAACTTGCTTGAAGATAAATCAAAGCTTCCAAATAATTGTACATTTGAAATATGAAACAACATTTAGCACATATCGCTGTAGTAGTAAGAGATTATGATGAAGCCATTGCTTATTATACCAATACACTTGGTTTTGCATTAATAGAAGATACTATTTTATCAGAAACTAAAAGATGGGTAATGGTTCAGCCGACTGGTGCAGAAAATGGTTGTCATTTATTGTTAGCCAAAGCCGCTACACCAGAACAAGAAAAACATATTGGCTATCAAACTGGAGGAAGAGTATTTTTATTCTTATATACAGATGATTTTTATAGAGACTATAATAATTATAAATCAAAGGGTGTTGAATTTACTATTGAACCTCATGTGGAAAATTACGGAACCGTTGCTGTATTCAAAGATTTATATGGAAATCTTTGGGACTTAATTGAACCTTCTAAGAAGTAGTCAAATTATTTTCGCTTCATTGCTGCAGCCATATACTGACAAGCTGCATCGCCCTTGTTTAATTCTTTTTGAATATTTTGATGAGAATCCTCGTCTCTATTTTGGCTTAATTTAAAAACATGTTGCAAGTCCTGAACCACAATATCAAAGGAATATATGGCTTTCATGTTTTGCTGCATATACTCTTCAGATAAGTTTTTTACTTGAGTTGGTGATTCTGGATCTTTTTCAAAATGCAAAGTTAGGTTAGTTAGCAATTGGCGTAAATGGGCTTCATCCTTGATTTCTAATTTTCCGCGGGCATGCACTGTTTGATAATTCCATGTACTCCCCATATTTTTTGTTGTATACCAACTTGCACTTACAAAGGCCGATGGCGCAGAAAATATAACTAATACATTGTTATTTATTTCAAATGCATTAGAATGATCCTGCTTTCGCATTATATGTCCGCTTAAAATAATTTTATCAGCTTCTTTTTTAATTAAAATAGGGATATGTGTAGCAACAGGTAATCCATTTGCATCAACTCCACAAATTGTTACAAATGGATTAGCATGCATGAATGCAATAATCTCTTCATGATTGTTCGCTTTGAAATAAGAAATATTGTACATAAAAATTTAAATTAGACAGTAAGGAAATTCTGTATTAAAAAATAGATTATTTAAAGAGGTAATGAAGTGGTTGTTTTAATTTCATCCATTACAAATAAACTATTGATATGCGCCACCATTGGAAGTACTGCTAATTTTTCTTGATAGAATTTATTGTAAGTCTCTACATCTTTCGAAACCACCTTCAAATAATAATCAAAGCTACCAGAAACCAAACTACAAGAAACCACCTCATCAAACTGTAAAATGGTTTGCTCAAATTCGGCGAAATTATTTTTTGTTTGCTTGTCCAAAGTAACATGACAAAAAACCACCATACCCAATTCAATTTTTTTTCTGTCAATGAGTGCTACATATTTTTGGATCACACCCTCTGCTTCCATTCTTTTAATTCTATCATGAGTTGGACTCACAGTAAGATTAACACTAGTACTAATGTCTTTTAATTTGGCTAATGCGTCTTTTTGCAAAATGCCCAGAATGGACTTATCTGTTTGATCTAATTGCATATACTAATATTAAGGAGAGGAATATTTTCTGCTATTGAGCGGTTTTTCACTCTAAATTACTGATAATTTCCATATTTTATTATTTTAATAGTAATTTTTACTGATTATTTACGATTTGATAAAAATATTTTCTTTTGAACCAAATTTGTACAGAAATAAAAACAAAATTATGATAATAGGTTGCCCAAAAGAAATCAAGATTCAAGAGTATAGAGTAGGCTTAACACCAGAAGGTGTAGATGCTTTAGTGAGAAATGGTCATACAGTATATATGGAGACACAAGCGGGTGCTGGCTCTGGATTTTCAGACGAGGCATACAAAGCTGTGGGTGCTCAAATATTAGCTACCGCTAAAGAAGTATATGATATCGCAGAAATGATCGTAAAGGTAAAAGAACCATTGGCTGCTGAATATGGATTGATAAAATCTGGTCAAATCTTATTTACCTATTTCCACTTCGCAGCTTCTAAAGAGTTAACAGAAGCAATGATGAAGACACATGCTGTTTGTATTGCTTATGAAACGGTGGAATTGGCAGATGGCTCTTTACCATTATTAGTTCCAATGTCTGAAGTAGCTGGAAGAATGGCTATCAATGTGGGTGCTTATTATTTAGGTAAACCATTTGGTGGCAAGGGTAAATTATTAGGTGGTGTTCCAGGTGTGAAGCCGGCAGAAGTGTTAGTAATTGGTGGTGGTATTGTAGGAACACAAGCTGCTAAAATGGCTGCAGGCTTAGGCGCGAATGTAACTATCATGGATACGAATTTATCTAGATTAAGATATTTATCTGATGTAATGCCAGCGAATGTGGTAACTCAATATTCTACTTTATTAGCTATTAAAGATAAATTACCTACTACCGATTTATTAGTTGGTGCAGTTTTATTACATGGAGCTAAAGCACCACACTTAGTGAAGAAAGAAGATTTGAAATTAATGGAAGCTGGATCTGTGATTGTGGATGTTGCTGTTGACCAAGGTGGTTGTATTGAAACTTGTAAACCAACTACACACGAAAATCCAGTATTCACTATTGATAATATCATTCACTATTGTGTAGCGAATATGCCAGGCGCTGTGCCACAAACTAGTACAAGAGCATTAACTCAAGCTACATTACCTTACGCTATTGCTATTGCGAACAAAGGATGGGAAATGGCAACAGCAGAGAATCCTGCATTGGCAAAAGGATTAAATATTAGAGCTGGTAAAATTTTACACAAAGGTGTTGCAGAAGCATTTAATGCATAAGCAAATCATTGAATTATAAAAAAAGCCTCTGAAAATTCAGAGGCTTTTTTGTTTTATACTTCTTTATAAAGTCAAATAATTAATCTAGGTGATATACTTTATGAAGATCTTTAGTGCAGGTAAATGTCACCCCAAGATCGTGAATAATGCCATCTTTTACATCATATGCCCAACCATGTAATGTAAGAGCCTGTTCTCTTCTCCATGCATTTTGAACTATAGAAGTTTTACCTAAATTTCCAACTTGCTCAATTACATTTAATTCCACAAATCTCCTTGCTCTTTCGTTAGTATCCGCAACGGCATCTAACTCTACAGCATTAAATCGATATACATCCTTTATATGTCTTAGCCAATTATCAATTAATCCTAATTGCTGATTCTCCATGGCTGCAACAACGCCACTACAACCATAATGACCGCAAACAATGATGTGTTTTACTTTTAAAACCTCGACAGCATATGACAGAACGCTTAACATGTTCATATCACTATGCACAACCATATTGGCAATATTTCTATGTACAAATATGTCTCCTGGCTTTGTACCAGTAATTTGATTCGCCGGAACCCTACTATCAGAACATCCAATCCATAAATA
>JACCDS010998729.1_pt1 | contig 29955 bp, 20 predicted proteins | sample 7446441 | NCBI WGS metagenome assembly JACCDS01 (sample SAMN15323445, study PRJNA562643) | freshwater metagenome | isolation source: river surface water | place: USA:Blue River Watershed | collected 2017-08-17 | reverse complement strand
TTTACCAGCGCGCCTTGGCGATTGCAGAAAAAGCCCAAGGGCCGGAACACCCTGATACTGGAACCCGCCTGAACAATCTGGCGCTCCTGTATCGCGACATGGGTCAGTTTGACCAAGCCTTGCCGCTTTACCTGCGCGCCTTGGTGATTGGAGAAAAAGCCCAAGGGCCGGAACATCCTGAGACTGGCATCAGCCTGAACAATCTGGCGGGACTTTATAACGCCATGGGCCAGTATGACCAGGCTTTGCCAATTTACCTGCGTGCCTTGGCGATTGCAGAAAAAGCCCAAGGGCAGGAACACCCTTATACTGGCATCCACCTGAACAATCTGGCGATGCTTTATCAAGCCATGGGCCAGTATGACCAAGCCTTGCCGCTTTCCCTGCGCGCCTTGGCGATTGCAGAAAAAATCTTGGGATCAACTCATCCCAACACCATCCAATTTAATGCAAATCTGGCAGCGTTGCGCGACGCCATGCGCCGACTGCAGCCGTAACGCGCGCGCTGCATGGGCACAACCCAAATCAGTCACCTGGATTGCGCCACGCTTTGGCACCGATTTGTGCGGCGCATTTAGCGGCGGTACCTGCTTCTCTACTCGCGCAGCGGCAATTTTGTTGTTTGCGGATGGGATTTTTTCCGTGCTATCCCAGGGCAACCGGCACGTGGTCGGAGCTGCTGCAAGAGCTGCTGCCGACATCACCAGAGCGGGTGACTCTCTTATCGCCAATATCTAGAAATTGCCTTTGTGAAACAGATAACGCCGAACCCAAAATGCAGTATGCTTGGTCACATCGCCTTGCCAACCAGTGCCACCATGATTCGGTATGTTTGCGCCATGTAAAACCGGAAGATAGCCTGCATGGATCGGATCGGTTGTGACCTTTGTATGGCACCAGCGCTTTGGGCGAAATGGTATGCCGTAGCGCGGCAGCCAATGCTAAGCTAGCAACCACATTAACGGGCTGCTGTGGCAAGTTCGGGCAACAGCCGCTGCGCATAGTCGGCCACCTGGCCATAGCGTGCCGGTTCATTTTTCGCCAGTTCGGCAAAGCGTGCCGCATAGCTGGCAGCCTCTGCCGGATAAGCGAGCGCAGCGCGCCGAAACTGTTGCTGGGCCGCAGCCATTTGCCCGGCTTCGGCCAACAGCGCCGCATGGCGAAATTCGGTTTCGGCAATCGGTGCATAGCGCAGCACGCGCCAGTTCAATGCCAGCTTGTCGGCCACCGGCGCATGGTTTGACACAAATTCCTGCGGGGCGACCAGTTGCAGCAGCGGTGTGTACAGCGAACCGATGGCGGCATCAGTGGTGCGCTGGCGCACCCAGTTGGTTCGGGCCTGGGCTTGCTCTGGGCCGACAAAATAGCGCTGGCTGTAAAACGTGCCCTCGATTTTTTCATAATCCGAACAGGTTTGCAGCAGCAGCAGCAAGCCGCAGCCCAATATACCGATGCCGACACCCCGGCCAAGGTGGCCCACTGGAATATGCCACGGCAGGCGGTCACTGGCCCCCAGCAGCAGGGCGGTTGGCCCCAGAAAATAACTGAAATACAGCGGCTGTTCCAGCATGCTATGAATCACCAGCAGGCCCAGCACAGCGCGTACCAGCATCTGTTCGCCGCTGTTGGGCTGGTGCAGGTTACGCCGGACAAAACCAATTGCAGGCAGCAATAGCGCCAATAGGCCGGGCAGCCCGGCATTGGCCAGCAATTGCAACAACAGATTGTGTGCATATTGATCGACGCCCCAGCGGTTCGGCGCAGTCAGTTGTTCGATCAGGTTAAAGGCAAACCCATCGAAGCCGACCCCGGTTAGCGGATGGGCGAGAAACATTTGCCAAGCGTGTTGCCATAAAAAACCGCGTGAGCCAATGGCACCGGCAAACTGGGTCAGGCGTTGCAGTTGCGGTAGCGACTGCCCGGCACCGATTGCCAACCCCAACCCCAGCACCACCACCAAGCCAACCCCAAGCCCCATCCACCACCATTTGCCACGCGCGCGGCGCGGCGGCTCAGTCGCGGCGAGCGATTGGCTAGCAGCCAAGGAATCGACCGCTACCATCTGGCGGCAGCCGTGCCAGTACAACAGCCCAATCCAGGCCAGATACAACACGCTGCTGCGCGAACCGGATAAAAACAGGGCCACCCCCAGCAGCGCCATCAGCAGCGTTGCTTGCCACCGTGAAAGCGTGCGAATCTGCCGCAAATAGCAGGCGGCAGAGAGCGAGAGCGCCATATGACTGGCGAAATGATTTTGCTGGGCCAGATTGCCATACACACCAAATTCGGCCACCGGCATCGGTTCGGCGATTAGGCCGGGCAACCATGACCAGATTGAAAAGTATTGCAACAGGCCAAACACGGCATTGACCACACCACCAGCGAGCAGAAAACCGGCCAGATGGCGATACAGCACTGGCGCGCCAAATCTTTGCAGCAGCGCCTGCCCCAGCAGCAACAGGCCCAGTGCCCACAGCAAGTACAGTAACAGCATGACCCCATTGGCCGGATACGTGAATTGGCCACTGGCCAATTGCCAGAGCACAATGGCCAACAGGGCCAGTGCTGCGCTGGCAATGCGCGGCAGCGCCACCGGTTGCGCGCGTGTCAGCGCTCCCCCGGCACCACGCCGACAACACAGGCTACACAGGCAGGCCAGCGTACCGAGCAAAAATGCCAGTGCCTCCGATTCAAACGAGGCAACCGGCAAACGGTGCCATGGCACCAGAAACGGCAAGGCCAGCATCAGCCCTGCCAGCACCAATGCCAGCCGCAACGCCAGCCCCGCGTGTGGCGGGCTAACCGAGCAGTTCATCAAACCGTCGCTCCAGCACCGGACTCAAGACCCCATGCTGGCGCAAATGCGCCATGTCCGCTGCCATATCTGCTGTCATGTCAGACGCCAATTGTTCAAACCACGCCGGGCACGGGCAAAGGGTGCGGTTCAGGTCGCTTGGCTCAAATTTGTTCAGTGCCGCGCCGTATTGTCTGGATTGTTGTGCCAGCAGCACGCGTCCGGCGCGCGAATGCAGGAATAAGAACAGATGGTCAAGCCAGATCTGGCCAACCGAATTGGGGGTAAAGCCGTGGTAACAGGTCAGGTGCAGCGCGTGGCTATGGTTGCGGATTACCTTGTACCCGGCGCGGGAAAATACCCCAAACCAAATCGGGCACGGCTGGCGCTTTTCCAGTTTGTACCATGGTTCGCGGGTGCGGGTCAGGTAGCGCAGGTGCAGCGCTTCGGCCTGCCCGCTGGCAAGGTAGGCCTGTGCCGCAACTGATGGCTCTTTGGCCGGGTTCAGCAGCCAGACCTGGGCATCTTGCGCCAGCAATTGCGCCAACCCGCTGGCCTCAAACACCGCCTCTTGCACTTGGGCACTCTTGCTGATGCAGGGCAGTAGTTCATCAGGTGACAGGCCAAGCTTGGCCACCTGACTTGGTTTCAGGGTAAAAAAATGGTTGGCCCCGGTGGCAATGCCGCGTGAAAAACCGCCGTAATGGGATAGCGGCAGCAACCCGCTACTGGGCAAAATAACCGGATCGGATCGGAAATAAGCCAGCCATTTTTGCTCTGCAATAATTGTGTGCTGTGGCACGCGCTGACAGGGGGGAATATCGGCCAGGTTGGCCAGTTGCCCGATCTGGTTCAGGGTATAAAAATCAACCCAGTCGGTATCGCTGGCGACCGCAGAGGGGGCTACGGCAGCGCGCGCGCCGACAGCATTGGCTACGCTGCCATTTGGCTGGCCGACGCCGTGCTTTTGGAACAAAATGATGCCCAGCGAGGTGGTCACTTCGGGAAAGGCTTCTTTTTCACAATCTAGCGCAATCATCGCGTGCAGGCGGCCCTGTTCCAGCAGCAAGCGCTTGATTGGGCTGCCATAACCGGCGTTGACAAATTCCAGCGGCATCAAATAGGCCAGTTTGCCGCCCGGTTCCAGTTCACAAATCGATTTCGCCAAAAACGCCGAGGCAATATTGGTGTGGCCAGTCAAGCGCAGGCCAAGCTGAGAAACAAACTGCTGCAACACCTGTTCGCGCGTGCCAAACTTTTGAAAGCGCTGATACGGTGGGTTGCACACAATGGCCGCATGGTGCTGACCCCATTGCAGCAGATAGTCGGCCGGGTCGATCCGCTCGCCTTGCAGTGGTTCGGTGCGGCAAAAGTGCGCAAGAATGTGGCCATCGATTTCACAGCCCCCAAACCGCCCACCAAAGCCGTGCCGCTGTGCCGCCTGATAAAACGCCCCGAGGCCAAAGGCCGGATCGAACAGGGTCGAGGGGCTATCGCTGAGCACATAACGGGTCATGAAATCGGCAACCCGGGGTTCGGTGAAAAACTGGCCCCATTGCTGGCGGTGTGCCAGCAGGGTGGTGCTGGTGTAGTGGGCCGTTGGGTCGGGCAGGGCTGGGCTGGGCATGGGGGGGCGGGCAAAGGCAAATCGGTCGGGTCGGCAGGGTGGCTTGAGGGTGCGTTGAGTGCGCATCGGGCGGCGCAACTGTGGCAAAAAATCAGAAGCATTGGGCTGCCATTCTAGCCTAAATTATGCGAAATGGCAGAGCCGGTGCCGCTTGTTTGAAATTATATTACGGTATTTTGTGCTGCATTGCGGCAGGCAAAAACGCACTGCGCGCAAGCCGGGAGTTCATGCTAGTCTGTTCATTGATTGCGGGCATGATTAATTGCACACTGACCCTTGGAGGGAATGGCCATGAAGACGTTTTTGCCTGCGCCTGCCAAAGCGGCGGCCTTTGCGCGCCACGGGTGCCGCTGCCTGATGCTTGCGTGCTTGCTGTGGCCGGTGGCCGGGCCATGGTCGGCAGCGGCCCCGGCTGCCCCAGCGGTCAGCTCTGCTGCCGTTAAATCCGCAGCCTGTTCCTCGCCCGATTTGGCAGCGGGCTTTTGTGACCGTGATGGCGATATGTTGGCCGATCCACCGGATGACAAGCGCCAGTGGCAAGACCCCGAGACCCTGATATTGGCCAATGTGCCAACCACCGATCTGGCCGCATACCCCAAGGAGCGGGAAGCGTTTTTGCGCTATCTGGCCGAGGCCACCGGGCGCAAGGTTCAGTATTACGTGACGCGTGACTACACCGATTTGTTGCTGGCTTACCGTGAAGGGCGCGTGCATTTGCTGCATTTGAATACCGGCAGCGTGGCAACGCAAGTACGCTGCCATGGCTTTGTCCCGCTGTTGCAGGCGATTGACGCCAAGGGGGAGCTGGCCGGTTACCGGCTCGAATTCATTGTGTCGGGCAAAAGTAGCGTGCGGCAAATGTCGGCCTTGCGCGGCAAAAAAATTACCTTTGTTGATGAAAAATCGGCCAGCGGCTACCAATTGCCGCGCTCCGTGCTAAGCCGCGAATTTGGCATGGAAGCCGGGCGCGATTATTCATCTGATTTTTCCGGGCGGCATGACAATTCGATCATGGGCGTGGCCAATGGCATTTATCAGGTGGCCCCGGTGGCCGATGATGTGCGGCTGCATCTGGAACAGGCTGGCATCATCGATCCGGATTCAGTGCGGGTGATTTACCGTTCGGCGTTGTTGCCGCATTCGCCGTGGGGTGTCCCGCATCGCCTGCATCCGCAACTGGTGGCCAAAATTCGTGCCGCGTTTGTCGCCTATCGTGGCCCGCGCTGGGAGCCGCAAAATATTGGCCGCTACCGGGTCGCCAATTACCGGGCCGACTGGCAGCGCCCGCGCGAGTTGGCCAAAGAGACCGGGCCGGGGTGCCAATAATCGGGGTTTTTTAGCCATGGATCACCAATGCAATTGAATCAGCCAGCTCATTCCCATTCCTGCGGGCCAGATTCTGCCCCGGCTGAGGCCGGTCTTGTGTCCGAACGGCGCGCGCTGGGGCAAGGTTGTAGCGGGTGGGGCCTGAAAGCACGGATGTTTTGGCTGGTCGGGTTGATCATTGCCATGGCCACCTGTGCCACGCTGGCATTTTGGCTGGCGAGTAATTCGGTGGAACAGGCACTGGATAAAATCGTCGGTGGCGATGTGCCACGGCTTAATCTGGCGGTGCAATTGTCGAATCAGGCCCAGACCGTGGTGGCACAAGTGCCGCTTTTGGTGCGTTCGTCCAGCCACGATACCCGCACCGGTGCCAAGGTACGGATTGAGGAAGAATTGCGCAAAATTGAAGCGACCTTGCGCCTGTTGCATCAGTCCGGTGCCAAGCCAGCGGCCATTGCCACGCTGTCCAGCTTTTTGGCAGAAATTCGCAGCAATTCGGCGCAGCTTGATGCGATCATGCTGCACCGGCTTGATCTGGAACAAAACTGGCAGGGCGCGATGCAACAGGTAGCGCTGTTACGCAATGCGCTGCATCTTGCGCTGCACCGCGCCAATCACAACCGGCAGTTCCCGGACTGGCAATTGCACGCTACCGAGGTATTGGCGACGCTCTCGGCCGATAGCCAGTTAACCGAGCCGCGCCAGTTGCAAATGGCACTGGACAAGATTGCCCAGCAAGTGAACCGCATTCGTTGTTCTGAAGCGCTATGTCGCCAGATTGTGGCCATCGCCCGTGGTGCGCAAAACCCGGTACGGATTCGGCTGATGGTCTTGCGCTCGAACTATTTGCAGGAAACCCGGCTCTCGGTCAACAATGCCTTAACCGACCGTTTTATCCGCGCTGCCAGCGAGTTTGGCGTCGAAACCCAGATCGATGTGTTTGCCACCGCCAAACAATTGCGCGAACAACTGCGGCAACACCGGCTGGTATCGATGATTGCCTTTGTGGCGATTTTGGGCAGCATGGCTGGTTTGATCGGCTATGTCAGTTATTCAGTGGTGCAGCCGCTGGTGCTGATTCGCGGCAATATTCACGCCTACCTGAACCGGCACCGGCCACCGCCGATTCCCGACCTTGGACAACACGAAATTGGCGACATCGGGCGCGCCCTGAATTACTTTGTGCGCCTGATCAGCGAGCGTGAAACCGCGCTTGAAGCAGCCCGGGATGACGCCGAAGCCGCGCTCGAACATCTGCGCAATACCCAAAGCCATTTGGTGCATACCGAAAAAATGGCATCGCTGGGCCAGTTGGTGGCCAATGTGGCACACGAAATCAATACCCCGATTGCTGCGATCAAGGCCAGTGGTCTCAATATTGCCGATGCGCTGAAATTGGCGCTGGCCAATCTGTTGCACCTGTTTCAGGTGTTGGGTGCCAGCGAGCAAGCGCTGTTTGTGCGTCTGATTGGCCAGTTGCAACAGGGCGGCGAGGTGCGCAGCACGCGCGAAGAGCGTGCCATGGTGCGCGAACTGGAGGCGCAATTGACCGAGCTTGGCGTGCCCGGAGCGCGGCGCAAGGCGGAAATTTTGGTACAACTGGGTATAACAGGGCAGATCAGCGGCCAGGTGACCGAGTATTTGCCGCTGCTTGGGCACCGGGAAGCGAATTTAATCATGGGCAGTGCCTATCATCTGTCAGTCGTGGTCTCCGGCACGCGCAACATCAATATTGCGGTGGAACGGGTTGCGAAAATCGTTTTCGCGTTAAAGTCGTTCTCGCGCAGCAACCAAAACAAGGAATGGGTGCAGGCCAATTTGCGTGACGGGCTGGAAACGGTACTGACGATTTATCAAAACCAGATCAAGCAGGGGGTAACGCTGGCGTGCCAGTTTGACGAGATTGACCCGCTTTCTTGTCTGCCGGATGAATTGAATCAGGTCTGGACCAATTTGATCCACAATGCCTTGCAGGCGATGAATTATCAAGGCACGCTGACCATTACCCTGCGGCGCGAGGGCAATTTTGCACTGGTAGCGGTCGGCGACACCGGCTGTGGCATACCGGAAGCGATTCGGGAAAAGATTTTTGAAGCGTTTTTTACCACCAAACCGATTGGTGAGGGCAGTGGCCTGGGGCTTGATATTGTCAAGAGCATTATTGACAAACATCAGGGCCGGATCGAGATCGAAAGCGAGGTCGGGGCGGGCAGCACGTTTACGATTTTCCTGCCGTATCCGGCTGCCACCAGTGCAATCAGTGTCGCCAGTGACGCTATTAGCGTTAGTACCGCCTAAGCCACCGGCAAACTCACTGGCAAACTCACCCCGGCCTGATTGATTTGCACATTCGGTGCCCCCCGTTCGAGTTTGGCGCGAAAATCATCAGGCACCGGTGTTTTGGCCAGGGTTTTGGCATTAACCATCACATAAGTCGCTTCGGTCAGGGTGATCAGGCGTCCGGTATGCCAGTCGTTCATTGACATTTGCAGCGAAAACGAGGTATTGCCGATATGGGTGGTAGTAACCCGGATCGCCAGTACATCGTCAAACCGGGCCGGGGCCTTCCAGTTGATCAACAGCCGTACCACTTGATTGTCCAAACCCTGCTCCAGCAGTTTTTGGTAACCACCGCACACTGCGCGCAGATATTCGGTGGCGGCGATGTCGATATAGTCGGCATAACGGGGATTAAATACCACTTGCTGGGCATCACACTCGCCATAGCGCACGCGCAGCAGCAGTTGAAACGGGCTATCGGTTGGCAAATCGGTCATGGGTGGCTCCGGTGGCAAAAAACGAGGGGACGAAATTGTGCTGCAAAATCAGCGCAATGCGGTATTTTACCAACCGCAAGCGGCATTTCCAAGACAGCATCGCGCATCGCACAGCAAAATCCAGTGTTTGCTCAATCCGGTATCTCGGGCAGGCGCGCCAGTTGTTGTTCACTGGGAAATTGCCCGGTTTTATAGTAGGGCGGAAAACCGGGCAAGGGGGTCAAGTGCTCGCCCACGACCTCGCTCAAATCTTCCCACGTCACCATTTTGCCAGCCACCGGTTCGCCATCGGCGTTCGGGCTGGCCAAGCCGACCCAATCGGTTTTGGGCAGCCAGCATGGTTCGCCTTCGAGCCAGACGCAATAGCTGCGCATCCGGCCATCGCTTGGGTTTTGCAGTAGTTGATACGCTTCGACCTGTTCGGCCAGTCCGCGTTTTTCATGCAGTGCGTTCAGCACCTCGGCCTGGGCCGCATAATCACCGGACAGGGTCATCCGTTCCAAAATCGCCAGTTGTTCCACCACCTTTGGCTCGCTCGGAAAATATTGCACCACCTGGCCCGCCTCAACCCGGTACATATGACGCGAAATAAAACGTCGTTCGTCCCGGATCGCCTGGTGCGACAACTCTATCATGTGCAATTGGCCGTCGATATTGTGGGCGGCGGTGAGCAGAAAAACGCCCCGGGTCGGAATCATCAACACCGGATCAATCCCGGCCCCCAGCGTACCGGCGGTGGCACGGCAGGCCAAATCGGTGAGCAAAATGCGCGAAGACTCAAACGTATCGTCCCACTCGCCCATCAACACCCCGTGGCCGCGCTCGCCAAAGCGGTTCTCGCTTCTGTCGCGTAAATTCTCCAGTGCCGCCGCCAGTGCTTCGTCCCGGCTCACCCCCCATATTTCCAGTTGCGCATCGGGCAAGGTGGCCACCGCCCGCCCGGCATCGTAGGCCAGCAAAATCACGCTATCGGCACTAAAGGGCAGGGCAACTTCTTCCGGAATGGTAATATCGCGCTGCAATTCCAGTTGCCGGTATTGGTAAGCCAGTTGCGCCTTGCCGCGCAGGGCTGGCAACAAATTGGTGCGTGCCGTGGCAAAATCGGCCGGAATGGTCGGCATTTCCAAATTGCTGGTATATTTCAGCAACAGCGTCTCGCGCTCACGTTTGCTTGCCTGGCAATATTTCTCATATACATTGTGCAAACCGAAACGGTGGCTACCATCTTCGCCAACGATCAGTTGAAAATGCTCGGGAACAAACACCAAGGGCATGGTTTGTCCATGCTTTTTTGCAAAATCAATAAATAGTTGCGCAAATTGCGCCTGTGTCGGCGGCTTGCCGAGAAAATCAAAAAGGCCCATGATTGTCTGAAAAACGAAGTAAGGCGCATAGCATATACGGAAAAAGGCGGCTAGTGGCAAAATCAGGGCGTCGTTACCGATTGTTGGCCATTAAAAAAAGCAACGCCGACTGACGGCGGGCATCGCTGTGTGGGCATAGCGGCGTGGGATGCCAACGAGGGGCATCGGCCCGGTCGATCCATGCTACAGTAAACCATTTTGTTTCCGAGCCACATAACCATGTCCTCAGACTTGTCAACCTCTCCCGTGTCGCGCAAAAAATTGCCGATTGGCATCCAGAGCTTTGCCAAAATTCGCCAGGGCGGGTTTTATTACGTCGATAAAACCGCCTACGCTTTGCGTTTGGCCAATGCCGCCGGGTATTATTTCCTGTCGCGCCCACGCCGCTTTGGCAAAAGCCTATTTCTCGATACACTCAAAGAATTGTTTGAAGGCAATCAAGCCCTGTTCACTGGTTTGCACATTTATGACCAATGGGATTGGGCCAAGCGCCACCCGGTGCTGCGCATCAGCTTCGCTGGCCGTACCCTCAAAGACAGCGCGGCCCTGTGCGGTGCACTGCACCAACAACTGGAAGAATATGAGCGCCAGTTTAACCTGCCCGCTCGCTACCCGGACAATCCGGGCCGCCTGCGTGACCTGATCGCGCGCTTGCACCAGCAAACCGGGCAAGGCGTGGTGATTCTGATCGACGAATACGACAAGCCGATTCTCGATCGCATCGAACAAGCGCCGATTGCGCTGGAGATGCGCGAAGACCTGAAGGATTTTTACGCCGTGCTCAAGGATCTGGATGCTGCGCTGCGTTTTGTGCTGTTGACTGGCGTGACCAAATTTACCAAGGTTAACCTGTTTTCCGGTCTGAATAATTTAAAAGACATCACCCTTGACCCAAGCTATTCGGCCCTGTGTGGTTACACCGAATCCAATCTGGATCAGGTTTTTGGCGCCGAGTTGCCGGGGCTGGATCGGGCCAAAATCAAACGCTGGTACAACGGCTATAACTGGACCGGGGAGGCGGTGTACAACCCGTTTGATGTGCTGCTGCTGTTGGACAACCGCCGCTTCGACAATTGGTGGTTTGAAACCGGCACCCCGAGTTTCCTGGTCAAATTATTGGCACAAGAACGGTTTTTCACGCCTGATTTGGCGAAACTGGTCACGGGTGATGAATTGCTGTCCAGTCTGGACGTGGGGCAAATCACGCCCGAAGCGCTGCTGTTTCAATCCGGCTACCTGACCATTCGTGAAGCGTTGCAACTCGATTCCGGCACCTGGCAATATACCCTGGGCTACCCGAACCGGGAAGTGGAAGCGGGCCTGAATGTGCGCCTGCTGGCCGAGTACACCAACAACCAGCGCAAAAGCAACGAACACCGTTTTCAACTGGAAAAACTGTTGAAAAACAATGACATCGGCGCAATGCGCGCACTGTTTCAGTCATTCTTTGCCGGATCGCCGGACCGCGGCATTCAGCATCACTGGTACAGCAACAACCCGATTGCCCAATTCGAAGGCTATTACGCCAGCGTGTTCTACAGCTACTTCGCTGCGCTGGGCTTTGATATCCGGGTGGAAGACTGCACCAACCATGGCCGGATCGACATGGCGGTATTGCTGCCGGAGCGGGTTTATTTGTTTGAATTCAAGGTGGTGGAATTACAACCCGAGGGACGGGCTTTGCAGCAGTTGCAAGATCGAAACTATGCTGAAAAGTATTTGGCCAGAGGCGTGCCGATAGATTTGGTTGGGGTCGAGTTTTCCAGTGTAGCGCGCAATGTGGTGCAATTTGCGACCAGCGCCGGGGACGTGCGAGGAAGAAACGGGTAGGGTAGCAGCGTGTGCGTATGCTGGGCTGGGAATTATTATCCTCATCACCGGGATGAAAATGATTTGCATCAGCAATTTACGAATCAATTAAATCGCTAGACCGAATAAGACAAATCAAGCCTAGTCGAAACCTTGGCTAGCAGCATGCTATGCTTGTCGCCATCATCATTCCCGGATGCAATCATGAGCCAATACACGCTACACATCAACGGCCAACCACACAAGGTCAATCTTGCGCCAGACACTCCCTTGCTGTGGGTACTGCGCGATGCCTTGAATCTGGTTGGCACCAAATACGGTTGTGGCATCGGCAGTTGCGGCGCCTGTACGGTACATCTCAACGGTGTGCCAACCCGCTCTTGCCAATTGCCGGTTTCCACCATCGGCCAGCAAAAAATCACCACCATCGAAGGGCTTGATGCCACGGCCAGCCACCCGCTGCAGCGGGCGTGGCAAGAACTCGATGTACCACAGTGCGGTTATTGCCAGGCCGGGCAAATCATGAGTGCGGCGGCGTTACTCAAGGCCCATCCGAAACCGACCGATGCCCAGATTGATGCGGCGATGGGCGGCAACCTGTGCCGCTGTGCCACTTATTTGCGGATTCGGGCCGGGATTCACCGCGCGGCAGCGTTGGCCGGGCCGGGTGCGGTGGCGCTCGGGCAGTCGGGGCAAGCCGGTTTAATTTCCGACCAAGCTTTCGCTCAAATTTCTGACCCAACTTCCGACTCCACTTCCGGCCCAACATCTGGCCCAACAGCATGAAAGCGGCGCGAGCGATGAAACCAGACACGATCAACCCCAATCCGGTACAGCAGGACATACAAGTACGTGCCATCAACCCGGCGCGGCGCGAATTTTTGCGGCAATCGGCCGGTTTGGGCGGCGGCTTGCTGTTGGCCAGTAGCGCGCTGGCTGCGGCCAAGACCGGGCCGGAAGCGGGCAAGGCGAGCCGTTTTTCCCCGAATGTGTTCATGCAAATTGGCAGTGATGGCCGGGTGACGATTGTCTCCAAGCAACCCGAAATCGGGCAGGGCATCAAAACCGCCTTGCCGATGGTGCTGGCCGAGGAACTGGATGTGGCGTGGCAGGATGTCGACATCGTGCAGGGTGATTTAAACCCGGCCTATGGCGAGCAATGGGCCGGTGGTTCGCAATCGACCCCCATCAATTATGAACAGTTTCGCAAACTGGGCGCAGTGGCGCGCACCATGCTGATGCAGGCGGCGGCGCAAATCTGGTCGCTGCCGCTCGATAAGTGTGTGGCCAAACAGGGTGTGGTCGAAGGGCCGGGCGGGCGGCGCTTGCGCTATGGCGAACTGGTGGCGCTGGCAGCCACGTTGCCGGTGCCCGATGCGGCCAGCGTCAAGCTCAAGCCGCCGGAACAATACACCTTGCTCGGCAAACGGATTGGCGGGGTTGATAATGCGGCGCTGGTGCGTGGCCAGCCGCTGTTCGGGATTGATGTCAAGCTGCCCGGCATGCGCTACGCCGTGTATGCAAAATGCCCGGCGTTTGGTGGCACGGTAAAAAGCGCCAATCTGGCGACAATCAAGGCTTTGCCCGGTGTGCTGGATGCGTTTGTGCTGTCCGGTAACGGCAATTTGCGCGAATTACAAGCCGGGGTGGCGATTGTGGCCGAATCGACCTGGGCCGCTTTTAGCGCGCGCAAGCAATTAAAGGTGGAGTGGGATGAAAGCACGGTGCTGGCCGAAAGTTGGGCCGGTTATGTTGAGAAAGCCGAGGCGCTGGCCAAACAGCCGGGTGCGACCGTGTTGCGCAAGGATGGCGATGTGGCGGGCAGCCTGAAACAGGCGGCGAAAACGCTGGAAGCGGCCTACCGTTATCCATTTGTGGCCCATGCCAGTCTGGAACCGCAAAACTGCACCGCGTGGTTTCATGCCAAGGAAAACACTATGGAACTGTGGGCACCGACGCAAAACCCGGCTTCCGGGCAAAATCTGGTGGCGTCGGTCGTCAACCTGCCCAAGCAAAACGTCACGGTACACTTAACGCGCTGTGGCGGCGGTTTTGGCCGTCGCCTGTCGAGTGATTTTATGGCCGAGGCAGCGGCGATTGCGCGCCGGGTGGATGGCCCGCTCAAGCTGACCTGGAGCCGCGAAGACGATATGCGGCACGACCATTACCGGGCCGGTGGTTTTCATTTTCTGCGGGCAGGACTCGATGCCAAAGGCAAGCTGCAAGGCTGGCACGACCATTTCGTTACCTTTGGCAATAAGGTGCAGCGGGAGGGCAAAAGCATCGTACAGCCCGGCAGTGGCGGCAATTTGAGTGGCGATGAATTCCCGGCGCGCTGGGTGGCCAATTGCCTGCTGGAGCAAACCGCGCTCGAATGCACGATTCCGATGGGGCCGTGGCGCGCGCCCGGCAGCAATGTATTTGCCTGGGTGATCCAGAGTTTTATCGATGAACTGGCCCACGCCGCCGGGCGTGACCCGCTGGCGTTTCGGCTCGAATTGTTGGGTGAAAAAGACCTGATGCCGGGCAGCGGTGAGCGCGGCCAGCCCTATAACGTGGCGCGCATGAAGCGGGTATTGCAAGAAGTGGCGGCCAAGGCAGGCTGGGGCGCGCGCAAGCTGGCGCGCGGACAGGGGCAGGGCATTGCGTTTCATTTCAGCCATCGCGGCTATGTGGCCGAAGTGGCCGAGGTGACGGTGGGCAAGGATGGCAAACTGAGTGTGGATCGGGTGGTGGTGGTGGCCGATGTTGGTGCGCAAATCATCAATTTGAGCGGGGCCGAAAGCCAGGTGCAAGGTTCGGTGTTGGATGGACTCGGTACGCTGTTGCATGGCGAACTCGATATTGCCGGGGGGCGCGTGGTGGCGGGCAATTTTGATCAATATCCGCTGCTGCGCTTAACCGAAGGCCCGCCCAAAGTTGAGGTGCATTTCTTAAAAACCGACAACCCGGTGACCGGGCTGGGAGAACCGGCCTTGCCGCCCTTGGCCCCGGCCGTGTGCAACGCAATTTTTGCTGCGACCGGCAAGCGGGTGCGGCAATGGCCGCTGGCGCGGGTCGATTTGAGCTGGGGTTGAGGTTTGGTTGGTGCTGTTGGCCAACCAAGATTAGCCGAACAGGGCACCGTTGTGATACTTACTGGCAGAGAAGCCGGTAGATATTGTGGCACGGGCGGGCTGGGTAGATGCCAAGGATTGCCGGTCAGGCTCTACCCGCTTTAATCCCGCATGTCCGGGTCCGGACTGCTGCGTCTCCCGGCCCGGACTGCCTCAGCCGTTTCAGCTCGAAAGTTCGACCAGGTCAACCGTGCAATGGGTACCGTTACCACCGGGCTGGGAGATGTCGATCCGGCTTATTATCAGGCCGGTAGCCTTGCTGGTTAACAAGTGGGCAAACATATCCTTGTGCTGGGGGGCAATGTACAAGGCGTTGTACAGGCAATTGAGTGAGATCGGTTCGTTTAAAATCACATAATAAGAGTTGCCTTGGGGGTTACCTTGAACCCCCAGTTTTTTGACGGTCTTGTTAACTTCGGTGGTGGCGTGGGCCAGCATTGGCATAGCGCAGGCAGCGAGGCCGGTAACAGCAATTAGGGTACGAATGGCTTTTAGCATGGTTTCTTTCTATTTGGGTGAAATATTCAAATGACGCTTGCCCCGGCTTTTCCCATTGGGATGCCGGGGCAGGGTGTGCTTAGTTTTGCAATAAATCGAGAACGGGCACCAGCCAGTCCAACCCAATCACCCTTTGTGCCAGCGCCGCGCTTTGCGAACCCTGGTTGTTGGCGTCGCCGCTGTAGCTGGCCACGATTTGATGCAGGCCGGGTTTCAACGCACTGGTGGTACAGGTAGCGGTGCCGCTTTGCAGTGCCACCAATTCACAGCCGACAATTGCAACGCCGTTGGCCAAAAAGCTGACATTGCCGGTCGGTAGCGCACCGCCAACGCTGGCCGTTAGGGTCAGAGCCTGCCGCAGGCGAGCCGGATTGATCGAACTGGTCACTGTTGCGGTGCTCGTTGGCAGCAAAATCGTCAGGTTTTGTGCCACTGGCGCAGCAGCCTGATAGTAGGCACTACCGTCCTGGCTTGCCGTCACGCCGCAAGTACCAACCTTGAGCAGGGCAAGCTGGTTGCCTGCCACGCTACAAACGCTTGCTGTGGTGCTGGCAAAGCTGACCGGTAAGCCGGACGAGGCGGTTGCCACCAAGGTAAGCGGCCCGCCATTTTGCGCTATCGGATCGAGAGCGGCAAAGCTGATGGTTTGGCTGCCGATTACTTTGCTCACTACGGTCAGGCTGCTTGGCGCATAGTCGGTGGTACCGTTTTGCACGAAGGTGATGTTGCAATCGCCCGGTGTGCTGCTGGTGAGCGTGGCTTGCGCATGGTTGCTGTTGGCCGGTGGCAGTGGCGTCAGGCTACAAATGCCACTGGGCGACGCCGAGACCGTGAGTTGCTGGCCGGAACTGCTGACGCTGTTGGCGCTGATACTAACCGGTGTACCCAATGTCAGGCTGGTCGGAACTGTCGGCGTAATTACCTGGCTACCTTGGGTAATGGTAAAGGTTTGCTCAATCGGGCCGGAAGCAGCTTGGAACGCGGTTTCGGGTCGCGTGGCAGTAATCTTGCACTGGCCAACATGCAAGCCGACGGCAATTCGCGCATTGCTGGTGGCATCGGTCGATACGTTGCAAATGGTTGGGGTCGCACTGGCAAAGATGATTATCTCCAATGGCCCGGGCGTGACGTTGAGCAGGCCGGAACTCCCTACAGAAACCACCGGGGCGCTGCCAAACTGAATCGGCAAAGTTTGTTTGTTTACGGTAATGGTAGCGACGTTTTGGAGCGGGAAATCCTGATAGTTTGCATCGCCAGCCTGTTCGCCCCTGATTTTGCAGGTGCCGCCGCGCAGCCCTTCAAGTCTGGCCAGGGTTCGACTCGATACCGTTACCCGGCAAACCGAAATATCCTCTACCGACAGTTTTGGCAGACTGGGCGATGCGCCCGGCGTGATGGTAAGATCGATCGCTTGGGACACCTCAAACGATGTGGCACCGCTAACGGTCAAGGTTTGTGGCAGCTTGTTAATTGGAATGGGCAAGCTGTTCGCCCCGGCATTGTAGAGACTATTGCCCGCCTGACTGGCGTTGACCTGACAGGTACCGCCCTTCAAGGCCAGAATCGTGTAGGGGCCGGTACCACTGATGCTACACAGGGTCGGGTCGGCAACCGATACCAAGATCGGGGCTGCTGGATCGGCAGTACTGCCGGGATGGCTGCTGGTGACGGTTACGGTAGCTGTCTGGTTAACGTCCAGACTTGAGGTTGGGCTGCGGGTGATCGTAAGGACTTGATTGGCCTTGACGATTTGAATGTCAATGCTGTTGCTGGCCGCTTCGTAACTGGGGTCAGTTACCGCCGAAGCTCGGACAGTACATTTTCCCAATGCTGTACCCCTGACGGCAAGAGTGTTGTTAGGGGCCGGGCCACTAATGCCAGAGACGACGCAGGTTGTACCGGTCGTGGTGCCACCGGTTAGTGCTGCGGTGGAGCCGGTTTTGCTGACCAACATGTCATAGGTCTGATTGTACGGCAGTTCTAGCAGGGGAGGCGGGTTGATAAAGTCGATGACGGTGCGCCCTTTTCCTGCTGTGATGTTCATCGTCCTATTTAAGTCGTGGTAACGCCCATCACCCAACTTTTTAACCGCCAATGAACAGACTGTTGAACTTGCAATTGAATTCGCTTGGATAACCCAGGGCTCGGTACTGGTATTGATCTGACAATTGGTGGAAATGGAAACAAAGGTTATCGGATTGTCGGTTCCGGTGCTGTCTAAATAAATGGGTTGTGCTTCACCGACAATGAATTTATCTAGCGGGCGTGGCGTGATGGTTTGGCTGGCTTTAAGGATTTGGACATTAAGCGTACCGCTCGCCTCGTCAATGTTACCTTCGCCGGGCTGTGAGACAATAATTTTACAAAGGATGAATGGACTGACTTGATTGGTAGCTGCCAGGGTGCTGAAAGTGATCAAGGCCTTATTGCTGGTGCGGGTAACGGATTCAATCTTACAGGAATTGACCGCGCCACTGGTTTCTGCGAAGACGGTTGGCGCTTGCTGTGATGCAGTCAAGTTTGCCGTGAGACTAAACGTGTTGTTGGGTGAATAGGTGACGACCAAAGAGCTGGGGGTGAACGTTAGCGTGGTGACAGCTTGTGCCATACCCGCCCAGCTCAAGATACTTAAAACCGTGAAATAAAGCCATTCTTTTCGCATTTTCATTTTAATCCTTGGTTTTTTATGACCCATTTGTAGCCACGGGTAAATGGCTCGCGCAAACTAAGCAAAGATTGTAGCGGATAACTGGGGAAAAATAAATGGTCTGAAGCAATAAATTTCTAAATGGAAATTCGGGCGAATACTGAAACGGCCAATTGGCTCGCGCTTCAAAAGAACTGGATGGGAGATTTACGGCGGATTTGGCATGATCGCTTGCGGAGAAAGATCAAGTGCTGTCGCCGATTTGGGCGGGCAGCGTGGCCAGATAGGAAGGGGGTGCGCCACCGCAACGCCCCTTTGGTTCGGAGCGAATGCGGTGCCGACGTGTTTAAAACTTGATCGGGCGTTACAGCACCTCACTGGCATGATCGGCCAGCCGCGAGCGTTCACCCCGTGCCAGCGTCACATGTCCGCTGTGCGCCCAACCCTTGAAGCGATCAACCACATAAGTCAAGCCGCTCGAACCTTCAGTCAGGTACGGCGTATCGATCTGTGCGATATTGCCCAGACACAAAATCTTGGTGCCCGGCCCGGCCCGCGTGACCAGGGTTTTGATTTGCTTCGGTGTCAGGTTTTGCGCTTCGTCAATGATCAGGAATTTGTTGACAAAGGTACGTCCGCGCATAAAATTGAGCGATTTGATTTTGATCCGCTGCCGGATCAAATCCTGGGTCGCCGCGCGGCCCCATTCCCCGCCTTCACCGTCTGACTTGTTCAATACTTCAAGGTTGTCGTCAAACGCGCCCATCCATGGCGACATCTTTTCTTCTTCGGTACCGGGCAAAAAGCCAATGTCTTCGCCCACCGGCACCGTGACGCGGGTGACGATGATTTCATTGTATTGCTTGGTTTCCAACACCTGCACCAGCCCGGCCGCCAGGGCCAGCAGGGTTTTGCCGGTGCCAGCTTGACCCAGCAGGGTGACAAAATCGCATTCCGGGTTCATCAACAAATTCAGGGCGAAATTTTGCTCACGGTTGCGCGCCGTTACACCCCAGACGCTGTTTTTGTTGTGGCCATAATCCTTCAGGGTTTGCAACACGGCAGTTTTGCCATTGATTTGCTTGACCTGTCCATAAAACGACGCTTCGCCGTTTTTCGGCTCCATGAAGACGAACTGGTTCACCAACAGGGTTGGAATCACCGGGCCGGTGACGCGATAAAAGGTGGCGCTTTGGCCGTTTTTGTTTTCCTGCCAGCTTTCCATGTTTTTGCCGTGCTTGTGCCAGAAATCGTCGGGCAGTTGCACGATGCCGGAATACAGCAAATCGGTGTCTTCCAGCACATGGTCGTTGAAATAATCTTCCGCCGGAAAGCCCAGCGCACGCGCCTTGATGCGCATGTTGATGTCTTTTGACACCAGTACGATTGGCCGACCGGGAAAGGCATGTTCGAGCGACGCCACCACCCCCAGAATCTGGTTGTCGGCCTTGCCAATTGGCAAGCCTTCCGGCAGTGGTATGGTTTGCAGGTGGGTTTGGAAAAACAGCCGTCCCTTGGCATCTTTGTTGCCGAGTTTGGACAGCGGAATCCCGTTTTCGATGGCACGGTCTTCCGCGTCACCGACCAGTGCATCGAGCGAGCGCGACACTTGCCGCGCATTGCGCGCCACTTCCGACATACCCTTTTTGTGGTCGTCCAGTTCTTCGAGCGTCATCATCGGCAAATACACATCGTGTTCTTCAAAGCGGAACAGCGACGACGGGTCATGCATCAAGACGTTGGTATCGAGCACAAACAGCTTGGTAACGCCGCTGCTGTCGGCAGCCCGGCTGGCGGCTGACTTGTGCTTGGGAGCAGACGCTGACGCGGCAGGTTTGGCAGCGGCCTTTGGGTCGGCTTTGCCCGGTTTGGCCTCGGCGGCAGGCTTGGGGGCTGGCACCGGAGCGGGTTTGGCCGGTGCTGCCGCTTGCTTTGGTTCGCTGGCGATGGGTGCTTTGGCGCTGGCTTTGGCCGGAGCCTTGTCCGATGCTTTGGCCACCGGCTTGGCGGCGGCAGGCTTGGTGGCAACGACAGGCTTGGCCGGTTTTGCAGCAACCGACTTGGCTGCCTGCGGTTTTTCGGTAGTGGCTTTGGCCGATTGGGCGGCTGCCGGGTTGGTCGGGCGGCTTGCCTGTGGGTAATCTTTGGCGTCCAGCAGGGTGGCTGGCTGGCCGGGAGCTTTGGGTAGGGGCATGGTTATCCTCGAAACAGGGAAATCAGCAGGGAAATCAGGCAAGGGTTTTAACAAACGACAGGACATCATCGACATGGCCCGGCACTTTCAGGCCGCGCCAGGCTTTGGCCAGTTTGCCGCTGGCGTCAATCACAAAGGTCGAACGCTCGACACCGCGTGATTCACGGCCATACAGTTTTTTCATCTTCATCACGCCAAACAGGTTGCATACCGTTTCATCCGGGTCGGAAATCAATTCAAACGGCAGAGCGAGCTTGGCCTTAAAACCTTCGTGCGAGCGGATCGAATCACGGCTGATGCCAAATATTTGGGCACCAGCGGCCACAAATTCGGCGTGCAGGTCACGAAAATTCATGCTTTCGGTGGTGCAGCCGGGGGTATTGTCTTTCGGATAGAAATATAAAACCAGCGTTTGGCCGCATTGTTGGGACAGGGTAAATTGCGCGTCGCCGGTCATGGCGGCAGTAAAGTCAGGGACAGGATTGGCAACAGACAGTAGAGACACAGGGCAACTCCATGAAAGGGCCGACAAGGCGCGCCGGGCACTGACATTGTAAATCAATTATTGGCCGGATCGCGAATTCAACACGATTGGTGGAGTTGGCTGTCGTCAGGAGTGCTCAAGGGTGGTCAGGAGTGCTCAAGAATGGCCACGCGTGGTCAGGTTTGGCCAGATTGCATAGCCATGCCACACCGGTTCGGCCACGCTGCCTAAGCCAATACCAGTTCCCCCGGGCGGCCCGGCACTGCGCCCCATGCCAGCGGCAGCAGCGGCAACGCGGCGCGATTTAGGGTGTGAAAGTATTCGCCCATGGTCACACAACGATAGCCCTGCTGTTGCCAACCGTCAATTAGTGCCGCCAGCACCGGGGCCAGTTTCTGGCCTTCCAGTTCGGCCTGTAGTGTGTACACATGGTCGCGCCGGTTTTCAAGCGTCAGGCGCAATAGGTGTTCGGCCACGTTGTCCGGTGTTTGCAGCACGCCATCGATTTCTCGCCCGAGAATTTCATCAAGCGTGGGCAGTGTGGTGGGTATTTGCAGGCAATCATGCACGCTGCCATCGGGCGCGGCGATGCGGTACGGGCCGCTGGCCGGGTCTTGCAGCGCACCGCGTTCATCGAGCCGGGCCCGCCCATCGGACGCATAGCCGATGCCAAACTGATCCAGCAGGGCAAGGCCATGCGGGTTCATTTGCCAACCCGCCGCACCATGGGTTTTCGGGCTATGGCCAAAGATGCTGTCAAAGCGGCTCATGCTGGCGTGCAACTGGCGTGCGGTCCAGATCGCGCTCTGTTGCCGCGCCTGATCTTGCCAGACCATGCGATCCCAGCAGTGGATGCCACATTCAAAACCGGCCACATGGGCGGCGCGCATGATTTCGATACAGTTGCGGCCAATGTCGGGGGCGGGCAACAAGGTGCCATACAACAGGGTTTTGATGCCATATTGCGCAATCAGGCTGGTGCGCGGGGCCTTGCTGAAAAAGCCCTGGCGCAACACCTGTTTCATGGCCCAGCCGGTATGGTCCGGGCCGAGTGAAAACAAAAACGTGGCCCCGGCCTCTTTTTCACGCAGCAAATGCACCAGATTGGGCACCCCTTCGCGCGTGCCGTGAAAGGTATTGACATCGATTTTCAATACCATCAGCGGAGCACGGTCGGCGCTGGCAGCAGGCTTTGACAAGATACTGCGCCGATTGTCGTTCGGAATCGAGGGCATGATCAGTGCTACTCCGGTTGCAGTTGCCGCTGGCAGTCGGCAAAGATATTTTTCAGGCAGTCTTCAAACCCGACCTGCGGTTGCCAGTTTAGGTCAAGACAGGTGTTGCTAATTTTCGGCACCCGGTTTTGCACGTCCTGGTAGCCTTGGCCATAGTATTGGCCGGATGGGGTAGCCACCACCTTGACCTTAGTCAGACCAGCGGCAAAAGCCGGGTAGGCCGGGGCCAATTTTAACAGGGCATCGGCCAGTTCGCGGATCGAATGGTTGTTGGCCGGATTGCCGATATTATAGATTTTGCCGCTGGCCACACCGCCCTGGTTGGCGATGATTTTCATCAAGGCCGCAATCCCGTCGTCAATATAGGCAAAGGCGCGTTTTTGCGCACCGCCATCGACCAGCGAAATGGTTTCGCCACGCAGGATGTGGCCAATGAATTGCGACACCACGCGCGCCGAACCGGCCGTGCTGGTGTGGATCGAATCCTGCCCCGGCCCGATCCAGTTAAACGGGCGAAACAGCGTGAAATTCAAGCCTTCCATGCCATAGCCCCAGATCACCCGATCCATCAATTGCTTGGAACACGAATAAATCCAGCGCGGCTTGTTGATCGGGCCGCAAATCAATTCCGATGTGTCCGGGTCAAATTCCTCGTCGTGGCACATGCCATACACTTCCGAAGTGGAGGGAAACACCAGGTGCTTGCCATATTTGGCGGCCATGCGCACGATCGGCAAATTCGCTTCGAAGTCGAGTTCAAATACCTTGAGCGGGGCGCTGACGTAGGTGCCGGGCGTGGCAATCGCCACCAGCGGCAAGATGGTGTCGCAGGCGCGGATTTGTTGTTCCACCCAGTCCATGTTGTCCATCATGCTGCCTTCGGTGAACGACAGGCGCGGATGCCCCAATACCGGGCCAAGCCGGGAAGTTGAAATATCCATGCCAACCATGTGCCAGTCGGTGTCATCGAGGATGCGCCGCGCCAGCGTATGGCCAATAAAGCCGTTGATGCCAAGGATGAGGATTTTTTTCATGGAAAAATAGGGGAAGGGGAGAAATTTATCGAATTGAATCAGGTCGGGCCAGCGCGCAGACTGGCCAACAGGGTCGAAAGTTGCGCGGGCGTAATCGGCAAGCCATCTTGCCACAGTTCATCAATGCGCAGCAAGCCGCCATCGCCGCAGCGGCCAATGATCGTATTTTCGAAGACGATCAGGCCATAGGGCCGGTTCTGGCAATGGGCCAAGAGTGCGGCGGCCGGGTGGGGGATGCGCCGCACCCGGACCAGTACCAGCCGCGTGCTGCTGAGATCGGTGTAGGCACCGGGGTAGGGCGGTGCCACCGCACGGTGCAGGTTATATACCTGCTGTGCGCTTTGGTGCCAGTCAATGGCACCGTCTTCTGCGCTGCGGCCAGAAAAATAACGGCCACGGGCAATGTCATTCGGCAATTGCGGTGCCGTGCCCGCCACCAGTTGCGGCAGCACGCGCCACAGCAATTGTTCGCTGGCAACGCAGAGTTTGCCCATTACCTGATACGCGGTGTCATCCGGCAAAATCGGCACGCTTTGCCAGCCGACCAGATAACCGGCATCGGCTTGGGCCGTCATGCGATGCAGGCTGATCCCGGTTTCAGTTTCGCCGTGCAACACCGCCCAGTTGACCGGCACCCGGCCCCGATATTGTGGCAGCAGCGAGCCATGCAAATTAAATGCCCCGTGTTTGGCCAAATCGAGCAGTGCCATCGGCAACATGTGGCGGTAATAAAAGCTGAAAATAAAGTCTGGAGCCAGTTGTGTCACCTGTGCCTGCAAGGCTTGACCACGCCCATCGTTGGGGGTAATACAGGCAATCCCATGCTCGGCACATAGTTTGGCGACCGAGCCGAACCAAATGTTTTCCTGTGGCTTGTCCTGGTGCGTAACCACCAGCAAAATCTCGATCTGGCGTGCCAGCAATACCGAAATGGCATGCACGCCGATGTCGTGGTAGGCAAACACCACGGCCCGCGCCATCTTGTCGCTTGGCCGGGCCGGCGCGCCATCGACCGGGCTGGCGCTGGCAGCACCTGCAAGTACGACCGGGAGAGTGGGATCGATGGGCATGGTCGGGACAAAAAGGGGCTAAAAAATCGAAAAGGCTAAAAAATCAGGCCGATCCGGCACTGGCGAGTACCGATTTTACCGCTGCGACCACCCGTTCGACATCGCTTGGCGTCATCGCATAAAACAGCGGCAGCGTGACGGTCAGCCGACCAATTTTTTCGGCCACCGGGAACATGCCCGCAGTAAAACCTCTGGCCCGGTACAGTGAAAACAGGTGAATCGGTGGGTAATGGCAGCCAATCCCGATTTGCTGTGCCAGCATCTGTTCCATAAATTGGGCCCGGCCTAAGTGCGGCTGGTCCGGCAAAATAATCTGGAACAGGTGCCAGTTACTGGTTTCAAAGGCAGGCAACGGCAGTTGCGCCCCGGTTTGTGCTGCAAAATCCGGGCCAAAACAGGCAAAATAATGCTCGGCCAGCTTGCGCCGGTGCGCGCTAATCGCTGCCAGATTGGCCAATTGCCCAAGCCCAATCGCGGCCATGATGTCGGTCATATTGTATTTGCCGCCCAACACATCGACATCCATCGTATCCATACCGGTGCGGGTAACGCCTTGCAAGCGGTAACGTTCGGCCAGTTTGGCTTCTTCAAGGTTGTTCAACACCAGACAGCCACCTTCGCCGGTGGTGATGTTTTTGTTGGCCTGAAAGCTGAACGAAGCAAAGTCGCCAAACGAGCCAATCGGCTTGCCGTGCCAGCATGAACCGAGCGCCTGCGCCGCATCTTCCACCACCCGCAACTGGTATTTGGCGGCCAGCGCATACAGCGCATCCATGTCCAGCGGCAGGCCAGATAAATGCACCGGGATGATGGCGCGGGTATTCGGGGTAATGGCGGCTTCAACCTTGGCCAGATCGAGATTGCGGCTTGTCGGGTCAATGTCGGCAAACACCGGCGTGGCACCGACTTGCAAAATCACATTGGCGGTCGCGACCCATGAAATGGGGCTGGTAATGACTTCATCGCCCGGGCCAATGCCCGCAATTCTCAGGGCAATTTCCATGGTGCAGGTGCCGGAATTGAAGGTGCGTACCGGGCGGCCATGAAAATAGTCAGACAACTGCGCCTCAAACGCCGCCACTTTCGGGCCGGAAGTGAGCCAGCCACTGCGCAACACCGCTGCGACCGATTCAATCGTCGCTTCATCAATCGTGGGGCGGCAAAACGGCAAAAAAGGTAAATCAGACGCGACATTCGCCATAAAATTTCCTAAGGGTAAGCGATAGGATGCTGGCTCTGGGGGGGCGGCAAGCTACGCCTGCGCCTGGGGCGAATCCGGGAAAATCACCGCCAGCGCAACCTTGCGCCCTTCGGCCATCAAAATATTGTAGGTACGGCAGGCCGCCTGATTGTCCATGCTCTCAACCCCGATGCGGCGTGCCAGCACGGCTTGCAACAGGCTCGGGTGGATGAAACGCTGGCGACTTCCGGTTCCAAGAATGATTAATTCCGGTTCATGTGCCATAATCGCTGCCAGATGGTCGGGGTGCAATTGGGCAAAGTCGCTCACCGGCCAGGCCTGCGGTGCCAGTTCCGGCATTAACAGCACACTGTGGCCAAAGCGCTGGCCATTGACATCAATGCTGTCGGCCTGATAGCCGGTAACGGTTTGATAGGCTTGGGTAGCAGTTTGATGTAGTTTCATATTGATAACATGATTTGATAACACGATTGGGCTGCCCAATTTCCGCAACTCGATTGAAAGAAGCAGCATTGTAGCGGTTTCCTTGCCAATTCAAAATGATTTGATTGATAAAACTGGCCAGGTTCGGCAAAATGGACATTTTTAGGCAGCAACCTTGGGGCCGTTGGGCCGTGATGAAACAGGAAGGGTATTATCTTGCGACAGATTCAAAAATCCGCCAAATTGGCCGATGTCTGCTACGACATTCGTGGCCCGGTACTGGCCAAGGCGCGCCAGATGGAAGACGAAGGCCATAAAATCATCAAGTTAAATATCGGCAATCTGGCGGTATTTGGCTTTGACCCGCCCGATGAAATTGTGCAGGACATGATCCGCAACCTGCACGGCGCGGCCGGATATACCGACTCCAGGGGCATGTTCGCCCCGCGCAAGGCGGTGATGCATTACACCCAGTCGAAGAACATTGCCGGGGTCGAGATGGATGACATCTACCTTGGCAATGGCGCTTCCGAATTGATTGTGATGAGCATGAATGCCTTGCTCAATGAACAGGACGAAGTGCTGGTGCCCGCGCCGGACTACCCGCTCTGGACTGCGGCGGTCAGCCTGTCGGGCGGTCGCCCTGTGCATTATGTGTGTGACGAGCAATCGGACTGGATGCCCGATATTGACGACATCAAGAGCAAAATTACCAAAAACACGCGGGCGATTGTGGTGATCAACCCCAACAATCCAACCGGGGCGCTGTATCCCGTGGAAATTTTGCAACAAATCGTCGACGTCGCGCGGCAGCACCAACTGATCGTGTTTGCCGATGAAATCTACGACAAAACCCTGTACGACGGACATCAACACGTGTCGATTGCCTCGCTGGCCGATGATGTATTGTTTGTGACCATGAACGGGTTATCCAAAAATTATCGCTCGTGTGGCTATCGGGCTGGCTGGATGGTGGTATCCGGTGAAAAACGCCATGCCAGAGACTATATCGAAGGCTTGAACATTCTCGCCTCGATGCGGCTGTGTTCCAATACCCCGGGCCAGTTGGCGATTCAAACCGCACTCGGTGGCTACCAGAGCATTGACGAACTGGTGCGGCCCGGTGGCCGCCTGTTCAAGCAGCGCGACATGGCGCACGACATGCTAACCAGCATTCCGGGCGTAACCTGCGTTAAGCCGCGTGCCGCGCTGTATATGTTCCCGCGCCTTGATCCGAAAATGTATCCGATTGTGGACGATCAGCAATTTGCCCATGAATTGCTGGCCGAGGAAAAGGTCTTGATTGTGCAGGGCACCGGTTTTAACTGGTTCAAGCCCGACCATTTCCGCGTGGTATTTTTACCCAATACCGATGATTTGGCCGATGCCTTTGGCCGGATTGCACGATTCTTGGACAACTATCGAAAACGTCACGCTTAATCACTTTAACTGAATAAATATTATGAAACCAATCAAAGTAGGCTTGTTGGGCATCGGCACGGTAGGGGCCGGTACGTTTGCGGTATTGCTGCGCAATCAGGAAGAAATCAAGCGCCGGGCCGGGCGTTCGATTGAAATTGCCATGGTGGCCGACCTGAACGTGGCACGGGCCAAAGAATTGACCCAAGGCCGGTGCGAAGTGGTGGCCGATGCCAATCTGGTCATCAACAATCCGGAAATCGATATCGTGATCGAGTTGATTGGTGGCTATGGCATTGCGCGCGAGCTGGTGTTGAAGGCGATTGCCAATGGCAAGCATGTGGTCACGGCCAACAAGGCCTTGCTCGCTACCCATGGCAATGAAATCTTTTTGGCGGCGCAGGAAAAGGGTGTGATGGTGGCCTTTGAGGCGGCGGTGGCCGGTGGTATTCCGATCATCAAGGCGCTGCGCGAGGGGTTGACTGCCAACCGCATCGAGTGGATTGCCGGGATCATCAACGGCACCACCAATTTTATTTTGTCCGAGATGCGCGACAAGGGGCTCGATTTCGCCACCGTGTTGCAACAGGCGCAGCAACTCGGTTATGCCGAGGCCGACCCGACCTTTGATATCGAAGGGGTTGATGCGGCGCACAAGGCCACCATCATGTCGGCCATTGCGTTTGGCATCAAGCTGCAATTTGACAAGGCGCATGTCGAAGGGATTACCAAATTGCAGGCGATTGACATCCAGTATGCGGAACAACTAGGCTACCGGATCAAGCTGCTCGGCATTGCCAAGCGCGCCATGGTGGCCGGGCAGGAAGGAATTGAATTGCGGGTTCATCCGACCCTGATTCCAGCCAAGCGCTTAATTGCCAATGTGGAAGGGGCGATGAATGCGGTGCTGGTGCAGGCCGATGCGGTTGGGGCGACGCTGTACTATGGCAAGGGTGCCGGTTCCGAACCGACCGCCTCCGCCGTGATTGCCGATCTAGTCGATATTACCCGGCTCGCCACCGCTGATCCGGGGCACCGGGTACCGCATCTCGCGTTCCAGCCGCATGATCTGGCCGATATTCCGATTTTGCCGATGGCTGAAATCACCACCAGCTATTACCTGCGCATGCGCGTGTCGGATCAGCCGGGGGTATTGGCCGATGTGACGCGGATGCTGGCCGATGCCAATATCTCGATTGATGCCATGCTGCAAAAAGAAGCGTCCGATGGGGAAAGCCAGACCGATATCATTATTCTGACTCATCAAGCCCAGGAAAAGCAGGTGTTGGGTGCGCTGGGCAGAATTGAGGGCTTGAGCACCGTGATGGGTAATGTGACCAAAATTCGGATGGAGCAGTTGAGCTAGCAAGGGGGGCGGTAACCATGTTACGTTTGGCATCGTACGCCCCCGCTGGCACGGTGCCAAACTTGGCTGCTTTGCGCTGACTACGGCTTAATTGGCCGTAAGCTATTTGCCTTAAACATGATTTAATCAAACCGGGACTCAAACCGCACCGAGAGGGTGGTGCGCGGAAACTGGTTAGCCGCTGTTTGCAATGCAGTATTCCCCGCAAATTGGGTCAGTTTTCTGTTTTTTGATGCCTGCAAATCTTGCAGTGAAATAACCAACCTGGTTTGCGGCGAAACGGTCCAGATCGCTTTGGTCGAAACTGTTCTATGCGTGCCTGTATAAATTCGTCGGTCACTTGACGCCTGCCACCAATTGGCAGGGTTGATGAGCAAATCGGTTTGTATTTCAATCGGTGTTTCGCTTAATTTATAGCTAAAGCCGATTCGGCCAGACCAGGGTTGCTGCCCCTCCAGCCGATTATCCGGGCCTGGTATGGTACTGATTCGGGATTGATTCCATTGCAAACTGGCATTGATGCCAAGATTGGGCGCTTTCTCGATCCAGTCAATCAAATACGTATCTAGCCCAAACGCAAGGCCAAACACGGTTGCATTACCCACATTGCGTGGGCGAAGCACCCAGCGCGGTACGCTGGCCCAAGGCACAATTTCACGCTGGGTAATCCAGGCAAGGGTATCGTTTATCCGGCGGTGATACCCGCGTATGCTCCAGATGCTTTCCTTGCCAAATTGGCTTTCCAGTGCAAGATCAAGTCCCCAGCTATTTTCGAATTTGAGCGCAGGGTTGCCAGCCCGGTCTGGCGTGTTAGGATCATTTGCGCCGCAGCCACCATTTGGGGGGCACAAGCTGATGCCGGCAATATCGGGGCGCGGGTTCAACATTGCCGGGCCTATTGATGAAAAACTGCGTGCCACACCTGCCGTAATGGTTTGTTCGCCTTCGGGATCGAGCTTCCAGGCAAGGTTAAATGAGGGAGAGGACAGGTTGGTAGCAACTCTGGATTGGATTTCACCGGACGCAAAGCGAAGCGTGTGCCGCTCTTGTCGCCAACCCACTTTTATGTCCAGCGTTTCCGATACTTTCCAGTTATCTTGTAGCCATGCTGCGTAAGTGACTGACCTTAACTTTGCCCGATATGGCCCCAATTGATCCCCGGTTTCGCTGATGCCGTTGACTGCGGTCTCATGATCCGCAGTTTGGCTTACCAGTTGCGCCGACAGCGCACCCCGCACTTTATGCCCGGCATGGTTCGCCAGAGCGAGTTCCCAGCGTCCGTTGAAATGGTTATTGACGCTATCTTCAGCAACATTGAATTGATTCGCCAGATTTGGCGACCATATCGTGTTGGCATCCCGATTGTTCTTTTTTCGATCTTGTGTAATGGAAATATTTGCCGCCCAGTTGCCGCCATTGGCTAGTTGATGCCGCCATTGACTGGCCACTGTCGTACTGACTGCGTTGATAAAATCCGCGAATTGGGTCGAATCGGGGCGAATGCCACCGGCTACAAATGGCGTACCGCTGGTTAGGGTACTGTAACTGTCCTGCCCTATTTTATTCGCACT
>JACCDS010558102.1_pt1 | contig 29994 bp, 35 predicted proteins | sample 7446441 | NCBI WGS metagenome assembly JACCDS01 (sample SAMN15323445, study PRJNA562643) | freshwater metagenome | isolation source: river surface water | place: USA:Blue River Watershed | collected 2017-08-17 | reverse complement strand
TTTAGTTCTTTCGAACGTATTTGATGTAAATTTAAAGGAAATGTGTCTACCCAAATTTTATCTTTATAACATTTATTACGCTTTAAAAATTTATTTTTTAATTTTAAATTAACCTCTTTTTGTGTAAAAATTAGTAAAAGTATTAACGTATTCTGTTTTACATTCTATCATTGTAACAGAATTTTTAGTAAAAGTATTAGAACAATAAAAATCTTTCATATTTTGTTTTACAAAATATTTACTAATTAAAACAGGATATTTATATTTATCAGTTAAATTTAAAATTAAAGAAGAAGTTAGATTCGAATGTAATGAAGAAGTTAAATCTGAATTTGACATTTGCTCAAGAAAATGAGTAAAAAAATTAATTTTTTTTTCAGTAACCGATGTCATATCAAAACAAGCATTTAAAAAAGAGTTAAATTTTTTAGCATTAAAATAGGATGCTACTGATTTTTGTGTATATTGAAAACGCGCTTCTAAAGTCATATATATATATTTAGCCTCAAATGGTGTAGATAGTGGCGCTACATATAAAAATTTAGATAAAAGAGAAGAACCATGAGTAGCAAATGCCATTAATTTGTTTTTGCTATTTAATCTACGTCTAACATCTAAGTTATCGTCTAGATTAACACCAACACTATATCTTCTATTATATGAATTAATTTGTTTAATATTTAAAAAATGAGTTCCTTCAGAATTAATATTGTTTTTTAAAAAAAGAATATTCGCATCTGGTAAAATAGATTTTAAATTATTAATAAAATTGGTTATACTATCAACTCGAGCAGCAACATTATCTCCGATAAGAATTAAAGGAGTTTGTGCAAAAAATAGCATTTTAGAAAAATCTTTAGATTTTCCTTCAAAAATAGTTAAAGCTTTTTCAATATTTAAATATAAAAATGTAGTAGGTAAATTTTCATTAAAATTAGAACTTAAAGAAGTAACATTGATTAATGAATTAAAATAATGCATACGCAAAAAAGTATTTAAAATTGAATTTTCAATTCTTAAATTAGCTCCTACTAAAACAATAGCATCTTCACTACTAGATAATTCAGTACTTACATTAAAATTTTCACTAACATACAAATTACTAGTATTAACAACATTAGCTACAGAATTAATTTGAACAGTAGATGCATACTTATTTTTTAATGCTTTTAAAGTAACTAAACTTTCAAAATCACACTTATCATCAACAAGAAATTCAACCTTTGTATTTTTAATAAAATAGGTAAACGTTGAAATTAAAGTTTCCCAATTAATAATTTTAAAACCAGTTTCAGAATTAAAGCTAAAAACATCATTTAGTCGATTAACTAAATTTGCATCAAAAGAAAATCTGGTTTTATCAGAAATAAAACCATTTTTAAAATTAATAGTAGTACGTGGTAAAACACGATTAACACTTAAACCATTATAATCAACATAAGTACTTGATCCTAAAGAATCATTAGTATCTACACTTTCAATAAGTCTAGATTCCCAAGGCCTTCCCTCAAAAGCGTAAGGTTTAGCAGTTAAAGCGCCAACAGGGCATAAATCAATGACATTTCCTGAAATTTCTGACTGAAAATTTCTTGAAACATAAGCACCAATTTCGGTACCACCACCTCTATTCAAAGTACCAAAAAAGTCAACACCTGCTATTTCAGTAGAAAAACGAACACAACGTGTACATTTAATACATCTACTCATAATTGTTTTAATTAAAGGACCAAACGCCTTATCTTCAACAGCAGATTTTTTTTTAAAGAATCGACTTAAATTACCACCAAATAATTTAACTTGATCCTGTAAATCACATTCTCCAGCCTGATCACAAATAGGACAGTCTAATGGATGATTAACTAATAAAGTTTCTATCACATTCTCTCTAGCCTTTTGAACAAAAGGACTATTAAGCCAAATAGACATACCTTCATCAACTTCAGTTACACAAGAAGCAACAGGTTTTTCAAGCCCCTCAACCTCAACAAGACACATACGACAATTTCCAGAAACAGAAAGAGTTTCGTGATAACAAAACCTTGGAAGAAGAATTCCAGTAGCTTTACACGCCTCAAGAATTGAAATCTGCGGACTCACTAAGTAAGGAATATTATCAATTTTAATATGCAACATATATTAATGATTTTTTTTAACAGTCATTTCTGACTCTAAATGTCCAATTAATGGAACTAAAACAATTAAAAAAACGAAATAGAATATAGTAGCACCTAATCCTATTTCAATATATGGAGTTTCAACAGGTTTTTGACCAATCCAACCTAAAATTATAAAATCAGAAACTAAGAACCAATAAGCCATCCCAAAAATAGGACGAAACTTACTACTTCTCACTTTTGAAGTATTTAATAAAGGTAAGAATAATAAAACAACAATAGCACTTACCATAGCTACAACACCACCTAGTTTATCTGGAATAGATCTTAAAATAGCGTAAAATGGTAAAAAATACCACTCTGGTACAATATGTGCAGGGGTTGATAATGGATTTGCAGGAATATAATTATCACTATGACCTAAAACATTTGGGTAAAAAAATACGAAAAATGAAAACACAAATGCTAAAACAAAAAAAGCAAATAAATCTTTTACATAAAAATAAGGGTAAAAAGTAATATTTACAGAATTTGTATTAATTCCTAATGGGTTATTAGAACCTTCTTTATGTAATAAAGCTAAATGAATAATAACACACCCAGCAATTACAAAAGGTAATAAATAATGTAAACTAAAAAAGCGATTTAATGTAGCATTACCTACAGAGAAACCACCCCATAACCATTCAACAATAGAAGGACCAACAAGCGGGATTGCTGAAAATAAATTTGTAATTACAGTAGCACCCCAAAAACTCATTTGACCCCAAGGTAAAACATAACCCATAAAAGCTGTTGCCATCATTAATAAAAAAATAACAACACCACTAGCCCAAATACGACCTCTTGGATAAATGTATGAACCATAGTATAAACCACGAAAAATATGACAATATACTACAATAAAAAACATTGAAGCCCCATTTGCATGAATATAACGAATTAACCAACCATTACGCACATCAGTCATAATATGTTCAACACTATTAAATGCTAAATCAATATGAGGACAATAATGCATCGCTAAAAAGATACCAGTAACTATTTGGATAACTAAGCAGATTCCTGCAGCCGATCCAAAACTCCATAAATAATTTAGATTTATTGGGGTAGGGTAGTTAATGATATGTGAATCTATAAAAGATAATAAATAATCTTTATTCCATCTTTGTTTTCCAAACATATTTAATTTTTATTCTTATTTAATTTTATTTAATTTTTTTTTAACAATTCAATTAAGTGAGATTCTTCTTTTGTTGATAAAGAGCTAATGATATCTTCAATAGATTTAAAATACCAAGAAGCATAACGATCAAAAGAAACACCTCTCACAACAATAGGCATAAACCCATGATTTACTCCACAAATTTCACTACACTGACCATAGAAAACACCCTCACGTTTAATAAATAATGAAGTTTGACTTAAACGACCAGGACAAGCATCTAATTTAATACCAAAAGAAGGTACAGCCCAGCTATGTAAAACATCAGCAGCAGTTACTAAAACACGAATATGAGTATTAATTGGTAATACAACTCTGTTATCAACTTCTAATAGTCTAAAAGAACCTTTTACTAAATCAGTAGTAGGAACCATATATGAATCAAAGTCTAAAACAACATCATCTAATTTTGAAAATAAAGCACTAGAATCTGCATATTCATAACTCCAATACCATTGATGTCCAATAACTTTTAAAGTAACAGCAGGATCAATTAACTCATCTAATGAATATAATAAAGCGAAAGAAGGTACAGCAATTAATAATAATACAACAGCAGGTAAAATAGTCCAAGCAATTTCAAGACTGCTTGAATGTGTAAATTTTTGAGCAACAGGGTTTGATTTTTCATTAAAATTAAGAATTACGAAAAACAAAAGCCAACAAACAAAAACACCAATAACAATCAAAAAAAAAAATAAATAATTATGAAAAAACAACATCCCCTCCATTACTGGAGTAGCGGGATCTTGAATTCCTAATTGCCATGCTTCAGGAGCATCACAAAATGCAATTGAGCTTGAAAAACTAAAAAAAGATAGAATAGTTTGAAAAGACATATTTTAAATAACACATTAAAACTTTTATATTTTAATGTATAATGTGTGCCCAGTATTGGACTCGAACCAACACCTCCGTAAAGAACAAATTTTAAGTCTGTCGCGTCTACCAATTCCGCCAACTAGGCTAAAGATAAATAACGGGATTTGAACCCGTAACATTCAAGGCCACAACTTGACTCTCTACCAATTGAGATATATCTACCAAAATTTTATATTTAATCCCCAACTCGTTCTAAATAAAGATATATAATAATACTAACAAAAACAAGAAGATTTTTTATTAATAAAACTAAAAAAACAATAGCATAAAAGAAAAAATAAGATAAATATTGAAAAATTTGCCCTGTTTGAAATGAAGTAACATAAGCAGCACTACGCATTAAAACATCAACAATACCAGAAGGACCTATTTTTTCAACAATACCTCTATCTACTTTTTGATAAAAAAAGTGGTAACTTGAATATAAAAACTTTTGAACAAAATATTGATTATAAAGTCTATCAAAATACCATTTTTTATTAAAAAAAGTAAAAAAAAGTTTCATAAACTTAAACTGTTTAATTAAAAAAAATTCGGAAAGCTTATAAGTATAAATAGAATAAGCTAAATAAACACCCAATAATGTTACAATTAAAGGTAATAGTTTATATTTAATGTTTAAAAATTCGATATCAACCATAGTATAAGATATTGGATTAATAAAAATAGAAGTTCCCCAAAAATGTGTACCAAACCCAATAAATAGATCTTTTGATAAATACCCAATTAAAATACTTAAAATAGCTAATAAAAAAAGAGGTAAAGTCATTCTCCAAGAGCCTTCATGTGCATGTAAAGTAGTATTTTTATTACCATTAGGATTTGCCAAAAAAACAAGATAAAGCAATCTAGTAGAATAAAAAGCAGTACAAAAAGCAGCTAAAACTCCTAAATAAAAAGAAAATTGCCCTAAAACACTATAAGTAGAAGCACTTATTTCTAAAATAACATCTTTTGAATAAAAACCAGCTAAAAAAGGAAATCCAATTAAAGCTAAAGAACCAATAACCATTACAGCATAAGTAAAAGGCAATAAATTCATTAAACCCCCCATTTTACGCATATCTTGCTCATCAGACATAGCATGAATAACAGAACCCGCACCTAAAAATAATAAAGCTTTAAAAAAGGCGTGATTTGATAAATGAAATAAACCTACATCATAACTAGACAATCCACAAGCAAAAATCATATAACCTAATTGACTACAAGTTGAATAAGCAATAACACGTTTCATGTCATTTTGAAATAATCCAGTTGTTGCAGCAAAAAAAGCAGTAAGAGCACCTATTATTGTAACAAATTCTAACCCAAATGAAGAATATTCAAAAATATAAGAACAACGTATAATTAAAAAAACACCAGCAGTAACCATAGTCGCTGCATGAATTAAAGCAGAAACAGGTGTAGGCCCTTCCATAGCATCAGGTAACCAAGTATGTAAACCTAATTGAGCAGATTTACCCATTGCACCTAAAAACAAAAAAGTACAAATTAAATCTATTAAATTAAATTCAAACCCACAAATAACTAATACATAATCAATAACAAAAGGAATTAAACTAAATACAGCATCATAATCTAAAGTGTAAAAAGTTATGTAAATAGTAAACATAGCTAATAAAAGAAAAAAGTCACCAACTCTATTAACTAGCATAGCTTTAATCGCAGCTTTATTTGCTTGTATACGAGTAAACCAAAAATTAATTAAAAGATATGAAGAAATACCAACACCTTCCCATCCAACAAACATTTGTAAAAAGTTACTTGCAGTAACTAAAATTAACATAAAAAAAGTAAATAAAGATAAATACGACATGAATCTTGGTAAATGAGGATCATTTTCCATATATTCAGTTGAATAAAGATGAACTAAACTTGATATAAAAGTAACTATAACAAGCATAACGCAGGTTAAACTATCAAAACAAAAAGACCAATCAATTTTTAAGACATCAGAATAAATCCATTCTGTTAAAGTAAAAAGGTATACATTACCTGAAAGAATAACTTGAATTAATAATTTCAATGAAATTATAAATGAGGTAAAAGTTAAGAGAGTAGTTATTATACAGACTCCTTTTCCTAGAGTACGACCAAATAAACTACCACTTAAAAATCCAAAAATTGGTAATAAAATAATTAAAAACAACATATTTAATAATAAAGGTAAAGTGGGATTCGAACCCACGGTATTTGTAATACGTTAGATTTCAAGACTAATGCCTTAGACCACTCAGCCATTTACCCAAAATGCCAGAACGGCATAAACATAGAAGTATAAGATTCATTACTCCCAATACAATGTTTAAAAGAAAAAGAAACATCAACCATTAAATCTTTTGCAGAAATATCTATAATATCCATAGAACAAAATTCAGAAATATCACTAAAAACAGACATAGGAAAAGTTAATGTAAGAACTAATTTTGAATTTGTTATTTTTATTTTTTGTTTAACAAAAGATTTTAAAACCCCTTTTAAATTATTTTCAACAAATAAATAATGAATAAAATTATTAATTTCATCAGAATGTTTAAAACTTAATGTTTCAATAAAAAATGAGTCATCATTTTTTTTAGCACTAATATCAAATGTTTTTATATTATTATATTGAATCACAGGATTTAACCCAAATAACAAATACATTAATAAAAAACCCTTTAATTTAATACTAGCATCCTTACGATTAACAACGTTATCTTTTAATTGTTTTAATGAAAAATGCATTGAAATACGTGTAAGTTTTGGATAATCTTTTAAAACATTATAAGAAAAACGATCAATTAAATCATATTTTAATAAATATGAAGAAGATAAAGTAGAATTAAACATAATTAAACAGTTAAAAAAATCAGACTATTACTAGATAAATGAATAAAAGATAAAAAATAGGTAGGATAAAGCCCCATTACAAAAATAAACAAGAATAAAGGAAGCATAATAAAAAATTCACGACTTGAAATATCACTGAATTTTAATGTATAATTAACTTTAATATTACCAAATATAATTCGATTATATAGCCATAAAGAATAACCACCACATAATATAACACCTAAGGCACTAGCAACAGCAGCAACAATATTAGCTTGATAAATACCAGCTAATATTAAAAATTCACCAACAAAACTACTAGTCCCAGGAATGGCTATATTTGCAAAAGTAAATACTAAAAAAAAAGTAGCGTATAATGGCATAAAATGAACTAAACCACCATAATAGTATAAAAATCTGGTATGATATCTATCATAAAGAATACCTATTAATAAAAACATTCCACCAGAAACAAACCCATGACTAATACTTTGAATAATAGAACCTTCTATACCCATTGTATTAAAACAAAATAAACCTAAAGTAACAAGATTCATATGTGCAATAGAAGAATAGGCAATAATTCGTTTTAAATCTGTTTGACGTAATGCACTTAAAGAAGCAAAAACAACTCCAATAATAGAAAGAGTGCAAACTACAGGTGCAAAAAAAACCGAAGCTTCTGCAAATATAGTTAAACTAAATCTTAAAAAACCATAAACACCTAATTTCAGTAATATACCAGCAAGAAGTACTGACCCTACAGTAGGAGCTTCAACATGAGCTTCTGGTAACCAAATATGTAAAGGAAACATTGGAATTTTAGAAGCAAATGATAAGAAAAAAGCAAGCCATAAAAAAATCTGTTCATAAAAACTAAATTCCCAAGCTAATAAATACTCTAAATTTAAAGTCCCAACTTGTTTAAAAATATATAAAATTCCAATAAGCATAAATAATGAGCCACATAAAGTATAAAAAAAAAACAAATAAACAGCTCTAATTTTACGCTCTCTAGAACCCCAAATACCTATTATTAAAAACATAGGAATTAATATCGCTTCAAAGAAGATATAAAAAAGCATTAAATCTAAAACACTAAAAATAATTAATAAAAAAAATTCAATAAATAATAAATTTAATGCATATATTTTAAAATGATTCTCATTCCAAACAAATAAAAGACATAAAAAAACTAAAAATGCACTTAAAAAAAAAAAGTGCACAGACAGTCCATCTAATCCAAATGAATAAGATAAGTTTAAAACTTTACTATCAAATGTATAGTTTACAACTTCTTGAAAATAATAAACATTCTTATCAAATTTATATAAAATAATTGTCGAAAGAATAAGTACTATGCTAGAAGTTAGAATAGATAAAATTTTTAATAATAATGTATATGATTTATCACATACTAAAATTAAAAAGATACCTAAAATTAAAGTAGAAAAAATTAAAGTTAATAACATAATTTAAATTAATTATCGATCTATTTCTCCAAAAACAATATCTTGAGTACCAATTATAGTAACAACATCAGCAATTAAATGACCTCTAGTCATAAAATCTAAAGCTTGTAAATGACCAAATCCTGGTGCTTTTATTTTACATCTATAAGGTTTTTCGGTATTATTTGAAATTAAATAGACACCAAATTCACCTTTAGGAGCCTCAGTAGCGGTATAAGTTTCACTATGAGGTAAAACAAAACCTTCTGTAAAATATTTAAAATGATGTATAACAGCTTCCATAGAATTTTTCATTTCAGCACGTGAAGGAGGACTAAACTTATAATTATCAGTTTTTACAGGTCCTGGTACAATTAAATTCATAGCTTCATTTAATATTTTTAATGACTGACGCATTTCTTCAACACGAATTAAATAGCGATCATAACAATCACCGCTATTACCAACAGGTATTGAAAATGAAAGTTGATTATATATTTCATAAGGTTGACTTTTTCTTAAATCCCAAGGCAACCCAGAGCCACGTAGCATAACACCACTAAACCCCCAATCTACAGCCTCTTTTGCTGTAATAATACCAATATCGACTAATCTTTCTCTCCAAATTCTATTACCAGTTAACATTTCTTCAATCTCATCTAGACGTATATTAAACTGATTTATAAATAGATATAAATCGTCTAAAAAACCTAAAGGAAGATCGGCAGCCACACCACCTGGACGAATATACGCAGCATGCATACGCGCACCAGAAACTCTTTCATAAAATTCCATTAATTTTTCACGTTCTTCAAAAGCCCATAAAAAAGGTGTCATAGCCCCAACATCTAACGCATGACATCCAACGGCAAGTAAATGATTTAATATTCGTGTAATTTCACAAAAAATTACACGAATAACTTGAGCTCTATACGGTATTTTAATTAATCCAAGTTTTTCAATAGCTAAAGAATATGTATGTTCTTGAGCCATCATAGAAACATAATCAAGTCTATCAAAATAAGGTAAAGCTTGTAAATATGTTTTATACTCAATTAATTTTTCAGTCCCTCTGTGCAATAACCCTATATGAGCGTCAGCACGTTTTACAATTTCACCATCTAACTCTAGAATAAGTCGTAATACTCCATGAGCTGCAGGATGTTGAGGGCCAAAATTTATAGTAAAATTTTTTAATTCTTGATTTAAATTTTTTTTTTTTACGTAATTCATAGATTAAATTTTATAATTACACCAAGGTGTTTCATACTTAAAAGAACGAAATTCTTGTGCTAATTCCAAAGGTTCAACAACAATTCTTTTTTTTGCTTGATCATAACGTACTTCAACGTATCCTGATAAAGGAAAATCTTTACGTAAAGGAAACCCTTCAAATCCATAATCAGTTAAAATTCGTCGTAAATCAGAATGTTTTTGAAAATAGATTCCAAATAAATCCCAAATTTCTCTTTCCCACCAATCTGCATTACGAAACACAGATGTTACAGAATCTACATTAGCAATTTCATCAATAAAAAGTTTTACTCTTAAACGTGAATTTAAAGATAAACTTAATAAATCATAAACAACAGAAAAACGGTATTCAGATGTTAATAAATCAACACCACTTATTGAAGTTAATAAATTATATTGAGTATTAATATGTTTTTTTAAAAAATTTAAAACAAAGATTATATGCTTAGAATCAACAACAATAATATTTTCTGAAGAAATACTTGATGATGAAATAATAGGCAGTTTTTTATTTAATAATGTTTTTATCATAAGTTAACGTCCAAACCCCCCAAAAATACCTAATACAATTTTATGACAAATAAGATGTAAATAATTCGGGAATAGGAAAATAAAACAAAGTAAAAAAGCCAAAAATACTAAAAGATAACGTAAGTAAGCTAAACGTTTACTAGAAGAAACATTCGCAATAGGAATATTAATAGAATTCTCAGCTCTAGGTTCAAAAAAAGAAACTTTAACCATTCTAATATAATAATAAGTAGCTATAGCACTTGAAATTAAAAAACAACTAGGACCAAAATATGAGTCGTTATTCACAAAAGTATTTAAAGCTAACATTTTACTAGTAAAACCAGTAAAAGGCGGAATTCCTGCAATAGAAAAAAACAGAATTAAAAGTAAACCAGCAGATGTCGAATTCGAGTGAAATATATTAGCAAAACTTGAAATGTAAAAAGGAGTTAAAGTATTATCACCTGACTCGAATCTAGTAACTTGAGAATAAGGAACATAAATGAAAACAAAAAGTCCCCAAACAAACATAGAAGAAATTAAATAAACAAATAAAAAATACAAGGCACCAGCAAACCCATCAACAGTACATACACTTAAACAAGAAACAATAAACCCCGTTTGTGAAATAGAACTATAAATAATTAATCTTTTTAAACGTATTTGATGTAATCCTGAAAGAGCTCCAAAAATACAAGAAAAAACACCAATCCAAAATAAAACAGGGCTAATAGCATCAAACACGTCATTTAAAGATATAATAAATTTCATAAAAAAAACGATTAAAGATAATTTAGGTACTATTGAAAAAACGATAGTAGAAGCCAAAGGCGCCCCTTCATAAGCATCTGGAATCCAAAAATGAAAAGGTGCACAACCAAGTTTAAACAATAAAGCAACAAAAATTAATGCACTACCAGTTAAAACAGCTGCATATAATTCAAAACTATAAGCTTCCACGGAAAAGGTCGTTAATGCATGAATATCATATAAATTAACTGTACCTAAGGCTCCATAAATAATAGAACATCCTAGCAAAAAAATACCAGAAACAAAAGAACTTGCAATAAAATATTTTAATCCAGCTTCAGCAGAAAAATTATTATTTCTATTAAAAGAAGCTAAGATATAAAAGCATAAAGCTTGCATTTCCATAGTTAAATAGAAAAACAGAAGATCACCCGCTGATATCATTAAAAGTAGAGCTAAAATACTAAGTAGATAAACAGAAAAGTACTCAGAAAAATTTAATTTTTGAAGCTCAAAAGCTCCATAAACTAAAATTAAAGTAAAAATACTAATAATAGTTAAAATAAACTTAGTTAAAATAGCGCCTTCATTATTAACAACCAGAAGTGTGCTTGAAAAAGCTTCAACTTTTTGATCAAAAAAGAAAAAGGCCAAAACGCCTAATATAAAAAAAGTTTGAGAAAAGATTTCTCGGTTCATAACCGGAAAATTGTTTTTTAATTTGTTTACTATTTTAACATTAAAAATTAGCTGAAATAAAATAGCACATGAAAAAAAAATTTCGGGTAAATACGAGTTAAAAAGGGTTGCTGTCATAATATATATACTTAGATAGTTAATTCGATAGTTAATTCGATAGTTTAATAAAACTTTAGATATCTTCTATGAGAATTGAACTCACATTTTTTCCGTGAAAGGGAAATGTCCTAACCATTAGACGAAGAAGATTTAGATTTTTCTCATTATTAGACAATATTTTAAAAAGTAAGTAAACCTTACATTATAAAACAAAGTATTAAACCTATATTTAGATTTATGAAACTTATAACAATGAAACCAATAACAAATGGTTCAAGACACAAAATAAAACTAGAAAAATCCTCTCTAGTTAAAAACCCACGTATTTTTAAAAATCTTATTAAAAAAAATATTAAGTCAAATGGACGCAGTACATTAACAGGTCATATAACAGCATGGCATAGAGGAGGAGGTCATAAAACACAATACAGAAAACTACATTTAAATACAACGTATCAAGATGTAGTCGTTATTGGTATAAATTATGATCCGAATAGAAGTGCATTTATAGCAACGGTTTTTGATATTATAAAAAAAAAATTTTATAATATATTAGCACCAAATAAAATACACCCGGGATCTCTATTAAAGACAAATATTGAATTGTTCAATTTAAAACTAGGTTTTAGAACACAATTAAAAAGTTTACCTATAGGTACAATAATTCATAACATTAGTAATAATCAAGAAACAACATCAAAATATGTAAAAGCAGCAGGTGCATCAGCACAATTAATTCAAGTAGGAGAAACAACAGCTCAAGTAAAATTACCATCAAATACTTTAATAAAACTGCCAGTAAACTCTTTTGCAAGCTTAGGAGTTGTTTCAAATCCAAAACACAATTTACTATGTTTAGGTAAAGCAGGAACAAATAGACATTTAAATAGACGACCAATAACAAGAGGAATTGCAATGAACCCCGTAGATCATCCACATGGTGGAAGAACAAACGGTGGACGACCATCAGTAACACCTTGGGGATTACCAACTAAATCAAAATTTTATTTGAAAAGACGTTCAAAAAATAAAAAAATAAACAAATATGTGCCGTTCTAAATGGAAAGGAAATTTTATAGATAATGCAATAGCAAAATTAGCACAAAAAAAACATTTATCTTCAAAAAAAAAAATAAAAATATGGTCACGAGATAGCGTTGTACCAGCTTTTTTAATAGGCAAAACAGTCTTTATTCATAATGGAAAAGAATTTAAAAAAATAAAAATAACAAGAGAAAAGGTTGGTTTTAAATTCGGAGAATTTAGTATAACTAGAACTTTTAAATCAAAAAAAATTGAAAATAAAAAATAAAGCTATTTTACAAATATGAAACCACTGTTAAAAAAAACAACGAATACTTTTGACTTATTAAGTCAAAATAAATTTTTAATAACAAACTCTTTATTATTAAAAACGGAATTAACAAATGTACTAGCACGCAAAGAACTATTAACATCGTCAATAAATTTTGCACTATCTAATAATACAACTATAATAACAATTTATGGATTTACACGAACAAATAGATTATTAAAATATAGACGATTTTTAAAGAAAATAAAAAATAAAAATAAAAAAACCAAAGCACAAAAATTAAAACATAAAAAACTATTACCATTATTTTCTCAAAATTTTAATAAATTTCTTACTAAAAATAATATAATCCTTAATTATATAAATTTAAATAAAAGTTTAAATAAGAAATTACTAGCAAAAAATTATATTCAATATAAAAATTTCAATTCAACATTATTCCAAAGAAATTTAAATTTATTTTTAGATTTTATTAAAGTAATAACTTTAATTGAAAAAAATAAAATAAATGTCTCAATTCTTCTAACAATTTTAGGACAAATATTTATGAATATAGCAAAAGGTAAACATAATAAATTTGTACTTTTTATCACCACAATTTTTGCGAATATAACAAAATCTAAAAAGTCTAAAATTTCAGGTGCAAAATTTATTATAAATGGAAGATTAAAAGGAAAACCAAGAGCAAATACAACAAAAATTTATAAAGGTTCTACAGAATTAAATACTATTACAGCAAACTGTATTTATAAAAAAATACATGTTTATACAGTTTATGGTGCTTTTGGATTTAAATTATGGATAAATTATAAAAAAAAAAAAACAACAAAATTAAAAAAAGAATATGTTATTTGTACCAAAACAAACAAAATTCAAAAAACAGAGAAAAGGAAAAAATTATAACTTAATAGCAAATCCAACCTCATTAACTATTTTAAACCACGGTATAATAGGATTAAAAGCTACAGCAACAGGCAAAATAACAACAAATCACTTAAATGCTTGCAGACAAAGTTTAAATAAAATAATGAAAAAGGAAGGACAAATTAGAATAAATTTAGTTGCAGATACTCCAATAACAAGAAAACCAATCGAAATACGAATGGGAAAGGGTAAAGGAAATGTAGACCACTGGGTTTCAAAAGTAACAAGTGGAACTATTCTATTTGAAATTGAAACAATGTCAACACTATTAGCCATTAAAGCTTTAAAAATAGCGCAAATAAAACTTCCTATTAAAACAAAAATAATTTTTGAATAATAAATATTATGCTTAACCAACAATCTCTTTTTAAAAATTTAGCCCTAGCTAAAACCGTATATCCTCATTCAATTATACGTCAAAAAAAAAAAAAAATAGGACAACTAGACTATTCCTTTAATGTTTGTAAACAAAAATTAGAATATTTAACACAATATCAAAAGGGAGAAAAAGTAAACAACTCACTTAGATTATTATCAAATAAAAACAATAAAGCTATAAAAATACAAACCTTCGTAAATCATAAAATTTTAAATAAAAATGCAGAATACCTTACATTTTTAAATGAAATTTTAAAAAAATTTCAAAATAATAACTCTAAAAAATTAGCACAAATAATAGCGCCAACTAAAGGTGGGTTTTTAATATATTATTCAGGACTTGTAGGTATATTACCACAAAAATACCTAAAAAAAATTTTACTAAATTCAATAAAAATACAACAAATTAATTTAGCAACAAATTTATTTATATCTCAAATACACAAGAACAACAGTATATTAACCTCACGCACTAATTTATATTTAGAAAATTTAAAAGTTCAACTAAACATTTTAAATGTAAATCTAGCAAGTTTAGAAAATATAAAATATTTCACTAATTTTACTTTTATATTTAAATTAAAAAAATACTAATATGAGCAATCTTAAAAAGATAAAACACCAATTAAAAAATAATATAAAAAAGCAAGAATTAGATAATAATTTTTCTCTAACATTTAGTACAAATTCAAAAAATGTATTAACAAAATCAAGAGTATTAAAAACTCAATATTTACAAAGTCCATTTGTAAAAATAAAAAATAAAAAACATATAAAATTTCCACTAAATGTTACAACATTTAAATCTGCATCAGAATTAATTACACATAACAAAACAGAACAGATACCTCAAAGTATTAGCAAACTAAATTCAATAATTATACTAAATAAAAACAGTATTAAAAAAACTATTTTAAATGAAAAAGAATTGCTAAAGCCGTTAAAAGAAAATTTATCATTTACACTAAAATCTATACAAATTTTTAACGCGCAAAAATAATTAAAAATAAAATCACAAATATATAAAAAGAGAATATAACAATCAAAAAGGTTTTATTTACCATAAAGTAAATTACTAAAAAATTAAAGTAAAAAACTTAAATAAATAAAATTAAAAAAGCAATCATTAATGCAAATAAAGCGATAGCTTCAGTTAATGCAAAACCTAAAATTGCTAATCTAAATAATTCATCTTTAAGTCCAGGATTTCTTGAAACCCCTAAAATTAAAGAAGCGAAAATAACACCGATACCTACTCCAGCCCCTGCTAATCCAGAGGTAGAAAGCCCAGCTCCTATTTTTTGTGCAGCTTGTAATAACATACGTTAAATATATATATAAATTAATAGAACATACGGATACTTTGATCTCCCTTGATCTTTATTAAAACAGAAGAAGAGGGAATCGAACCCACAATTTTGGATTTGGAAACCAATATTTTACCATTGAAATTATTCTTCTTTTTTTTTATTTATTAAGATATAAATTAATATTATTAATATTTTACTTTAATTTTAATAGTTTTAGGTTTATTTAAAATAAAAAAAGAAAAATAATTTAAAAATGCATCAAATGCGACATCATTCAAAGTGATAACAGCTTTATATGTAGAAATTTTAAATTGTTCTTTTGCTTTTTTATTTACATGAGGTGATTTTAATAATGTGATTTTTTGCACGGTTTTTGGTAAAAAGAACGTACTACATTTTACATGTAAATTTTTAAAACTTTTTTTATTAAAATTATTTTGTAAAAATAAAACGTATGATTTTAAAGTTAATGGACAACAACCAGTAATTATAATTTGTTTCATTTTTAAATAATTCCTAAAGCTTTAAATAGACTACTACAAAAAATAAAATATAAAAAAGTTCCAGGCACAAAATAACTCCAACCTAATGACATTAATTGATCATAACGATAACGAGGTAAAGCAGCTCGCGCTAAAACATATAGATAAACAAAAACAGATAATTTTAAACTAAACCATATACCTCCTGGAATAAAACTTAAAAAGGCAAAAGGTGGCAACCATCCACCAAAGAATAAAATAACCATTAAAGCACTAATCATTAACATATTTAAATACTCACCTAAAGAAAATAAAGCAAAAGGCATTCCAGAATATTCAACGTTATAACCAGAAACTAACTCAGCTTCCGCTTCTGGTAAATCAAAAGGATGCCTATTTGTTTCAGCTAAGCCAACAATAAAAAATACAAGAGCAACATGGTGAAACGGAAAAATAAACCAACCAAATTTTTGAGACCAAATAATTTCAGTAATTTCAAATGACTGAACAGTCATACCAATAGTTAAAATAATAAAACCAGCAGCAATCTCATAAGAAATAATTTGAGCGGCAGATCGTAACGCACCTAACATAGGATACTTTGAATTACTAGACCAACCAGAAGCAATAATACCATAAACACCCAAAGAGGAAGCCGCTAATACGTATAATAACCCAATATTAAACGACGCAATAAAAGAATATTTAGAAAAAGGTATTACCGACCAACCAGCTAAGCCTAAAGCCAATGTAAGCTGTGGAGCAAATAAAAAAATACCAGCATTTGCATTGCTTGGCATAACACATTCTTTAAAAAACAATTTACAACCATCCGCTAATGGTTGTAATAATCCAAAAACACCGTGAACATTAGGTCCTTTACGGCGTTGTATAGTAGCTAAAAGCTTACGCTCTTCTAGCGTAAAATAAGCAACTGCAACTAATAAAAAAACAACACAAATAACTACTTTTAATAAAAGTAATACTGCTGAAAAACTTATAGAAATATCTATGATTCTAGGGTTATACATACTTAATTATAAATGGGGGAGGGGGTGAGAAATGTTATACTAAATTTAAATTGGAAAGAATGGGATTCGAACCCATGGTACATAAAAATAATGTACGTTAGATTAGCAAACTAATGCCTTAAGCCACTCAGCCATCTTTCCTAAACTGTTATATCTCTATTAATGTCAAAAATCAAATTCTTAAACATTTAATACAAATGGGATTAATTTAATACATTAAATTAATCCCAATAAACTCATTCTTTTTTTTCGAATTAATTTTTTTGTACGACACCCATTGAATTTTTTTTTAGAATTAATATCAATATAACAAAAACTATCCATATTAATTTTGGATAAAACTTGAGATTCTAAAATTTCTAAAATAAATTTTTTAAATGAGCTTGGTGCTATAAGATTAATCGCTATAGAATGAGTATAGTTAAAATTTTTTTCTTGTAAATCTTTAAAGAAAGATTCAATAATATCCTTAGTATTTTTTCTTATACTACGTTTTGTTACAGTAATTTTATACGATCCGCTCGAAACAGAATGAAACATCGTATTTGTATCCATATTTTTTAAAGTACAAAAAATATTATTAGAAGCAACATTTATTGTTAATCTGTGAATAGCCGTATTTGGAATAAAAAAATGGTGTAAAGGTTGACCAATAAGAGATTGTTCAAAAATAGATTTTAAATGTACATTTTTAGCTACAACATTATATTTATGTTTTTCGGTAGTAGCAGTGTAAGCGCTAACACCCTCTTCAGTAAATACAACAGGTGTAGTAACATTTTTTTGGACAAAATCAGCAGTTCTTTCCCCTTTTAAACTAGTATTATAAACAATTTTTTTTTTCCTAGTTTTAAATGGGGAAATTAAATTTGAATTATTTTGTATTTGTATATTTTTATTTTTATTCATTTTTATTACTTCTTAATAACTTTTTTTACACGTTTTTTTTTTAATCTGTTTTTTACAGTTTGTGCATTAGTACGAGTTCGTTGACCTCTAACAGGCAACGATAACTTATGTCGAATACTTTTATAAGTTTTCGCTTCAGCCGAATAAGCTAAACAATCAAGAATAGAACGTTTTAATTTATTTCCAATTAAAGAACGATTGGCTTTTTCTTGTAATAAATCAAAATGTTTATTTTTAACATTAGATACTTTTAAACGTAAATTATATCCAAAAGTTGTTTTTAAAGAGACACCTAAACGGCGTTTAATACCATAAGTAGAAAATAATTTTTTAACCTTTTCAGGCAGCGCCACTGCTGGTTTTTTTATAAGACTAACTTCACCATCAGGTAATTGTACATATTTTGTAAAAGAAGTATGTAAAAATCTAGAAGTTAAAATGTTATTAGTACGATAAAAATTAGAAGAAAAAAAAGAGGTATTAACTATAACAGAATACATATTCAATCGAGATAAAGAAGTAATTTTAGTAAATTTATTAGGCATCATAAAATAATAATTAAGGCAAGATATAATCAAATGAGAATAAGGCGTTATAAACGAGTTTCATTTAATCTTTAAAAAAGAGAAATATTAAACTTTGTTTGAAAAAATACCCTTTAACAAAACAAAAAAAAGGGAAATATTAACCCTATTTGTTATAAAAAAGTTAAAAAACAAGAAAATAGTAAAGAAATTAAACTGACTTTTTTTATAGAAAATTTAAAATTTTTCATTAAAGAGGTAGGTTAGGGGTTAATATATATATATAATTTATTTAAGTCTTTAATATATGCTAGTAATATTTAGTATTAATTATAGCATTTATTTAATTTTATAAAAGTAGACTTTCTTACTTGCTCAGTAAAAACAAATATTAAATATTTAATCATTAAATTCATTTTATAAAACAATTTAATGATCTTTTTCAATCGAAGTGGTGAAATTGGTATACACGCTAGGTTTAGGTTCTAGTTCAAAATGAGTGGGGGTTCAAGTCCCCCCTTCGATATCTTTTACCTCTTTTCTCTTTAATAGTTTAGTTTTGTAGGTTTATTAAAATAACCTAGTGATTTTCTATCGTTCCGTTTAATGTGTTGTTGTATATTCTTTTCTAATACATGTATGAGTGTGTAGCTCAGTGGTAGAGCAGTGGACTTTTAATCCAAAGGCCCTGGGTTCAAACCCCAGCACACTCAGCATTTTTAGCTCAATGGCTAGAGCAATAGCCTTCTAAGCTATAGGTTGAAGGTTCGAATCCTTTGAAATGCATTTTATTACCTCCTTTTGTACTGTTTGTTTGAGTAGCTCAGTGGTAGAGCAATGGACTGAAAATCCATGTGTCAGTGGTTCAATTCCACTCTCCGACATTTTAATAGACCCTTTCATTCTTATGAATCTTAAACTTATTAAATTTTTAAATATTCTAAAAAATGCATCTCTTGCTCGTAAAAGTTGTGTTTTAATAAAATCTAATCCCTTTTTATTAAGATGTGCTGAGGCTCTCTATAAAGAGGGTTTTATCCTTTCTTATTCGTTATCACAATCTGATGCAAAAGACCCTTTACTTTGTATTAAATTAAGAATTGTAAATGATTCTATTTTAACTAGTAAAATTAAATTTATTTCTAAACCTAGTTGTATTCGACATTTACCTTATCATCAAATTTGTAGATTTGCTTTAAAGAATAAAGTTCTGTTTTTTTTTACAAATAAGGGAATTTTAACACTTGAGGAGTGTAAACAGTTTCGTACCGGTGGTACACTTTCTTTTTCTATTTAAATTCTTTTATGAAAACAATATGTATTTATTTTTCAGAATTTGAAAAAATTAAATTTGGTTTTATTCAACAACAACGCGTTTTAATTGTTCAAAAAAAAAATTCATTTCCAACATATATTACAATTCCAAATACTGTTACTTTTAAACTTTTCCCTGATAAAGTTGAATTTAATTCAATTAAAAATTTGTCGATTTTTCTGTTATTTTCTAAATTTGTTGCTCAGTTAAAAAACACATTTAGTCCTTTAATTAAAAAAAAATTAATATTACAAGGTCTTGGATTTAAAATTGATAATAGTGAAGCTAATTTTATTTCGTTAAAGTTGGGGTATAGTCATTCAATTAGAGTTTCTATTCCTTCTTTTATTAAACAAGTAAAAATAAGTAAAAATGTTTTGCTTTTGGAGTCTAGTGATCAAATTTTATTAGGTGATTTTGTTAGTAAACTTTATAATTTAAGAAAAGTAGATTCGTATAAAGAAAAGGGATTCTCGTATCCGTATACTGTTCGAAAATTAAAAATAATAAAAAAAAAATAATATGAGGGTTAAACTTAAAAAATCGTTGTTAACATTGCAAAAAATATTAACAATAATGATTAAATCCGGTTTCTTATTTACTGATAATAAATATTCTAATATACAAGAATTTTCTTTTTTTAATATTTCTTATCTTTTTTTAGGTTTAAAGGAGTTTATAAGTAATTTAGAATTTATTCATAACAGTAAAAATGGTCGTGTTTATTTATATATTGAACACTCTTATACTCGCTACTTAGTTAAATTTTTGTTAAAAGAATTTAAATTTGTTAGTAAGTTTGTTCGAGTAATACGTTTTTCACGAGAGTTATATGCTAAACCAAAATCTTCTACTACTTTATTAGTTGTTATTGGTTCACAAACAAAATCTTTTTTTTTTGAAGCTATTCGTAAAAAAATTCGTTTTATTCATGTTATAAATAATAAAAAAAATTTACCAATAACTGGAATATTTCATATGTATACTAATATTCCAAATATGATGAAAACTATTTTTATTTTTGCTTTAATTAATAAGGTTTTTTCTAAAAAAAAAGTAGAAGAAATTAAACCGATAGTTGAAGAATTTTTGCCTGTTGCTACTATCCCTGCACCTATTATTAGTAATAGTAGTGTTGAAAAACCTAAATTTAATTTAAAAAAAAAGGCATATTTTAAAGTAGGTTTTAGTAGTCAAGAGCAAAAAACACAATATCATGCTTTTAAAAGATATTTTAAAAGAAAAAATTCGAAAAAAAAGAATGATAAATAATAAATAATATGTCTTTCATCCAACTAACAAATACTACTACTAAGGCTTTTATTTTAGCTAATTTTTATTATAGTAGTTTAAATTAAAATGAGTTTTTATGCGTAGATTACATAAATATCAAATTTATAAAAAAACACATCCTATTAGTAAATTACCTCTAAGGCTTTTTAAATTTAAGCGACCTAAATGGACTAAATCTTTTTCATTTTGGAAAAAAAAAATAAAATTTAATTATTTTTATAATTTATATTATAAAGATCGTTTTAAAGAAGTTTCTACATTTAAGCGAAAATATAAAGTACCTTACTTAAAAAAACAAAAAAAATTTCGTTATCCACTACTTAGAAATTATGTTTTTAATAATACTTCGAAATGTATTCATTATCGTAGAAAGTACTATTTAAAGCGTTTAAGACGTATTAGTAAATTAAAAACTACAGTCGCACGTTTAAAATTATTAGTTACAAGAGTAACAAAGAAAAAATTATCACGTAAACGCTTTTTTCGCGCAGTACGCCGCTTTAAACGTCGTTTATCTATTTATTGGTATAATTATTTACCTGCTCCATTAGCTAAAAAAGTACATAGAGCTCAGAATAAACGTTACTCGCGTAATAATAAATTTAATAAATTTAATAAATTTAAACACAATTTCAATTTAATTGATATTACGACTATGAATATTGGGTCTCGTTTCTGGAATAAGGTTAAATCCTGTTATAAAAATAGATTAAATTCATACACTTTTTTATTAAGTTTATTTGATAATTCTGTTAAATCTAAATTTTTAAAACAAAACGCTGGTTTAACTAATAGAAAAGATTTTTATTTAAAATATTATTTTAGAAACTATTATAATCCTTATACTTTAGTTTGGTTATCTTCTTTTTTAGCTAGTAGTTTTGAAGCGCGTCAAAAAGGTTCTTCTGAAATTGTTTTAGTTAATAATAAAGTTGGTTCTAATGTTTCTTTGTTGCAAAAAGGAGATATTGTTTCTATTTTAGATAAAAAAGTAAATGTTTTAAATATTATGCGTAAATATAATCGTTCTTTTAGCTTTTTATCTCATGTTGAAATTGATTACTATTCTCAAAATATAGCTGTAATAAAAGATATTTCAACTTTAAGTAAAGATGATTATCTTCTATTAGTACATGATTATATTAATTCTCATAAAATTAAATAAAATTAAATACGCGAGTATAAATTAATGGTAGATTGTCTGCCTTCCAAGCAGGAAGTATGAGTTCGACTCTCATTACTCGCAATTAATTGGGGATATAACTTAATTGGTAGAGTGCATGCTTTGCAAGCATGAAGTTATCGGTTCAAGTCCGATTATCTCCACTTTGATGGCATAGCTTAAGTGGTAAAGTTATGGTTTCATGAGCCGTAGTTATGGGTTCGACTCCTATTGTCATCATTTAGTATTAAACTTATACGGAATATGGCGCAGTTGGTAGCGCGCCTGTTTTGGGAACAGGAGGTCATGTGTTCAAATCGCATTATTCCGATTAAAATTTTTTTATGCAAATTATACAAACAAGTTTATGTATTGTTATTTTATTTAGCGCTATTATGGTTGCTTTTTCAGAGAATCCTATTGATTCTATTTTATTTTTAATTGTCACATTTGTAACTTCTGGTGCTCTTCTTTTTTTATTTAATGCTGAATTTTTTGGCTTACTTTTAGTTATTATTTATGTTGGTGCTATCGCTGTTCTTTTTTTATTCGTTATTATGATGTTAAATATCAAAATGAATCGTGATTCGTCTATTATTAATAATATTAAAGATTTAATGTTATCTTGTTTTTTTATTCTTATTATGTTAGCTATTGCTTTTGTTGGGATTGAAAGAATTTTTTTTGTATCTTCGGATTCTTTATTTTTTCCTGAAACTGAAGATGCTATTTTATTTGATAGTTTAACTAATATTGAAGTATTAGGTCAAGTGCTTTATAATTATTTTGTTTTTGGTTTTTTAGTTGCAGGTCTTATTTTATTAATTGCGTTAGTTGGTTCTATTGTTTTAACATTACGTTTTAACAGAGCTCCTAAAAAACAATTAATAAACCGTCAATTATCTAGAACTGATAATTTTATTGCCTTTTTTAATTAAGTTTTAATTTTAAGGTAACTAGCTCAATGGTAGAGCGTCTCGCTTACAACGAGGATGTTAGTGGTTCAAATCCGCTGTTACCTATTATTTAGAGAAAGTAGCTCAGAGGTTAGAGTATTAGCCTGTCACGCTAAGAGTCGCGGGTTCAAATCCCGTCTTTCTCGTTTGTTTATTAAAAATTACAATAATTATAGTTATTTATGAGTTTATTTTATACTGAATCTGAAAAAATTGGTGTTTTTATTTTATTTGCATTTACATTAGCTTTTATAATTACCTTTTTTGCTTATATTTTAAGTCCAACTGCGCCTGATGTTGAAAAAGTTTCTACTTATGAGTGTGGATTTGACCCATATGAAGATGCGCGTAACGTTTTTGATGTTCGTTTTTATTTAGTTGCTATTTTATTTCTTGTTTTTGATTTAGAAGCTGTTTTTTTATTTCCTTGGTGTGTTTCAGTATCTGCTTTGAATGTTGCAGGTTACTGGGGAATGATGGATTTTATTTTTGAATTATTAATAGGTTATATTTATGCTTTGGAAGCTGGTGCGCTTGACTGGGAATAATCTAAATTTTTATTATGTTATCTGCAAAAGTTAAAGATATAAAAATTAGAAAAAAAATATATAATATTGAAATTCAAAAAAATATTTTAAAATTTTTATTTATTAATATTATTTCAAACGATACTTTATCTATGGATACAAAAGTAAAAGCTCGTTTTTTACTTTCAAAAATGTTAAATAAATCGGTTTCAAAAATTCAAATAACACGTCGTTGTATTTTAACTAATAGAAATCGTGTTTCTAATCGTAAATTAGGTTTTTCAAGAATTATTTTACGTGATTTGTTAAAAATGGGTGTTATTCCTGGTTATACTAAAGCTATCTGGTAGTATGGTTCAGAAAGGTTCGTGTTTTAAAGTAGTAGATAATTCAGGAGCAAAAAAAGCTTGTTGTATTCATATTTGTGATGGTTATCGTAAACGTTATGGAAAAACTGGAGATTTAGTTATTGTTTCAGTAAAAAGTTTAAGAACCCAACGTCGTGATATGTCCAAAATAAAAAAGGGTGATGTTTCAAGAGCTCTTGTTATTCGAACAAAAAAATATAGATTTTCATATTCTCATGAAAGTTCTTCATTTTTAGAAAATTCTGTTGTGTTACTTAATACTCAGAATAAATTAGTTGGTACTCGTTTGTTTGGTCCAATTAATGGTGATTTTAGACATACTAAACATTTACGTTTAACTTCTTTAGCCGCTGGTCTTATAAATTAGCGTCGTTTTAATAAAAATTAATAAAATTCTTTGGTAGCTCAGAGGTAGAGCAAATGGCTGTTAACCATTTGGTCGTGGGTTCAATTCCCACCCAAAGATATAACTAAATACATTGTTATGCCTACTTTAAATCAATTAATTTGTAAAAAAACTAGACAAAAAAAATTAAAACGTAAAAAAACTCCAGCTTTACAAGGTAAGCCACAAGTTAAGGGTGTTTGTATGAAAGTTTTTACTAGAACTCCTAAAAAGCCAAATTCAGCTTTACGTAAGGTAGCTAAAGTTAAAGTTTCTACTAAAGCCCGTATTGAAGCTTATATACCTGGTGAAGGGCATTCTTTACAGGAATATTCTGTTGTATTAATGCGAGGTGGTCGTGTTCCAGATTTACCTGGTGTAAAATATCATTTAATTAGAGGTAAATACGATTTTAAAGGTGTGTTAGGGCGTAAGCAAGCGCGTTCAAAATATGGAACAAAAAAAATTTAATTATGAAAAAAATTAAGTCAATTTCTTTATATGATGCTTTCATCGGTTATTTAACTAAAAATGGACAAAAAATTAAATCACGAAAAATTTTAAATCTAGCTTTAGTTGCTGTTTCTTTAAAATTTAATCTATCTATTAAAGCTGTTTTAACTAAGATTTTAAAGCGTGTAGGTTGCCTTATTGAGGTTAAAAGCGTTCTGATTAAAAATAATGTTACTCTGGTACCTTGTATTGCGAGTAAAAATCGTAGATATTATTTAACTGTAAAAAAGATTATGGATTCTGTTAAAAGTGATAAAACTAAACGATCTACCACTGAAAAATTAATTGATGAGTTTACTGGTATTTTGTTACTTACAAAAACTAATAAAAGTTTACTTAAAACTAAAACAGAGATTAAAGACGCTATTACTAATAGATCTAATACTCATTTTAGATGGTAGTTAATATAATAAATAATATGAAACGTAAAAATTTAACTAAATTATTTAAAGCTCGTAAAATTGTTTTTAATGAATATGGACAAGTTTTGTATACCATTTCTTTTTCTCAAAAAGAAGTTCCTATTTTTATGCAGTGTATTATTAGAAAAATTGCTTAAAAGAGGGGTTTTTTAAAAACTATTCGATATTTCTTATTAATAGAGAAATACTTTAAAAATTAAAAGGCTCATAACTCAGGGGTTAGAGTATACGCCTGATAAGCGTAAAGTCAGTAGTTCAAATCTACTTGGGCTTATTCAAATTTAAATATATACAAATTTAAAAATTAAATTATGACAAAATATAAAAATAATCAAAAACATAGTTTTCATTTAGTAGATCCAAGTCCTTGGCCTTTAATTGGAGCTTTTGGGGCTTTTATGTTAACTTTTGGTGGTGTTTTATATATGCATAAATATGCTTTTGGTGGTTTCTTATGGAAATTCGGGCTGTTTATGATTTTATATGTAATGTTCTGCTGGTGGAGAGATATTGTTAGAGAAGGTACTTTTGAAGGACAACATACTAAATCTGTACAAGCTGGATTACGTTTAGGTGTAATTCTGTTTATTGTTTCAGAATTAATGTTTTTTGTTGCTTTTTTTTGGGCTTTTTTTCATTCAAGTTTTAATCCTAGTCCTGCAATTGGTGGTGTTTGGCCTCCTGTTTTTTTAGCTACTTTAGATCCATGGAAAGTTCCTTTATTAAATACTATTCTATTATTAAGTTCTGGAGCTTCTGTAACTTGGGCACACCATGCTATTGTTTTAGGAGATAAAGATAAAGCTTGTATTGCTTTAATTATTACAATTGTTTTAGCTGTTATTTTTACAGCATTACAAGGATATGAATATGCTTCTGCTCCTTTTACTATTGCAGATGGTATTTATGGTTCTACATTTTACATGGCTACCGGTTTTCATGGTTTTCATGTTTTTATTGGAACTACTTTTTTAACTGTTTGTTTAATACGTTTATATAATAATCATTTTACTAGAGAGCATCATTTCGGTTTTGAAGCTGCTGCATGGTATTGGCATTTTGTTGATGTTATTTGGTTATTCTTATTTATTAGTATTTACTGGTGGGGTTCTTAAAATTTACTTAGATTATAAAATATAAAATAAAAAATATAAATATAAATATATAGTTAATATGTTTAAGACTATTTTTTTTGCTAGTCCTTTAGAGCAATTTCAAATAATTCCATTATTCGTTTTAAAATTTTGGAATTTTGATATCAGTATAACTAATGCGACTGTTATCCTGTTTTTAGTATTTTTTCTATTTTTATCTTTTTTTTTAGCTTTATTAAAAAAAGATAATACTTTATTTATTATTCCAACTAAAGGTCAAGCTCTTATTGAGTTAATTTATAAATTAATTCTTTCTTTAGTTGTTGATAATATTAAAGATAAACGTGGTCAAAAATTTTTTCCATTTGTTTTTTCCATTTTTTTATTTATTCTATTATTAAATTTAATAGGATTAGTACCCTATAGTTTTACTTTAACTAGTCATTTAATTGTTACTTTAGCTTTAAGTTTAACTGTGTTTATTGGTATAAATATTATTTGTGTTAGAATTCATGGTATTCATTTTTTTTCACTGTTTTTACCTCCAGGTACTTCTATTTTATTAGCGTTTTTACTAGTTCCAATTGAGTTAATTTCATATGTATTTAAACCTATTAGTCTATCTATTCGACTTTTTGCTAATATGATGGCTGGTCATACTTTATTAAAAGTTATTGCTGGTTTTGCCGCAATTTTAATGACTAAAACTGGTGTTTTATTTATTTTACATTATGTGCCTTTATTAATTTTAATTCCTTTATTTGGGTTAGAATTAGGAGTTGCATTAATTCAATCATTTGTTGCTAGTATTTTAATTTGTATTTATTTAAATGATGCGATTAGCTTGCATTAGCTAACAATCATATATTGAATAATATAAATATTCCTAAGAATTTTTACTTGATCTTTTATTTAAATCAATTTGTTATCGCTTAGGAAGTTATTAGATACTGCGAAAGCGGGAAACATAACTGTGTTAATACATTAAAGGGATGCCTAGATATTAGAATTATTAAGTTGTGAAGTGCATAAAGAGAATTTGAAAATTTTGTTGAAATTCTATAACTTTTGAAGAAATTCTTTATTGAAATATAAAATTGAGTGAAGTAAAACATTATAGTAACTCAAAAAAAAATCAACTGAGATTTTGCTAGTAGTGGCGAGCGAATGCAAAACTAGAAAAATTTATTAAATAAAAATCAATTTAAAATAGGGTTTTTTGTCCCGTAGTTTTTGGTTTAATAAATTATATTTATAACGAATTATGTCAATTTGTTATAATTGAGGATCTTCCCTCAAATCTAGAAATTTCTAATAATCGATAGTAAACTAGTACTGTGAAGGAAAGGTGAAAAAATACTTTTTTAGGGTGAAAAGACACTGAAATTTAATGTAAATTATCTATTGGAGCTTTTAATAAAAGTGACAATGTACCTTTTGCATAATGGGCCAATAAGTTTATTTATATAGCAAGTTTAAAGTAATTGATAAGACGAAAAGCAATTAAATTTGAAAGAGTGTATAAGTTATATAAATAAGATCCGAAGCTGAGTGATCTAACTATGAACAGGCTGAAAAGTGGATGTTAACATTACTTGAAGGGCCGAACTCGTGTCTGTGGAAATAGATTGGGATGATTTGTAGTTAGGGGTGAAAGGCTAATCAAACTCAGGGATAGCCGATTTTCTGCGAAATATATCTAAGTATAGCCTATAAAGAAGTAATAATAGGGTAGAGCACTTTTTTAATAAGGGGGACATCAGTCTTACTAAGTTTTGGAAAACTACGAATATGTTATTTACATTTTATAGAGTCAGACATTAGGCACGAAGGTCTATTGTCGAGAGGGAAACAGCCCTGATTAAATAATAAGGTTTTTAATTGTAAATTAAGTGATAAGAGTGTGAAAAGATATTGACAATTATAAAGTAGGCTTGGAAGCAGCCATCTTTTGAAGAAAGCGTAACAGCTCATTAATCTAGTTTTTTTGCCTCGAAAATGTATAGAAACTTAAATTTATAACCGAATTATTAGATATTTTTTATGGTAGCAGAACGTTTAATATGTTGGAAGATATTTTGTAAAAAATATTGGAGATATTTAAAGTGAGCATATTGGCATGAGTAGCTAAAACAATGTTTAATCATTGTCGCCGTAAATCTAAGGTTTTTTAAATAATATTGAATAGTTTAATAGTTAAATCGGACCCTAAGACAAATTACAAAAGTATAAGTTAATGGGTTAGTTTATTGTGAATGAATAAGAATTTTATTAAATGATATTGAGTTTATTTAGTATTTTATTATTTTCAGGAAATAGCAATAAACACTAAGTCCGTACCTGAAACCGACACTGGTAGATGAGTAGAATATACAAAGGCGTTCAAAATAAGTATGTTGAAGGAACTCGGCAAATTAGCTCTGTAACTTCGGGAGAAAGAGTGACTTTTTTAGGGCAACCTAAAAAAGTTGGCACTAAAGAGAAAGAAACGACTGTTTAACAAAAACACAAGTCTCTGCTAATTCGAGAGAAGATGTATAGAGACTGACACCTGCCCGGTACTGTACGGTGAAATGGAAGCGCTAAAGCGCTGAAATTAAGCTCCAGTAAACGGCGGCTGTAACTCTGACGGTCCAAAGGTAGCGAAATTCCTTGTCGGGTAAGTTCCGACCTGCATGAATGGTGTAACGATTTCTTTACTGTCTCCAGCATACATTTGGTGAATTTGAAATGTCCGTGAAGATGCGGACTTTTATGGTTAGACGGAAAGACCCCGTGCACCTTTACTATGATTTTAAGTTGTAAAATACTGTATCTTGTGTAGAATAGATGGGAGCGAAAGCATCAATGAAATACCATCCTTGATACTTTATTTTACTTAATTCGAAAGAAGACAGCTTATGAAAGGTAGTTTGACTGGGGCGGTCACCTCCTAAAAAGTAACGGAGGTACGCAAAGGCAAATTCCAGTTTTTTAACTGTAGAATGTAATGGTATATATTTGCTTAACTGTAAGATTGACAAATCAAACAGAGATGAAAGTCGGCCATAGTGATCCGGTGATTCAAAGTGGAATGATCATCGCTCAACGAATAAAAGGTACGCCGGGGATAACAGGCTGATGGTTTTTGAGAGTCCTTATCGACGAGACCGTTTGGCACCTCGATGTCGGCTCATCACATCCTGAAGCTGAAGAAGGTTTCAAGGGTTCGGCTGTTCGCCGATTAAAGTGGTACGTGAGCTGGGTTCAGAACGTCGTGAGACAGTTCGGTCCCTATCTGCC
>JACCDS010012942.1_pt1 | contig 29997 bp, 27 predicted proteins | sample 7446441 | NCBI WGS metagenome assembly JACCDS01 (sample SAMN15323445, study PRJNA562643) | freshwater metagenome | isolation source: river surface water | place: USA:Blue River Watershed | collected 2017-08-17 | reverse complement strand
TGGTGAGTCACACCGTCGGTGAGCATGAGCTTGCAGAACGGGCAGCCTACGGCAATGACGTCGGCGCCGGTAGCGAGAGCTTCCTCAGCCCGAACGTGGTGCACCTCGGCCGTACCGGCCTCGGGCTCCTTAAAAATCTGGGCTCCGCCCGCGCCGCAGCAAAATCCGTTTTTCTTGCTGCGCTTCATCTCGTGGATCTCGGCGTCGAGCTTCTCGAGTAGGGCGCGCGGAGCCTCGTACTCGCCGTTCACGCGGCCGAGGTAGCAGGGGTCGTGAAACACGATGCGCTTGCCTTTGAAGCTTCCGCCCTCGACGCGCAGTCGCCCGTCGCGCAGCAGCTGCTCGATGAACTGGCTGTGGTGAAAAACCTCGTAGGTTCCGCCTAGCTCGGGGTACTCGTTCTTCAGCGTATTGAAGCAGTGCGGGCAGGCGGCCACAATCTTTTGCACCCCATAGCCGTTCAGCACCTCAATGTTGGTCAGGGCCTGCATCTGAAACAGAAACTCGTTGCCGGCCCGGCGCGCGGGATCGCCCGTGCAGCTCTCTTCGGCGCCCAGCACCGCGAACGAAACTCCGGCCTGGTTCAGCAGCTTGGCCACCGCCTTGGTGACCTTTTTGGCGCGCTCGTCAAAGCTTCCGGCGCAGCCGACCCAAAAAAGGACTTCGGCCGATTCGCCTCGGGCGGCCAACTCGGCCATGGTGGGAACGTTCAAACTCATGAAGGGTCGTTAAAAACTTCGATCGTCGCCGGGCGCTTGACCAGCGGGCTGAACGTGCCCGTGTAGCGCGTGGCCCGAACGATGTGGTTGTCAATCCAGTGGTAGTTGCCGCCGCGGGGTTTGCCCATCAGGAGGCCGTGGTACGGAAACCCGTGGCGCTGCAGCCACTCCTCGGTCACGGCGCGGTGCTCCTCGGTGCGGCTCGTAAAAAACGTGATGATGTGCCCTTCAGCGTGCCACTCCTTGATCGTCTCGAGCGCGTCCGGGTACACGTTGGCGGTCGCCATGCGCTCGGGTTCCTCGTTCGGAATGTCGTCGCAGACGGTTCCGTCAATGTCAATGAGGTAGTTTTTGATGTGTTCGGGCAGCACAGGGCTGACCACTTCGCCGTCGACGACGGTTCGCTGCAGTTCGGTCATGATTGGATCCAGTTGCCACGGTCCGCCTGAGGGTAGGCCCAGGGAGCCGCATTGTTTTCAATGTTCCCCATCGCCACGTTGACCGTGGAGGGGGCGGCGGACTCTTCCATCACCAAATACTGGCGCATCTGAAGAATGACATCAAGGGGGTCGATGTTGACGGGGCAGGCCTCAACGCACGCGTTGCAGGTGGTGCATGCCCACAGCTCTTCGCGGGTAATCCAGTCGTCGAGCAATGTTTTTTGGGCCGCGGAATCGCCTCCAGCCAGCACCTCTTCGACGCGGTCGCGGGTCGCCATCATGATGCGGCGCGGCGAAAGCTTCTTGCCGGTTTGGTTGGCCGGGCACTCGCTGGTGCAGCGTCCGCACTCGGTGCAGCTGTAGGCGTTCAAAAGGTTGGCGAAGTGCAGGTCGTGCACGTCTTTGGCGCCGAAGCGTGCGGGCGGAACCGCGTTCGGGTCCGGCACAAAGCTCGGATCCATCATCGCCTTGATTTCGGTGGTGACCGAGTCCATGGCGGGAATCTGACCGCGCGGCGCCAGCTTGCTGTACCATACGTTGGGGAAGGCCAGGATGATGTGGAAGTGCTTGCTTTTAGGCAGGTAGTTCAGAAAGGCCAAAATGCCCACGAAGTGCAGCCACCACATCGACGTAGCGAACGTGCTCAGGGCCGAGGCACTCCAACCGCCGAAGATCGGGAGCAGGAGTCCGCTGATCCACCACGGGGAACTGGTTACGAGTTGCTGGTTGCTGGCTACGTGGTGCTGGTATTCAGCCGCGTTCATCAGCAGTAGGGCCGACATGAGGACAATTTCGATGACGAGGATGTTCACGGCGTCCCGCTGGGGCCAGCCGGCGAGGTCGGGGTGCTTGAGGCGCTCGGGACCGGCGACGAGCCGGCGGCCCAAAAAGACGACGCAGGCCACGATGACCAAGAAGCCGAGAACTTCAAAGAAGTTCATCAGGCCGTCGTAGATGCCGCCCAGCGGCGCGCGAAGCAGCCGGTGGGTGCCCAAGATGCCGTCGAGTACAATCTCTAAAACTTCAATGTTGATGAGCACGAATCCCACGTAGACGATGAGGTGCATGGCGGCAGCCAAGGGGCGCGGACCCATTTTACCTTGGCCCAAGGCGACCCGGGCCATGGTGGTCCAGCGTTCAGAAACTCGGTCGTGGCGGCCCGAGGGGCGGGCGAGGGCCAAGCCGCGGCGGAGGCGGCGAACTTGGTAGACGAAGCCGGCGACGCCTGCGGCGAGTACGGCGGTAAATACGAGGCTCGAAATCATTCTTCTTCAGCACGGCTTGGTCGGCGTCCGAACACCGAGAGTCGAACATAGCGCTCTGGGTGGTAGCGCAAATCAAGAAGCAGTCGGTCGAGCGACTGCACGGTCTTGTCAATTTGGGTGTAGAGCGAATCTTGGGCGCTCAAACGGCCGAGGGTGCCTTCGCCGTTGGCGATGCGGCCGGTGACGATGTCCAGGTTTCGCGACGTGCGCTCTAAAGCAAGCATGGTCTGGCCTACGTTGGCTTGGCCCAGCGAGTCCGAAATATTGGCTACATTCTCAAAAACGCGTTCGAGTTCGTCGCGGTTGTCAGCCAAGGTCTTTGAGAGCTTTTCAAAGTTCTGCGTCGCTCTGCCCAGTGATTCGCGGTTTTCGGTCATGTAGGTCGAGAGCTCCGTGGTGATTTCGTTCAGGTGAATCAGCGACTTATTGACGTTGCTGAATGACGATCTGAAGTCGTTTTCGACTCCGCCCTTCAGAAATCCGGTGAGAATTTGAATCGCTGTATCAAGTGAGGCAATGAGCTTTTCAGTCTTGATTTTGACCGGCAGGACCTCTTTGTTGATGGCGTCGCCCAGCGACTCTTCGATGGAGCTTCGCAGCGTGTCGCCGTCTTCGACGAGTACGCTTCCGGGGCCGATTTCAAGCGAAATCTCTTTGGCTCCTAAAAGGTCACTTGACTTGATTTGGGCCAACGAGGTAACCGTGATCGGGTAGTCTGAGTTGATGGTCATGGCAACTACGACGCGTCCCGATTGGTCAGGGTGAAAGTAAATGTCTTCGATTCGCCCAACGGCCAGGCCGTTAATGGTTACAGGCTGTGAGCCCATGATGCCCTCGACCTTGTCGTATACGGAGTACAGCGTGATTCCCTCTTTAAACAGGTTGCTGTTTTTGAGGTACGAAATCCCGAAGTAGAGTACGAGCCCTGCGGCAAGTACTACGAATCCGGCTTTGAGTTCACGAGAAAGCATAGGCATCCAAGTTACGGTTTTTTGAGGGCTTGATCGGCCTCATCTAGGGTGATTCGGGCGGTTCCGCGGTAGGCCACCATAAAGGCATCGGGAAACCCTTTGAGGCGGGCCTCTTGAAGCGCTTTGTAGGCGTCGTCGCGCGAACTGAATCGGCCGTACAGGTAGCGAAACAAGCGACCATCCTTGACGAAGAATACGCCTCGAAGTGCGTCAAATGGGGATTCGTTTGCGCTCTTTTGGATTCCGCTCACGCTGAGCTGCACCGTGAAGTACACGTCGCTGACGGCGGCGCTGGTCATCACCTCAGTGGGTGCTGGTGCAACCTTTACGGCTACTGGCGCTGTTTCTTGTTTGGGTGCCTCGACCTTCGAAACCTCTTGAACAGTAGGCTCCGGCACGCGAACTTCAGGCGTTGCTGCGGGTGGAACGACGGGCTCTTGAGCGGCGTTGGACCCTCCCTCACGGCGCACTTTGTACTGGGCAAATGAACGCGCAATCGCTTGTGCCATTTGGTCTTGGCCGTCTTCGGTCATTAAGTAATCTTCTTCGGCGCTATTGGTCAAAAATCCGAGCTCAATCAAGATGGAGGGCATCGCCGTACGGCTCGTTACATAAAGCGGTTGCTGCTTTACTCCGCGGTCCTTGCGGCCTACATCGTTGCGGAATGCGTTTTGAACCGTTTGAGCCAATTCCACACTTTGCTGAATGAACGCATACTGGAACATCGTGAGCATGATGTAGGATTCGGGCTTGCTGGGGTCAAAGCCTTCGTAGACGTCTTGGTTGTCTTCTTGCAGAATCACGGAATTTTCGCGCATTGCGACCCGGTTTTCGTCGTCGTGGTCCTTACCCATCACGTACGTCGACGAACCGTAGGCAGAGCGGTTTTCGGCCGCGTCGCAGTGGATTGAGATGAACACGTCACCTTGGGCACGGTTGGCGATCACGGTGCGTTCGTGAAGGGTCGGGTAGGAGTCGTCGCGGCGCGTCATCACTACTTTGATGTCGGGAAAGCGCTGCTTAATGTACTGTTCGACCCTAAGGGCGACCGCGAGCGATACGTCTTTTTCGGTCTTTTTGTAGCGACGGGTTCCGAGGTTCCCGGGGTCTTTGCCGCCGTGCCCCGCGTCGATGACGACGGTGCGAACTTCATCACTCATGCGGGCTGCAGGCTGAAAACCTGTATGCGGAACTGCCAAAAGGGCAATCAAAACCCAGGCTAGGCGTTGGTAGGTACTACTTTTGGTCACTGATTTCATGAACGTCGCTTCAAAGGTACACGCTTACGCCGCAATGATTGCGGCATTTTTATCGTTTTCGGCGGTGGCGCAGGGCGTACTGGATGGGGACGGAATCACCTATTCTTCAGAACGCCAAGGAACACTCGTTCCGGGCAGCAGCACCATGAACCTTCAGGGCAAGGCCCGTGCCGAATCCAAGGACTTCACCCTCGAAGCCGAAACCATTGAAATCGACTGGGGCCGCCGCGAAATCAAGGCCTACGGCGCGCGGCAGGCAGACGGTAGCTACCTCGGGCGTCCAATCTTTACCCAGGGTGACCGCCGAATCGGTGCTGACACCCTGCGCTACAACTACGGAACCCAAAAGGGCTGGGTCTACCAGTCCTCGAGTCAAGAATCCGGAGGCTTTTTGTTTGGTAAGCAGGTCAAAATGATCAGCGACTCAAGCTACTACATTGGTGCTACGCGCTTTACGACCTGCAACCACGCCGAGCCCCACTTTGCCATCGTGGCTCCTCAAGCTCGGTTTGACGTGGGTAAGCGCATTGTTACGGGGCCTGCCTACCTTGAATTGGCGCACCTCCCGACCCCGTTGGCACTTCCGTTCGGATTTTTTCCGATGGCCGAAAAGCGGGCCTCGGGATTTATACTCCCCAACTTTGCGGACCGCCGCGAATGGGGCCTTGGTCTGACTGGATTTGGACACTATTGGGCGCTGAACGACCACCTCGACCTGAAAGTTACCGGTGATTTGTACACCCGCGGATCGTGGGGAGTCCAGGCGCAGTCGAACTACCGCTACCGCTACCGGTTCTCGGGCGGATTCACCGTCCAGACCAACCGCACCCGCTATGGGGATCCGCGCTATGCCGACTACGGCCAGTTTTACGACGCCCGAGACTACCGAATTTCGTGGAACCACAACCAAGACCCCAAAGCACACCCGACCCGTACCATCTCAGCACGGGTTGAACTTGCTACCGGCAGCTTTTTTAAGAATACCACCACCAATCCTGACGACTTTCTCAAGAACGACCTCTCTTCGTCGGTGAGTCTTGTGCAGCGCTTCCCAGGAACTCCGTTCACCTTCACCGGAGCCCTTAGGCACCGCCAAAATAACCAGCAGGGCACCATCGCGCTGTCGCTGCCTGAATTCACCCTCGGAATGGCTCGGGTGCAGCCCTTTGCCCGCAAAGTCCGCAGCGGAGCGCCTAAATGGTACGAGGGGATCGGCTTGACCTACGCCATGAACGGGCGCAACGAAACCCAGGGATTGCTCGAGGAACTTCAGGATCCCGCTGAGCTCTTTGATCCGGCACGCCTGCGCAGCGGAATTCAGCAGTCGGCGTCCGTGAACACCAACCTGAAGCTCTTGCGCTTCATCACCATCAACCCGAGCGCCGACTGGGCCGAGAAGTGGTACCCCACCGCACTCAACTACGCGTGGGACCCGGATTCGGGCGAAGTGCGCACCGACACCGCCCGCGGATTTTTTACGGCCCGAGAGTTTAGGGCCTCGGCATCGGCCAACACAACCCTTTACGGCCTCTTTCGCTACCGTAGGGGCCCGGTTTCGGCGCTGCGCCACGTCATGTACCCGTCGGTGACGGCGATTGCGCGCCCTGACTTTTCGGATCCGCGCTGGAACATCTACCAAGAAATTCAAAGCGACACCGCGGGGACGCTCAAACGCTTCAATCGCTTTCAGGGCTATACCTACGGATCGCCGGGCCCTGGTCAGCTCGGAGCGGTGCGGTTTAGGCTTCGCAACACGCTGGATGCCAAACTTCGCGGCTCAGGTGACTCTGGAACCGAGCGCAAGATCAACCTCATCGACGACCTCAGCCTCGAAACGGGCTACAATGCCGCTGCGGCCACGAATCCATGGGAAAATCTAGCCGTGCGTGCCTCGTCCTCATGGGGTAAGGGCGCCTACCGGGTGAGCTACCAAGGTCTTTTTGATTGGTACGGCCTTGATTCTGCAGGGGTCCGCACCGAAACGTTTGCCGCGGCCTTGGGCCAGGGCTGGATTCGCCCGACGATGCACCAGTTCAGCGCCGACGTGCGCCTGAGGGGCGGAACCGCGCAGGGTCGGCGCGGCCCCAAAATCAATGACTTAGGTCTTGAAGAAAATTTTTACAGCGACTACTACGCGCCCTTGGACCACGTAGCATGGGCGGCTCCGTGGAGCATCAACGCGGGCTACTCCATGCGCCGAAGTGCGGTAGGCACTACCTACCAAACAACCCATTCGGTTCGGGTTGACGGAACCTTTGACGCGACCCAAAACTGGAAGATTCGCTTCGCCAGCGGCTACGACCTCGCCAAAATGGACTTCACGTTTACCTCATTTGATGTGGTGCGCACGATTCACTGCTGGCAGATGAACCTGCGCTGGGTTCCGTTTGGGTACGCCCGAAGCTACACGATCGGAATGGGCGTGACCGCGCCCCTGCTGAACGCCCTAAAGGTGCAGCGCCGGCGCGGATTGGGCGACTACTAGCGCGCAGTGGCCCTGCTGAATTCAGCCCAAGACGTTAAAAGTTCGGGGCCTAGAGGGGTCAGCACGCTTTCAGGATGAAACTGTACTGCCCACACAGGGGCTGACCGGTGGCGCATTGCGGCGGGGAGTCCTTCGTGGTCTGAGGCCGTGACCGTCCAATCGGGGCCCAAACTCGCGGAATCCACGGCCCACGAATGGTAGAGTCCGACCATCATGGGGCTCACAAGTACGTGGCCACTGGCCCAAGCGTCCGACCAGGTGATGGGTCGGGAGATTCCGTGCCGGGGAACGCCCGTGTGCACGAGGCGTCCGCCCGAAAATTCAGCCAAGGCCTGCATACCAAGGCACACCCCGAGCATGGGGGTTCGCCCGAAGTGGTCGGCAATGACCTCCATCAAAACTCCCGACTCGCGGGGCAGCCCAGGGCCAGGGGATAGGACGAGCGCATCGGCATCGTGCAGGTCCGCAAGGGCCGAAGGGCTGTCGCAGCGGAGCACCCGCACCTCTTCAAAAAAGGGTTCGAGCAGGTGCACCAAGTTGTAGGTGAACGAATCGCGGTTGTCGAGAACGCCGAGCAGCATGAATTCAAAGGTAGTCTGCTTGCGGAACCTAACTTTAGCCCATGTCCAGATACGTTACCACGCCGAACGCCCCGGCACCCATTGGCCCCTACAGCCAGGCAGTGTGGGCAGGTCCCAATTTGTTTATTTCAGGTATGATCGCGCTCACGCCCGAGGGAGAATTTCGCAACGAAAGCCTCGAAAGCGAGGTTCGAATGGCCCTCACCAACCTTGTGGCGGTGCTCGAAAGCCAGGGAATGGGCGCGCAGCACCTCGTGAAGTGCAGTCTTTTTTTGCGCGACATGGCTGATTTTGCCGCCGTGAACGCCATTTATTCGGAATTTATGGGCGAAGCCAAGCCGGCGCGCGAAACGGTGGCGGTTTTAGGGCTTCCGAAGGACGCTCGGTTCGAGATTTCGGCGGTAGCCTACCTACCTTTGTAGCTATGGAATACGACGTACTTGTATTGGGCTCCGGCCCCGGCGGTTATGTAGCCGCGATCCGCGCAAGCCAATTGGGTTTGAAAACCGCGGTTGTTGAAAAAGAAAGCCTGGGCGGAGTTTGCCTCAACTGGGGCTGCATTCCGACCAAGGCGCTGATTAAGAGCGCGCAGGTGTTTGAGTACATTCAGCATGCTGAGGACTACGGAATCACCGTGAAGGATGCCAAGCACGACTTCGGAAAGGTGGTTGGCCGCAGCCGCGACGTGGCGAACGGAATGTCCAAGGGCATTCAGTTCCTGATGAAAAAGAACAAGATCGATGTGCACATGGGCTACGGAACCCTGATGCCCGGCCGCAAGGTCGAGGTCAAGGGCGATTCCGGCACCCAAGTGATCAGCGCCAAGCACATCATTATCGCGACGGGCGGACGCAGCCGCGTGCTTCCCAACCTGCCCCAAGACGGCAAAAAAATCATTGGGTACCGCGAGGCCATGGTGCTCCCCGAGCAGCCCAAGAGCATGGTGATTGTCGGTTCAGGCGCCATTGGCGTTGAGTTCGCCTACGTGTACCACGCTATGGGTACCAAGGTGACGGTTGTCGAGTACCTGCCGCGCATTGTTCCGAACGAAGACGAAGAGGTCAGCAAGGCGCTCGAGCAAACGTTTAAAAAGAAGGGCATCGAGATCCTCACCGGAACCGAAGTGAAGTCTGTCGACACCAAGGGCAAGGGCTGCAAGGTGACCTACGCCGACGCCAAGGGCGAGCACACGATGGAGTGCGACGTGGTCCTTAGTGCCGTGGGCGTGATGCCCAACCTTGAAAACATTGGTCTTGAGGGCGTCGGAATCGCCGTCGACAAGGGCCGCGTGGTCGTCGACGACTTCTACCGCACGAACATTCCCGGATACTACGCCATCGGCGACATCGTCAAGGGTCAAGCCCTGGCGCACGTTGCTTCGGCCGAAGGCATCATCTGCGTAGAGGCGATTGCCGGACACCATCCGCAGCCGATGGACTACAACAACATCCCAGGCTGTACCTACTGTTCGCCCGAGATTGCGAGTGTGGGATACACCGAAAAAGCGGCGAAAGAGGCCGGTTTTGAGGTTAAGGTAGGGAAGTTTCCGTTTAGCGCTTCGGGCAAGGCTTCGGCCGCAGGAGCCAAAGACGGCTTTGTCAAGGTGATTTACGATGCGAAGTACGGTGAGCTCCTCGGAGCCCACATGATCGGCGCCAACGTCACTGAGATGATTGCTGAGATCGTGGTCGCCCGCAAGCTCGAGACGACCGGAATGGAGCTGCTGAAGGCCGTTCACCCGCACCCCACGATGTCTGAAGCCGTGATGGAGGCTACCGCCGCCGCCTACGGTGAGGTAATTCACCTCTAGCCGTGGCCAACCCTTACGCGCTCCGTGCCGACGGCCTCAGCCTGGCACGGGGCGCTTTTTTATTGTCGGTTCCTCAGTGGTCGGTGGCGGCCGGTGAGGTGGTGGCACTCTACGGCCCTTCGGGCTCAGGCAAGTCCACTCTGCTCTCACTGCTCGCCGGCCAAGTCTTTGCCGACACTGGTGACGTGTGGGTGGGACGGTCCGCGCACGTGCGCGACCGGCTCATTGCGGGCCACCCCGGGGTGGTGTGGGTCAAGCAGGACTTTGGGCTGTCGCCCTACCGCAGTGTGCGCGACAACCTGCTCGATCTCGTACTGGGCAAACTCGACGACGAAGAAGACCGGTTGGTGCGCCGCATGATGCGCACTTTGGGTCTCGGAATGGATCCGTCCCGTCCCGCCCACAGCCTTTCGGGCGGAGAGCAGCAGCGCCTGTCCATTGGTCGGGCCTTATTGGGCCGTCCGAAGGTACTTCTGCTCGACGAGCCGTTTAGCCACGTGGACGGCTACCACAAAGAGCGCCTTTTGCAGCTTTTGACCGCGTGGCAGCGCAAAACCCGCTGCACGGTGGTGCTCGTAGCCCACGACGTGCGCGACGCCGCTCGTTGGGCCCACCGTATCGACGTGCTCCAGGACGGACGCATCGTAGAATCGGGCTCGGGCGCCCAGCTCTTTGCGGCTCCCCGCACTAAACCCATGGCCTACGCGTGGGGACCAATCAATGAACTCCCGTGGGCCCGGGTTCCTGAAGCCTTGCGCCTCCATCCCCAATCGTTTCGCCAGGGCCGGCGATGGTTTCTGCGTCCGGAGTTCCTTCATCGCGACTTTTTAACTGAAACATGTGGGCAGTTGAGCGAGCTCGAACGCTGGACCGAGGGCGGAACTACCTACGTTCGCGCTTCGGCGGGCGGCCTTCACTGGCTGCTCCGCGGAACGGACGCTCGTTAGGGCGCGGAATCACGTAGGTCGCGGTCCGCTTGGTTCCGGATCGAACCCAGCGACCTTGGTCGCTTCCCAACTTAAGGTCACGACTAGCCGTGGGCTCTGAGATGGACGGAAAAAACTCTAGGTAGTCCTTGCGGGCAAAACTCGGGGGTCCGTATTCGACGAAGTACTGTATTCGATCCTCACTGCACTGCGGCGGACTGGGCCGGTTGATTAGAAAACTACGAAGGGTTCGCGCGATGACTCCCAGCATGAATTCTACAAACGGCAGTGAGGTCCCTGAGCGATCAGACGCAGCGAGAGCCTCGTAGTATGCTTCGCGTTCGTGGTCCAGGACCTCTTCGATGCTGAGCTGGTCAAAAATGGGATGAATGTGGCGCAAGAGCACGGTGTGCCAAAAACGTCCCAAACGGCCGTTGCCGTCCGCAAAAGGATGGATGAACTCCAACTCATAGTGAAAAACGCAGCTAGCGACCACGGGCCCTAGTGGAGCCGTATTGAGGGTTGCGAACAGCGCGCGCATGAGGCCCGGAACTGCTGTTGCCGGTGGAGCGACATGAACAATGCGTCCGCCTTGCTGCAGCGCCACTGCAGTGCTCCGGTAGGCACCTGCACGCGGAATCAGGCCGTCCATAAAGGCCAAGTGGGCACTCTTAAACGATCGTTCCTTCCACGGATTAAATGATTTAATTCCCTGGTAGGCGCGCAGCGCATTTTGTGCGGCTCGTTCCCATTCTGTTCGGGCGGGGGCGGCGTGAATTTGGTCGATGTGTTCGCGCGTGAGCGGACTCCCTTCGATCCGCAGGGTTGAGGTCACCGTACGGCTCCAGTAGACGCTGCGGTTGGGGTTGGGTGCTGAACCCAATCCAGCATAAGTAAGTGATCCGAGGAGTTCGTGAATATCTGTTAAGTGCTTAATGCACTGAGCATTGAGGCTTATGTCTCCGAGCATGATAGTATCATTTGATACTAAGTTACATCCGCTAGCCGTGGTAAGCGTTTACCATAAAAGAAAACCGCCGGCTCCTCGCGGAACCGGCGGCTTTGAGTAGTAGCTCTATTCGATTTATTTTACCTTGTCCACCACAGCTTTGAACGCTTCCGGGTGGTTCATGGCCAAATCAGCCAGGACCTTGCGGTTGAGTTCGATGTTGTTGGCGTGGAGCTTGCCCATCAGCTGGCTGTAGGACAATCCGTGCATGCGAGCACCCGCGTTGATACGGGCGATCCACAGGGCGCGGAAGTTGCGCTTTTTAGCGCGGCGGTCACGGTAGGCGTAACCAAGGGCTTTTTCGACGGCGTTTTTGGCGACCGTCCAAACATTTTTGCGGCGACCAAAGTAGCCTTTTGCCATTTCGAGTACGCGCTTGCGGCGTGCACGAGAAGCAACATTATTTACAGAACGTGGCATAGAAAATTGATTTTTGGTAACGCGGACCGATTCGGTAGTGAACTACGTGGCGATCTCTTAGGGGCGTTTACGCAGGGTTGATTAAACCAGAGAACAATACAAAAAAGGATTACAGAACGAGCTGCTCCTTCACAGATTTCACGTCGGAGGGGTGCACCAACGTGGATTGGGTCAGGCGGCGCTTGCGGTCCGTAGCCTTCTTGGTAAGAATGTGGCTTTTGAATGCGTGCTTGCGCTTGATTTGGCCAGTACCGGTCAGCTTGAATCGCTTCTTGGCGCTGGATTTGGTCTTCATCTTAGGCATGGTACAGAACTATTATTTGAGCTACTATTTCTTTTTGATCGGAGCGATCAAGATAAACATCCGCTTTCCTTCAAGGTGGGGCATGGCCTCCACTTTGCCGAGGTCGGCGACGTCCTGAGCGAGTTTGAGGAGCAGCAATTCACCTTGTTCTTTGTAGATGATGGAGCGTCCACGAAAGAACACGAAGCTCTTCAGTTTGGCACCTTCTTCTAAGAACTTTCGGGCGTGCTTGAGCTTGAACTCGTAGTCGTGGTCGTCCGTTTGGGGTCCAAAGCGGATTTCTTTGATGACTACTTTCATCGCCTTGGCTGCGATTTCCTTCTGCTTTTTCTTTTGGTCGTACAAGAACTTCTTGTAGTCAATGATTTTGCAGACGGGGGGATCAGCATTCTCGGCGATCATCACCAAGTCGAGCTCGTCAGCTTCGGCCATGGCCTGGGCTTCGCGAGAACTAATGACGATGGGTTCTTGCCCGTCCCGCACAAGGCGGACTCTCGGCACACGAATGTGCTCGTTAATCTTGTGGGCGGCTTCCGGCTCGCGGTAGCCACGTCCTTGGCGGGGTCCCGAAGGTCTATTGTTCCTCAGAGGGGTCAGGTTTTAAATTTATCTCTATTCTCACAGGGCAGCAAGCCGTTCGGCTACTTCGGCGCGTACACGTTCCGCAAACTGGGCGGGCGTTTCGGCTCCGAGGTCTCCTTCCCCGTGGCGGCGAACCGATACGGTTTGGGATTCCTGCTCTTTCTCGCCGACCACCAACATGAACGGGACCTTGCGCACTTCCGCGTCGCGGATCTTGCGTCCGACCTTTTCATTCCGGTCGTCAACGAGGGCGCGAATATCGGACATTTCGAGCAGATTCACAACCTGTTGGGCGTAGTCGTTGTAGCGTTCGGACACAGGAAGGACCACGGCTTGCTCAGGGGTGAGCCACAGCGGGAAGTTTCCGCCGCAGTGTTCGAGAAGAACGGCCACAAAGCGCTCCATCGAACCGAAGGGCGCGCGGTGAATCATCACCGGGCGGTGCATCTCGTTGTCGGCACCTTTGTACTCAAGTTCGAAGCGTTCGGGTAGGTTGTAGTCCACTTGGATGGTTCCGAGCTGCCACTCGCGTCCGAGGGCGTCGCGAACCATAAAGTCGAGCTTGGGGCCATAAAATGCGGCTTCGCCGTACTCAATGACGTAGGGCAGCCCTTTGTCTTGAGCCGCTTTGATGATGGCTTGTTCTGCTTTTTCCCAGTTTTCGGGCGAACCGATGTACTTGGTGGGGTTGTCGGGGTCGCGCAAGCTCACTTGAGCCTTAAACGATGGGAAGTCAAGCGTTTTGAAGATGTACAGCACCAAGTCGATCACCTTCATGAACTCGTCGAGAAGTTGGTCTGAGGTGCAGAATAGGTGGGCATCGTCCTGCGTGAATCCGCGCACCCGAGTGAGGCCGTGGAGTTCCCCACTTTGCTCGTAGCGGTATACGGTTCCGAATTCGGCAAAGCGCAGCGGAAGGTCCCGGTACGAGCGGGGCTGTGATTTGTAGATCTCGCAGTGGTGCGGGCAGTTCATCGGCTTGAGCAGGTACTCTTCGCCCTCTTCGGGTGTGAGAATTGGCTGAAACGAGTCCTTGCCGTACTTCTCGTAGTGTCCCGAGCACACGTACAGCTCTTTGTTGCCGATGTGCGGCGTGATCACGGGCAGGTATCCGGCTTTCTTTTGGGCGGCCTTCAAAAAGTTCTCGAGGCGCTCGCGAAGTGCCGCTCCCTTGGGCAACCACAAGGGCAAGCCTTGGCCCACGCGTTGGCTGAAGGTGAAGAGTTCGAGCTCGCGGCCAAGCTTGCGGTGGTCGCGTTTTTTGGCCTCCTCGAGCAGAGTCAGGTGCTCTTCGAGCATGCTCGCCTTGGGAAATGACACGCCGTAGACGCGGGTGAGCTGCGGATTTTTCTCGTTGCCGCGCCAGTAGGCTCCGGCCACATTCATAATCTTGACGGCCTTGATGTAGCCTGTATTGGGAATATGTCCCCCGCGGCAGAGGTCGGTAAAGTTCGCGTGGTCGCAGAACGTAATAGTGCCGTCTTCGAGGTTCTCGATGAGTTCCGTTTTAAACGGATTCCCCGCATAAGTCGCCAGTGCCTCGGCCTTGCTTACCGAACGCATGCGGAATTCGGCCTTCTCACGGGCGAATTCAAGCATCTGCTTTTCGATTTGTACAAAATCACCCTCGCCAAAGGCTTCGCCGCGAAAGTCCACGTCGTAGTAGAAGCCCGTCTCGATTGAGGGGCCGATTGTGAGGTGGGCGTTGGGGTAGAAGTGAAGGAGCGCTTGAGCAAGCACGTGCGCTGACGAGTGCCAGAACGCTGCTTTGCCTTCGGGCTGGTCCCAGGTGAAGAACACGAGGGTTCCGCTGCCAGATAGGGGCTCGTTGAGCTCAATACTTTGCCCGTTCCACTTGGCAGTGAGGGCGTTTTGGGCGAGTCCGCGGCTGATGGATTCGGCCACCTGCATGGCCGTGGCGCCGTCTGGATAGGTACGGACTGAGCCGTCGGGGAGGGTAATGTCAATCATTGCTTCGCTACAAGTGAAGGAGACCCAAAGGTAGGGCGGGTCCGTATCTTTGCCGGCCATGACGCACGACGAAATTTTGGCGGTTTTGAACAGCCGCTGCGCTGGAACCCTGATGGAAACGCTCGGCATTGAATACACTTCGATGACCGACGACAGCTTGACGGCGCGCATGCCCGTCACACCCGGGCATTTGCAGCCCGTTGGCTTGCTGCATGGCGGAGCCACAGTGGCCTTGGCCGAGACCGTCGGCAGTGCGGCGTCGCAGATTTTTTTGGCGGATCCGCACAATTTTGTCGCGGTGGGACTCGAAATCGCAGCCAACCACGTGCGCAGTGCCCGAAGTGGCTTCGTCTTCGGAACCGCAAGCTTTCTGCACCGTGGCCGCACAACCCATGTGCTTGAAATCCGCGTGGTCGACGAGGCGGGCAAGCTGATTTCGTTTGTAAAAATGACCAACGCGATTGTGCCGCGCGAGCACAAGGAGCGCTCGTGAACGGACTTGCTTGGATTCGAGAGGCGGGGCAAGAGGCTCAGGCCTGGGAGCTCAAGCCATCGGCGAGCGGAAACTTCGGCGTCGCCCCGTTTCGCGGGCCCATTCAGCGGTTTGAAGCGGTAGACCGCGGGCAAGGGTCCAAGGGTCGCGCGTGGATGGCAGCCGCGATTGGAGATCTCGTGCTGCCGGCACTAAAGCCAACGGATTCCCACGCGGCAAGCGACTACGTCCAGCTTGTCGAACAGGCCCGCCAGGCATGTGCCGATGGGGTGCTCGAGAAAGTGGTGCTTTCGCGCCGCAAGGCCTACCACCGCAGCAGGGTTCAGCCTTGGGAGGCCTTTGAACGCCTTGCCGAGGCCTACCCTCATGCCACCGTTTTTTTAATTCAAACTCCCGGCGGAACGATTTGGATGGGCGCTACGCCCGAGTGCCTGACTGAAGTTCAGGGTCCGGTCGTTCGTACGATGTCGCTGGCCGGAACCCGTCTGCGCGGAGTTCAAGGTGCCTGGGGCCTCAAAGAACGCGAAGAGCAGCACGTTGTGACCAAGGACATCGTCCAGATGCTTCAGGCATTGGGTGTTGACGACGTTCAAGTAGAGGGGCCTAGTGTGCTCGAGGCTGGTCCAGTAGAGCATTTGTGCAGTACCATCGAAGGCCGTTCTACAGGCCTAAGTGCCTGGGACATCGCTGGGGCCTTGCACCCGACTCCGGCCGTGGGCGGGCTGCCCAGGGCACAGGCACAGGCGTTCATTCGCCGCCACGAGGGCTACGACCGCCGCAACTACGCCGGCTACTTCGGCTGGACTTCTGCCGAACGCTCAATTTTTTACGTAACCCTGCGCTGTGTTGAATGGGGTTCAGATGGTTTTTTGGGCTACGCCGGTGGCGGAATCACCGCCAAATCCGACCCCGTAGGTGAGTGGGCTGAGACTGAGCAAAAACTTCAGACGCTCGAAAACGTTTTACTCGGGTGAACACGTCATCTGCACAGCTCGCGGCACTTCTGCGCAACCGACTCGCCGCGCGCCGTTGGTCGGGCTGGGTAGCCTCTCCCGGAAGCCGATGTGCCCCCCTCGTTGTTGCGTTTCGAGAACTCAATGTGGCGAGCCAAGTGGTGCTCGATGAACGGTCTGCAGCCCACTGGGCACTTGGGGCGGCCATCGCGACTGGTACGCCTGCTTTTGCCGTGTGCACGAGCGGAACTGCCGCCCTGAACTACGGTCCCGCTGTGGCGGAAGCGTTTTACCAGCAGGTTCCGCTACTTGTAATTACTGCCGACCGCCCCGCAGCACTTATTGACAACGGGCACGGCCAAAGCATTCGCCAAACCAGGATTTTTGACGACCACCTCGTCGGCAAAGGCTTGCTCGACTGCGAAGCTTCGCTCGAGTGGAACGCTGCAGTCATCGACCAAGCCCTCGAAGCGCTGAAGTACGGCCCAGTCCACCTCAATGTTCCGCTGGCAGAGCCGCTGTACGAATCCGTCGCGCCACTAGCTGCTGGATCCTTGGGCGTTTCGTCGCCGACGGTTGAGCCATTGCCGCTCGAGATCCCTGATTTTGTGCGCCAGGCCAAGCGCCCGTTGCTCGTGGTCGGTCAGTGGAATCCGTCGTGGGGCGACCCCGAACCCGCGGTGCGTGAACTCGCACGCAAGGGCTGGATGATTGCCGCCGAGCCCTTAAGCCAGCTGCCCTACGACGCCGCAGAGCACCTCGAAGACACCTTGGGAATGCTTCGTGCAACGCCAGATGCCGTGGTCACTTTGGGCGGACCCTGGGTAGCCAAAAAAGCCAAAGCGGCCCTTGCCGGGACTCCCCATTGGGCGATTGGGCCGCGGGAACCGCTTCCAGACATGTTTGGCGCGCTTCGTGCGCGCACGCACGCTGAGCCGTTTGATGCGCTCGCGGTGCTGGCTCAAGTAGTACCGGCGCTCGATCAGAAATTTGTAGCCAACCAAATCGCTGCAAAAGAAGTAGTTGATTGGACCGATTTAAAGGTTCACTCTAATGTAGCGAAGGCCATTCCTGCGGGCTGGGATGTGCACTGGGCGAACTCGACTCCGGTGCGCTACGCCAACTTTCTGTGGGGGCAGGGGCAGTTCGCGCGCGGCGTTCGCCACTTTAGCAACCGTGGCGCCAGCGGCATCGACGGCATGACGTCAACCGCGCTGGGTGCCATGTGGGCCAGCGCGCGCCCGACGCTGCTGGTGACGGGCGAACTCGGCTTTTTGTACGACGGCGGAGCAGGCATCTCCTTTGAGGCGCTGCCTGCGCTCAAGGTGCTCGTGGTAAACAACCAAGGCGGCCAAATTTTTCAGTGGCTCGACGGTCCGCGGGCGAGTGGCCAACTCGAACGGCACTTTGCATTTCGGCACGCGCGAAGCGTCCGCTCAAGCGCCGAAAACCAAGGATTTACCTACCGAAGTGCGCGGGACGAAGCTGAATTCCGCCGCGAGTGGGAAGCGTGTGTAAACGATTCCGCCGCCACCGTGTTAGAAGTGTTTACCGACCCCGATGCGTCAGAAATTGCCTGGAAGGGCCGTTTTGGCGCCTAATTTTGACCCCATTATGGCACAACGTACTTGGACCCCGATTAAGGAATATTCCGACATCCGCTTTGAATTCTTCGAAGGCATTGCGAAGATTACCATCAACCGTCCGCAGGTGTACAACGCATTTCGGCCGGAGACCAACATTCAAATGATTGAAGCGTTTGATGTGTGCCGCGAGCGCAGCGACATCCGAGTGATCGTGCTCACGGGCGAAGGCGACAAGGCATTCTGCAGCGGAGGCGACCAAAACGTGAAAGGGGTAGGGGGCTACGTCGGCGAAGACGGCGTTCCGCGCCTCAACGTGCTGGATTTGCACAAGCGCATTCGCGAGATTCCCAAACCCGTCGTAGCCATGGTCAACGGCTATGCCATTGGCGGCGGCCACGTGCTGCACGTCGTGTGCGACCTAACCGTGGCTTCAGAAAACGCCAAATTTGGCCAAACCGGGCCTAAAGTGGGCAGCTTTGATGCGGGATTTGGCTCGAGCTACCTCGCGCGCCACGTGGGCCAAAAGAGGGCCCGAGAGATTTGGTTTTTGTGCCAGCAGTACACCGCTCAAGAAGCATTTGACATGGGTATGGTGAATAAAGTGGTTCCGCTCGCGCAGCTCGAAGACACCGTCGTCGAGTGGTGCAAAATGATGATGATGCGTTCGCCGATGGCCCTGCGCATGATCAAACGCGGTCTGAATGCCGAACTTGACGGCCAGCGCGGCCTGATGGAGTTTGCGGGCGACGCCACGCTGATGTACTACCTGATGGACGAGGCGCAAGAGGGCAAAAAGGCCTTTTTGGAGAAGCGCGAGCCAAACTTCGGGCAGTTCCCCATTTTTCCGTAAGCAATGAAGGCTTGGATTGGGGCGCTGCGTCCCCGAACGCTTCCGCTGGCGTGGGCCACGATCGTGCTCGGAACCTTGCTCGCGGCAGACCGCGGGTACTTTGACGGATTGCTGCTCGGTTTGACCCTTGCGTCCGCTACAGCCTACCAGATTTTATCAAACCTTGCAAACGACCTAGGGGACAGCCTCAAAGGTGCCGACCAGCACCGGGCAGCTGGGGCAGAGCAGCGCGCAGTAGCAAGTGGAGCCATCTCGGTAGGTTCTATGCGCCGCGCCGTACTCGGGGTGACCGTGCTCGCCGCGGTGCTTACGGTTGCGACCTCGTGGTGGGGAACCCGCGGAATGCCCGTGGGCTACCTCTTTGGCTACCTGGCACTGGGAGCGGCCGCCGTGTGGAGTGCCCGAGGGTACACGATGGGGCATGTGGCCTACGGCTACCGCGGTCTGGGCGACGTTTTTGTCATCGTGTTTTTTGGGCCCGTGGGTGTAGCGGGTTCGTACTTCCTTCAGACCCAAGCATGGGATTGGCTGATGCTGCTCCCCGGACTTGCCATTGGTTTGTTTGCCGCGGGAGTTCTGAATCTCAACAACATGCGCGACCTCGAAACCGATCGTTTGGCAGGCAAGAACACCCTTGCGGGGCGTATGGGGCTCGGAATGGCCAAACTGTACCAGTTGCTCCTGCTTGCTCAAGGCTGGGCAGCCTCGGTGGTGTTCATTTTTTTGCAGGCTCCGGTGACGTGCAGCCGAAGCTTTTTGTATGCAGCAACGCTTCCGCTGATGGCCGAAACGGCCTTTAAAGGATGGAAGGCGAGGACGCCCGCAGAATTTGACAAGCTGCTGAAGCCCCTGGCGCTGCAGACCGTTCTCTTTGCAGTGCTCATGGGCTATGGCCTACTGATCGACGCCAACGAATGCAGTAAACCCCTCTTTTAGCAGCAATCCACGGTGAAGGCGAGCCACTGGACCTACTCCTACACGTTTAAAACGCCTGCGGGCACGTCCCGCGGGGTGCTGACGGCCAAGCCAGCGCACTTTATTGACGTGGAGTCCGACGGGCTTCGCGGCCAAGGCGAGTGCGGACTGCTTCCCGGACTTTCGGTCGACGACCGCCCCGACTACGCCCAAAAGCTCGACCAAGTATGCCTTGCGCTCAGCAACCTCAGTGACGCAACCTGGGCCGACTGGGCCCGTCAGCGTCGGCTTGATCCCGAGTGGGCTGCAGCCTGGGCGGACTGGCCCTCGCTGGTGTTCGCCGTAGAGCAAGCGCTCCTCACGTGGGCTGACCGTGCCCAGGGAGGGTCCGGAATCCACCTTGCGCACACGCCCTTTACCCGAGCTGAAGTCGGAATTCCCATCAACGGCCTTCTGTGGATGGGCTCGAGCTGCTACCTGCACGACCAGTCTGAGGCGCGCGTGACCGAGGGCTTTCGCTGCCTCAAAATGAAGGTGGGCGCCCTGGATTTCGAGGCTGAGTGCGACGTGCTTCGCCACAACCGCAGTCTGGATTCGAGCCTTGAGCTGCGCGTCGACGCCAACGGCGCCTGGTCGGGGGGGCTCGCCCTTGAGCGCATGGAGCTCCTTCGTGAATTCAACCTGCACAGCATCGAGCAGCCCTGTTCGCCCACTGACCGGGCGGGTCTCAAGGCTGCTGCCTCGAGCGGAACCCTGCCGGTGGCCCTCGACGAGAGCCTAATTGGGGTGCACGCTTCGGCCGACCGCGATGCCCTGCTTGACGAGATTAATCCTCAGTACATTGTGCTGAAGCCGAGTCTTTTGGGTGGCATAGATTCAAGTGAAGATTGGATACGTCGAGCCCGCCAACGCGGCATCAAGTACTGGATTACCTCAGCACTTGAGGGCAGTGTGGGCCTGAGCGCTATTGCCCAGTGGGCGTCGACCTTGCCCGACCTTGAGGGCTACCAGGGCTTTGGAACCGGTTCGCTCTATACCAACAACTTGCCGCCGCGCACGGAGGTGCGCCGCGGTGAACTCTGGATGCTGTGAGCCGAGGACGTCCACCAAAGCCTCGTGCTCCGCAGGCCAAACTCGAGTTCAGCGCCACCTGCACCGCAGCTCGCCGGCGCGAAGTTGAGGATGTGGTTGCGTGGTGGAATTCCGGTTCCGCAACCTACACCCTGCACACCAGCGGGAGCACGGGCGCGCCCAAGGAACTGGTGCTGCAGCGCGCGCATATTGAGGCCAGTGCCCGCGCCACGATTGCCTATTTTGGCCTTAGCGAGGGCCAGCGAAGTCCCTTGCTGCTGTCGGCTACGACGGTGGGTGGATTTATGATGGTCGTGCGCGCCCTCATCGCGGGCCTGAGGCTCGACATACATTCGGTTCAACGGCGGCCGGCGACGCGTCCGGGGTTGCGGTACGACTTTGTGGCGCTGGTTCCCGAACAGGCGGCTGCCCTCGCGGCTGATCCCAAGTTCAACCCCAAGGACTTTCGCTGCACGCTTTTGGGTGGTGCCGACGTGCGTCCTGAGCTTGAGGATGCCTTGTCAAAGTGGCCACGCCCGGTATACCACGGCTACGGAATGACCGAAACCCTGAGTCACGTCGCCCTGCGCCAGCTGGGTCACGGTCGCACGTACCGCGGTTTGCCAGGCGTGCTTTTTGCCCAAAAGGGCGAAGCTCTGGTGGTCGACGATCCGTCGCGGGGTATTCGAGGATTGGTTACATCAGATGCATCTAACGTGATCTCATTCAATGAATTCGAGTGGCTCGGTCGATTGGACGGAGCCGTCGTGAGCGCCGGAAAAAAAATCTTTCCTGAAGTTGTTGAGGCAGCCAGCGGGTGCGAGGGCGTCGCGGTGGGCATTCCGAGCCAAGAGTGGGGACATGCGTTGGTGTGGGTCGGTGCGCCGGGCTTTGACCGAACCCAAATCGTCCAGAAATGGGAAGCGCTGCCGAGTTGGCAGCGCCCCAAGCACGTGCTCGAGCACGTGATTCCGTATCTGTCAAGCGGCAAGCCCGACCGTCAAGCGGTCGCGCGATGGGCCGCTCAGGAATTGGACTTGCGGTAGTCCTCCAAAAACTTCTCGAGGCCGAGGTCGGTCAACGGGTGCTTCAAAAGTGCCGTGATGGCGCTCAACGGGCCGGTCATGACGTCGGCTCCGATGGTGGCGCACTCGATGATGTGCATGGGGTGACGTACGCTGGCAGCGAGGATCTCGGTGTCGTATCCGTAGTTGTCGTAAATGGTGCGAATCGTCTCAATCAAGCCCAAACCGTCGGTTGAGATGTCGTCGAGGCGTCCGATGAACGGAGACACGTACGAAGCGCCCGCTTTGGCCGCCAACAGGGCCTGGCCTGCGCTGAACACGAGGGTGCAGTTGGTCTTGATTCCGCGGTCGCTGAAGTAGCGAATCGCCTTGACACCGTCTTTAATCATCGGAACCTTTACCACAATTTTCGGATCGATTTCGGCCAAAAGTTCGCCTTCGCGGACCATGCCAGCAAAGTCAGTCGAGATGACTTCAGCGCTTACGTCGCCCTCGACGATGTCGCAAATTGCCTTGTAGTGCTTGAGAATGTTGTCGGTTCCTGAGATGCCTTCTTTGGCCATCAGCGACGGGTTTGTCGTAACGCCATCAAGGATTCCCATGTCGTGGGCTTCTTTGATTTCGGCAAGGTTTGCGGTGTCGATGAAAAATTTCATGGCAATAATTCGGGGTAACGGTTTTAGTCGGCCCAAAGGTCGGGCTATTTTTGTGGTATGCAACCCCAACCCGCTTCTGATTTTTCTACTGAACTCCTTCGCGACTACCGCCTCGGAATGGTGAGCCGTGAGTGCTCCCTTTTGGGCCGCAAAGAAGTTCTCACCGGCAAGGCCAAATTTGGCATTTTTGGCGACGGCAAAGAGCTTGCCCAACTCGCGTGGGCCCGCGTCTTTCGCGACGGCGACTTTAGAAGTGGGTACTACCGAGACCAAACGTTTATGATGGCGATTGGGGCCTTGACGCCGCAGCAGTTCTTTGCTTCGCTCTATGCCGACACCGATGTGAATCGTGAGCCGAGCAGTGCCGGTCGCCAGATGAACGGCCACTTCGCCACGCGCACGCTCAACGACGACGGAACCTGGAAGCGCCTCGTCGACCACAAAAATGGTTCTGCAGACATTTCGCCCACGGGCGGACAAATGCCGCGCCTCCTTGGCTTGGCCCAGGCGTCTAAGGTGTACCGCGCCCAAGGTGTGGACAACGGATTCAGCCGCAAGGGTGCCGAGGTCGCCTGGGGCACGATCGGCAATGCTTCATCGTCAGAAGGCCTATTTTGGGAGACCATCAACGCGGCGGGCGTCCTGCAGGTTCCGATGGTCGCCCTTGTTTGGGACGATGAGTACGGAATTTCGGTGCACGCCGAGCACCAGACCACCAAGCAGAGCATTTCAAAAATCCTCGCTGGATTTCAGCGCCAAGCGGCCACCAAGGGTCAGGCTGAAGAAAAGGGCTACGAAATCATCGTGGCCCGCGGCTGGAACTATGCCGAGCTCGTCGCCGCCTTTGAGCGCGCCGACAAAGTGGCGCGCGAAGAGCACGTCCCGGTGCTGCTCCACGTGCGCGAAATGACCCAGCCCCAGGGGCACAGCACCTCAGGTTCGCACGAGCGCTACAAGTCTAAGGATCGCCTCGAGTGGGAACAGGAGTACGACTGCCTCCGCCAGTTTCGCCTCTTTTTGGAGTCCAACAAGATTGCTAAGGCTAAAGAGCTTGACGCCCTCGAGGAGGCCGCTCGCGCCGAAGTGCGCGACGCCATGAAGGCCGCATTTGACGACTTTCTGCAGCCTCTAAAGCGAACCCGAGACCAGGCGGTCGCGTGGCTCGAAGAGCTTGATGCGCATGACTTGGCAGCGCCACTCAAGGCCGATAAGGCACCGCTCCGCCGTGATTCAGTGGCAGCCGTGCGCAAGGCTATTCAGCGCCGCAAGGCAAACGGGCTCGACGCCTTAGGGGCTCCGCTCTGGGTCGAAACCCAGCTCAAGCAGGCCGCCCACGACTACGCCAGCCAGCTGCACAGCGGCACTGCCCTCGCTGTGCCCGTCGTGGCCCCCGAGTTTGCGCCCGACGCCCCGCAGGTGGACGGACGCGTCGTACTTCGCGACAACTTCAAAGCACTGTTCACGCGCTACCCCGAAGCGATGATTTTTGGCGAAGACGTGGGCCACATCGGCGACGTCAACCAAGGTCTCGAGGGGATGCAGGCCGAATTCGGAACCGTGCGCGTCAGCGACACCGGAATCCGCGAGGCCACCATCGCCGGCCAGGGCATCGGATTGGCTATGCGCGGACTTCGCCCCATCGCCGAGATTCAGTACCTCGACTACCTCTTGTACGCCGTGCAAATCCTTTCAGACGACTGCGCCACCGTTCGCTGGCGTTCGGCCGGAGGCCAAAAGGCTCCGCTCATCGTACGTACCCGCGGGCACCGCCTCGAGGGCGTGTGGCACAGCGGATCCCCCATGCAGTTGCTGCTGGGCTCGCTTCGCGGAATGTACCTCTGCACCCCGCGCAACATGGTCCAGGCCGCCGGAATGTACACTACCCTGCTGCAGGCCGACGAGCCCGCCGTGGTCATCGAGTGCCTCAACGGATACCGACTCAAAGAGCACTTGCCCACCAACTTGGGGAGCTTCACGGTACCCTTGGGCCGCCCTGAAATTCTTCGTTCCGGAACCGACGCCACCGTCGTGTCGTACGGATCCACGCTGCGCATCGTGATGGACGCCGCGGCGGAACTCGAGCGCTTCGGAATCTCCATCGAGGTGGTTGACGTGCAAACCCTACTTCCGTTTGACCTCAACGCGGACTGTGTGGCGTCGCTTAAGCGCACCAACCGACTGCTTGTGGTCGACGAAGACGTTCCCGGCGGAGCCGCAGCCTACCTCATGCAGCAAATCCTCGAGGAGCAGGATGGATACCGATACCTGGACGCTGCCCCGCGCAGCCTGACGGCCAAGGCCCACCGACCCGCCTACGGATCGGACGGCGACTACTTCTCAAAGCCCAGTGCTGAGGACGTGGTCGACGCGGTGCTTGGGTTGGTGGCTGAGTAGCGAGGTTGGCTCGTTAGCTTTTTGGCAAGGTTGGCAAGGTTTGCTCGTTAGCTTGTTTGGGAATCAAACACTCCATGTATCCACTAATTCGGCAAATTGTGTAATTTTGCAGTATTACCACCCCTTAAGTCAGCAACGACTTCTGGCCGACGCGCACTCCAAAGGTGCGCGTCTATTTTTTTGCTGAATTACACAAAATAAACCACCACGTGTTTTTGGCATTCAAAAAACCATAATATCTTTGCACCATTACCACCCCTTAAGTCAGCAAAGACTTTTGGCCGACGCGCACTCAAAAGGTGCGCGTCTCTTTTTTATTTACATCTGGAACTTTAAGAGATCCTTTGGATCGATATGAAAATGTCCTCCAGCATACCTCTTAAGGTCTTTTGAATTTCTGTTGGGAGGCAAACAAACTACAACTCTTTTATCCTTCGCGCACCGCGCAATTTTCGAATCGGCGGCACCAAGTCACTGTCGGCGGTGACGAGAATGGCGACGTCGTAGCGGTCTAGGAGTCCGTCGGCAAGCACATCGACGGCGATGTGGACGTCGGTCATTTTCTCTTCGAATGACGGAATTGACTGTCCGCAGTGCTCGCAGTGAATCGTCTTTTGCTGAAACCGTCCGAGGATTACCTCGACGTTCGATGCGCGGAGCGCCGCGAAGTAGCGCTTCTGGGCGCGTTCGGCTTCGGGACTTCCGACAAGGGGCGCGGAATAGTAGCGCACCGATGAAAGCATTTGGTTGGTGCCTAAGCGGCTCCGGACGTACGAGGTGACGTCAAAATTGACGGCCTTCGGGTTCCGGGATCGAATTCCGAAAAAGAGGTTAAAACCATCGACGTACACTGCGACTCGTTCCACAATTTGACGTGCACGCGGGACATGAACGCGGTGCCTGTCAAAAGTCAGTTAGGGTGCACTGATTAGTCGTATATCGTTAATAACTAAGTGTTTAAATTGATTTTGTGGCCACTTCGTGGCTAGAGCGCTTCGCGCTAGGGCTGCTTCGCAGCTAAAATCTCATATTGGCCTAGAACCGCTTCGCGGCAGCAAGAAGCCAGTTGCAAGAAACCAAAAAGTACAAAGAAAAGGGCAAGGACACTTATCGCACCGCTACAACCGACTACCCTTGCTGCATTTCTGCCCTGGGGGATTCATCAGGAGCTGGTCGTAAGGCCTTGCCCAGGTGCAAAGATACGCAGCGATTGTGCGACCTTTGCGTATGATGCGTTTAAAACGATTCCTCTTCCTGACGGCAGCAGCCCTGACGTCCGCTTCTCTTGAAGCCCAAGATTTTAGCCAGACCGCGGTTCTTCGCGGCCCGGTGACAGAGCTTCAAAAGGACTCAGTAGCCGTTTGGCTCCGCAACGACGGAATTCGCGACCTGAACATCACTGGCATGTGGAGCTGTGCCCAGTGGGGCGATACCCTGTTGAGCTTGAGGGCAGAGAGCACGAGCCTGTCGGTGGGCGACTCGACGCGGGTTTGGATGCGCTTCTCGCCGGAGCACAATGTGTACTACCGGCTTCCCGCGGTGGTGGCTACCGACGGCCCCGACGGGTTTGTGGGGCTGCAGTTTGAAGCCCAAGGTCGCTGGAGCAATACCTACTACAGCAGCACCGAAAACAAGAGCTGGGCCCAGCTCAAGTCGGCGCTGACCACCAAGCTCAACCAGGGCACAACCAACCTCGGATACAACGGAGCCCGCGACCAGATGTACGGCAACCTCGACAACGTCAACGGCGACGTGACGTGCGTGTACACTGGGCGAGTGGCTACGTTTAACACTCGGGCAGGGGCGACGGCCAACAACATGAACTGCGAGCATACGTTTCCGCAGAGCTTCTTCAATTCGGCCGAGCCCATGAAGAGCGACATTCACCACTTGTTTCCGAGCGACGAATCCGCGAATACGCAGCGCAGCAACAATCCGTTCGGAATCATTACGGGCACTCCGGCCTGGTCGGTGGGCGGAAGCAAGCGCCTCAGCGGCGTCTTTGAACCGCGCGACGCCCACAAAGGCGATGCGGCGCGGGCCATGATGTACTTTGTGACGCGCTTTGGCGACTACAGCAGCTTTTATGCCCAGCAGGCCGCGGTGCTCGAGGCCTGGCACCAGCAGTTTCAGCCCGACAGCGCCGACCGTGCGCGGAACCAGGGTATCGCCGCCCTTCAAAACACACGCAACCCCTACGTGGACTACCCCCAAATCATGGAGCGCTTGATCAGCCTCGCGGGCAATCCGCAGCCCAACCTTGCAGCCCAGCACTGGGCGAGTGAGGACACCCTTGAGCTCGAGCTATGGTCGTGGTCTGTGGGGCCCATGCTCCGCCGCCGCTTGGTTGTGGCCAATCCGGGCAGCGACGACCTCATTCTTGGGGCGGCTGCGCTGTCGGCTCCGAACGTCAACCTTACCGCGGGCGGCAACGCCGACACCCTAAAGCCGGGCGAGCTGCACATCTATGAGATTGAGTACCCGGCGTCGGTCGTGCACGACGGCGGTAGCCTCAGCTACACCACCAACACGGGCGGAACCGTGACCCACTACCTGCGCGGCACCCCCTACATTGGCGTTGGCGAACCCTCGACCCATGAGGTGCGCGCCTACCGCAGCGGACGCCAGCTCGTCATCGAGGGCTTGCCCCACGGTGCGCATGCCGAATGGACCGACGCAGACGGGCGTGTGCGCTGGGCGACCGACCGCGCCGAAGGCCTCGAGGAGCTTCGCGCCCCTGGCCACGGAACGGGTATTTTGCGTTGGACCCTCGACGGGCAGCGCGGCGTCCTTAAGTTTGTGTACTAAACTCCCTAAAAATTCCGATCATGGATTCAACGACCAAACGCATCGCCATTAACTACGGCCTCATCGTGAGCGCTATCGCCGTGGGCTACACCCTCATTTCGTACATCGTGAACGAAGCCTGGCTTTCGAGCCAAGCGGGCGGAATTTTTATGCTGCTGGCCATGCTGGTGATTCCGTACTTCGGTGTGCGCGAATTCAAAAAGGCGAACGACGGATACGCCACCTTTCGCGAGGCCTTTTCGGCGTACGTGCTTCCGCTCATCGTTTCGTCGGTGGTCGGATTGGCGTTCAACTGGCTCATGCACAACGTGATTGACGGCGAATTGGCGACCCGAATGGGCGAACGCGTGTACGAGCGATTTGCCGAAATGCCCGAAGAACAGCGCAAGGGGGTTATGACCTTCATGGGAGTTGCAAATGATGCAGAACTCAAGGCTGAGTCGATCAAAATGACCGTGGACCAGACGAGCATTTTGGGTATGCTCAAGTCGACCGGAATTGGAATCATCATGTACGCCGTGATCGGTCTGATCGTGGGTGCAGTGGCTAAGAAAAACCGCCCCGAGTTCCAGTGAACCACCTTGACCTGAGCCTTGTCATTCCGCTGTTCAACGAAGAAGAATCGTTGGCAGAACTTCACGCGTGGATTGACCGCGTGTGCACGGCCCACGGGCTGAATTACGAGGTGCTCTTCATCAACGACGGCTCAACCGACGGTTCATGGAGCGTCATTCAAGGCCTTGCTGCCCAGCATCCCGAGGTGCGCGGAATCCGCTTTCGCCGCAACCACGGCAAGTCCGCAGCCCTGTACGTCGGTTTTCAGGCTGCTCAAGGCGACGTGGTCATCACCATGGACGCCGACCTGCAGGACAGCCCCGACGAGATTCCGGACCTCGTGCGCATGATTCGCGAAGAAGGCTTCGACCTGGTCAGCGGATGGAAGAAGAAGCGCTACGATCCGCTGTCGAAAACCCTTCCCACCAAGCTGTTTAACTGGGCCGCGCGCAAAATGAGCGGAATCTACCTGCACGACTTCAACTGCGGCCTCAAGGCCTACCGTCTCGAGGTAGCTCAGGCTGTGGAAGTTCAGGGCGAAATGCACCGCTACGTGCCCGTGCTCGCCAAGATGCAGGGATTTACCCGCATCTGCGAAAAGGTGGTGGAGCACCGCGCACGTCCCTACGGGGTGACCAAGTTCGGGCTGAACCGCTTTACCAACGGCCTGTTGGACCTCGTGACCCTCAGCATGGTGTCGCGCTTTCGCCGCCGTCCGATGCACTTTTTTGGAACCTGGGGCCTTGTGATGTTCTTTTTCAGCTGGGTCGCCCTCACGGTACTGGGCGGTCTGAAGCTCGCCCGCCTTTGGAGCGGTCAGCGCCCCGGTTTGATTGCCGACGATCCTTGGTTTTTCATCTTTTTGACGGCCATGATCCTCGGAACCCAGCTCTTTGTAACCGGCCTTTTGGCGGAACTTGTAGTGCGCAGCGGACGCCGGCGTCCCGAGTACGGAATCGCCGAGGAACTGAACCGCCCCCATGGAGACTCCCGCCTACACTGAGTTACTCTACGGTCTCGATCTGACGCACTACGGGCCCGCGCGCAGCGCGGAGCCCGAGTTTTCGCTGATTTCACCCACGTTTAAGCGCCCCGACGAGGTGCGCGAGTTCATTGCGAGCGCGGCAAAGCTCGCCGTTCCCAAAGGCCGTTTTGAGGTCATTTTGGCCGACGGAACCCCCGACGACAGCCTTCGCCCCGAGATTCAAAAGGCCGCCGAGGCCGCAGGCCTCGGCGTGACCGTCTTGTATTATCCCGGGCTCGCCGTGAGCGACGCACGCAATGCCGCCGCCGCGGCGTCGCGGGGCCCCTGGCTCATCTTTTTGGACTCGGACTGCCTGCTCCCCGAAGGTTACCTCGACGCGGTTGCCCACGGCCTGGCCCGCGACGCATGGGACGCCTTCGGCGGCCCAGATGCCGCCCCGCCCGACTTTAGTCCGCTGCAAAAAGCCATCAGCTTCGCCATGACGTCGGTGCTGACCACGGGCGGCATCCGCGGCGGCTCCGCCAAACCCACCGCCACCTACTACCCACGGGGATTCAACATGGGAATCCGCGCCAAAGCCTTTTGGTCTGTACTGGGATTCGACATCGACTTCAAGTGCGGCGAAGACGTGGAACTCAGCATTCGGGTGCGCGAAGCGGGCTTCCGAGTGGGCCTCATCCCCGAAGCCGTCGTGTGGCACAAGCGGCGTTCCACCTTGGGTCAATTCTACCGGCAGGTGCGCCGATTTGGTTCCGCACGAATCGCCTTGGCACAACGCCACAAGGGCCAGATGAAGCTGACCCATGCGTTTCCGTTTGCATTCATGCTGGCCTGGATTTCGGCCCTGGCCCTTCACCTGAGCGGCCTTTGGACCCAACCCGTGTACCTTTTTCACGGCTACTTTGCCGCGGTATTGCTGTTCAGCAGCATCCAAAACCGTTCGGTGGGCGTGGGCCTGCGAAGT
>JACCDS010474199.1_pt1 | contig 30056 bp, 21 predicted proteins | sample 7446441 | NCBI WGS metagenome assembly JACCDS01 (sample SAMN15323445, study PRJNA562643) | freshwater metagenome | isolation source: river surface water | place: USA:Blue River Watershed | collected 2017-08-17 | reverse complement strand
TAGTGCACAGTTGATCAACTACTAAATTATTCCACCAAATTTGCATTTAGCGTGTCTACCGAGCTCGTCAGCTCACTTCCACCACCGCTGCCGTATTAAACTAATATATAAAAATAATTTTGAATATCCAAAATATTAATCAAATTTATTTTGGCCCTTTTTAGAAGAAAAAAGAGTAAACCTTAGTTGGTTTTTAAAAATATTTAATACCAAGGCACATATCTCTTCAATTCTTTCAAACCGGAAATTGGAGCATATGTTAGTGATAGTTCAAAAGCATTTCTATTTTGACTAACCGACTTTAAACCGGAAGTTGTGTTATCGTAGCTCATTCCTAACGAGAAGCCATTTTTCGTGAGTCCAACATATGGTATTACCGCATCCCCTATCCGATACCAACACCCACCTGTAATAGAAAAATATTCTACAGATTTTCTAACTGCAACGCCTGCTGTAATATTGTTTAATCCGTTAACTGAAATCGAGGTTAATGAACCTAATACCGAAAGGCCGTTTTCTCTAGATGTTGCAAAACTCGAGTGAAAAGAATACCGTTTAGGAATGTTAAATACTGCAGATGCTGATTGGTTTTCCGGCTGGGTGATATTATAAATAGAAGCCCCAAAGTTAAATTGAATATTTTCAGAACTTAGCTGATATAATAGACCCGCATTAACATCAAAATACTTAGAATTCAAATTTTGAAATGTTTCACCAATTGGTAATGCATTATTAAACCCGCCACTTCCAAACTGAGACTCGAAACTTAAATTATTAAGATTAATCATGCGCTGATTAAATGAACCTTGTAAACCAATTCCAATCGTATGTGTACCTGCTGCATCTAGTGCCAAATGATAGGCTGGTCCAATATTGATTGTATTAAATGTTAAGCCACCAGCATTAGATTGGTCGGATAAAAAATTAGCTCCAAAACTAAACGTATGAAATTCAGGAAGAGAGTTGCCTAATAATCTAGATTCTACTCCAATTGACCCTGTAGAATATGGAGACTCTCCAAATGCCCACTGGTTTCTAAAATTAGTAGAAACACGAATATTTGAACCAGAGGAACCGTTTAATGCCGGATTCAAGGTTAAGGGTGATGAATGAAACTGAGAAAAAAAATAACCTTGGGAAGCCCCTACAAAAGGAACAAATAATACAATAAATAGTAGCTTTTTCATGATTATCTAATTAGAGTAGTTTTCCCACTTAATATTACAGGCATATTATCTAAATCAATGCCTTCAAATACCCATGTATAGGTATCTGTTGGCATTAACTGACCGTTATATGTTCCATCCCAACCTATCGACACATCTTTAGTTTGATACAATAGATTACCCCATCTACTATATATTCTAAATGAGCGAACTTCTTTAATTCCCACTAAAATTGGACGCAATAAATCATTTACTCCGTTACCATCTGGAGAGAAAGCCTTCGGAACAAAAACAGAATATTTATCAAATACCCTAACAAGTTGACTATCTACTGTACTGCATCCAGCCGAATCGGTTATATAAATTTTAAAGTCGGTTTCCTTATTAATTTTTGCTCTAGTACTTTTTGATAATGAATCAACAACAAAGTTACCAGGCCTCCATTTATAGGCACTTCCAAAATTTCTGGCTTGCACAGGCAACTCTGTATCTTTTCTTGCATTTAAAGATTTATACCGCTCTGGCTTTGTTGGAGGACTTACGATAATTTGTTTTACTAGAGAATCCTTGAACTTTGCGCAATAAGGACTAAACATGGAAAGCTTTACATTAAATGTACCAGTCTTTTTATAAGTATGCAGAACGGAAGACTGATTATAAATGCTGCCATCACCCATTTCCCATTTCCATTGAAGCGGAACAGTTTTAGAGGAATCTGAACTATTTTTAAACTGTATCGGAATATCTAAGCATCTGCCGTCAAAACTGAAAGCAATTTTCCCAGTTGGCAGAGGCTCAATTTTAATATAGATAGAATCAGAAACCGACCTAGAACCTGAGCAAATAGTAAATGGATTTAAGCCATATAGTCCTAGAAATCCACCCGAAGAGCTGCTGTAATAAGTTGCGTTGTTTTTATAAATTGATTGGTCATTTTCTGATGGATCAAAATTATAAAATCCAACACAACCCTGATTCGTTCCGTTACTGCAATTAGTAAAAAACTTAACCTCATCTTGTTTTAAACTTCTATTCCATAGAGATAGTTGATCTATTCCACCGACAAAGTAATCGTAGTCAACACCTGCACGTTTACCAACTATTAATGGCAAATTATTTACAGGAATAGGTGTCTTTGCTGGGGCGCGATCAACAATTACACCATTGTAATATAAATAAACAGAATCTTTGGTTTTAACAACACCAACTGAGAACCAAGTATATTGAGGCACTTGTACCGAAACACCTTCTTTTTTATCCATACCTGGATACGAAAAGGTAAGCATAGGCCAATTCAAATAAATTTGATATGATGCATCTGAACCTTTATTCAATATCGTTGGCCTCCCTGTAACAGCTCCAATATTAAGATTCATCAAAATACTCATTTCGTCCTTAAAATCAATTTGATTTGCATCCGGTATCCTTAAATAAGATCTTGTTGAATTTGGAGAATTAGCAGGAAAGTTTAAATATCCAAAATTCACTATATCCTCACCACAATTTACTCTTACAGAATACATACCTGATTTACCAACCTTAATTTTTTGTGTAGTTGCGCCAGTATTCCAAGTGTACGTTTTAAAGCCAGCACCTGCATCTAATTCAATACTATCTGTGCTGCAAGTAATAATTGAATCGGATTTAAACAGTCTATTACTATATTGACTCATGTCAACAATTAGTGTATCAGATACATCAAAACATTTTGAATCATTATTTACAATTTTTATTTTATAAACACCTGATTCTTGGGGTATAAATTGCATAGTATTTGCCCCTGCAATAATTGAATCATTTTTATACCATGTAATTGATTGCCCTGATTCAAGATTTGAGTTTAAATAAAGAGAATTAAGGCAATTATCAGGCTTAAATCGAGAAATTTTAGCATTAATACTATCTACATATACATTTAATGTATCAGAGTAGTCACTCCACCAACCTAAGCTATTTTGCACATTAACAACATATGAATCTTCATCTCTAACTGTAATTGTTCTTGTAGTATCACCAGTATTCCATAAGTAACTTTTAAAACCAAGTGGAGCAGAAATAGTTACATTTTTACCACTACAAATTATAGTATCTCCGCTAATTGAAAGCTTGGGTTTAGTGGGCATTTGTGCAAGAATATATTTTATTCCAGCATATGCATCAATTTTTCCATGCCCCCAATATTTATTAGCAACATTACCTGTAAATTGATCCTTAATAGCGGTATTTGATAGAACCGTTTTGATTTGATTGGTTGATATTAATGGGCAAGCTTCCTTCCATAATGCAACAATACCCGCAACAACGGGGCTAGACATTGACGTTCCATCCATTTGTGCATAATTATATTGACGTCCTAGATAGTTATATGTCTCAACGACTTTACCAAAATCAATACCACCAACCTTATAACTTTGATCATAACTGTTCACTGAAGATGCTATAAGGTTTCCTGGAGCAGTAATTTCCGGCTTGAGCCTTCCATCTACTGTTGGTCCGTAACTAGAGAAAATTGCTAAATCTCCTATCACACTAGTTGTTGAATTGTAAGCACCAACTGATATCATACTTCTGCCAGTCCCTCCTATTTCTCCAACAGAAAAATTGGAATTGCCATCTATCAAATCAGAAAAACCTAAATTTTCATCGCTGAAACTGACATAATACTCGTGATTTGCCCAAGCATGGATTTCAGAGTTTTTACCAATAAAATTAATTATCACCTGCTTATTAGAAGAATTTAAATATTCGGAATTAATATCTATGGTAATATGTGGCTTTGAATTAATCAATTCACTTGAACTAGTGTAAACATTAAAAACTTCTGTTCCGTCGGTAAGTTTGCTTGTAAAAAACTTCCAATTGTCTTTTGAAGACAATTCTTGTGTTATATATTCAAACTGACTCAATTTTTTATCGAAAATTCCAACACGTACAGAAAAATCATTATTTTTTTCTCCCCAAATATCTATAGTACCCTTTCCATTCACACCATAACAAGGATCGCCGCATCTTAAATCCTCGAATCGAACTAAACTAAAAACACTTGTATCTGTTCCGGTAAATTTTTTGGATAAATGTAGATTTTTATCCCCCTCATTTCCAGCTGCGCCAACTATAGATAAATTTTTATGATTACCATCCTCTAATAAAATATCACAGATTTGATCAAATGCTGATGTGCCATCATGTGGGCCAATATGAGTTCCCAAACTCATATTTACAACTGCAGGAATTTCTAATTCTTGGGCCTTTTGAAAAATATATTCTATGCCATTAATTAAATTCAGATTAGAATTAGCATGAGGAACCAATACTAATTTAGAATTATACGCTATTCCTTTATATTTCTGAGTTGTTGACCAATTTGCACCGGATGTAATGCCAGCAACATGTGTTCCATGTGAACCGTTTGGATCATCTGTTTCTATCGCCAAAATATCCTCTTTATTAGTTTCTTCAGATCCGTAGTTAAAATTTAAAGGGCTATTACCTATTCCATTTTGATCCCAAATTGAATAGACTCTGTAGTTGCCTAATGAATCATAAAAAGCTGGATGACCATAGTCGAAGCCGCCATCAATAATACCAATTAAAACATTTTTTCCTGTATATCCTTTAGGCAGCTGAATTCCGGAATTAACCTGGTTTACATTAGTGAATTTTCTAGCTTGATCTAAATTTTGCTTAACAGGAATTGCTGTTTCAACAAACTGTATGCCTGGAATTAATAATACATTCTTTATTTGATCAATTGGAACATAGGCTGTTATAATTTTGCTTTTTGCAAATGAAACTTTAGCACTAAGTTGAATTAAACTAAACTTCACATTTAAATCATTCACCATTATAAACATTCCTACATATGTTGTAGAGCCAATATCATTTAAAACATATTTACGTTTTAATGAGTCAGGTATTTGAATTGACTTAAGTACTGAAGCAAAGACTTGACTTTGATCGTTTTTTTGATTTACAGAATATAGCGCAGTCTTATTTAATTCATTTTGGACCAAAACCTCTAATTCATTTATAAGACTTAGTCCAAAAAATGAAATTTTAGAAGATACAGAATCAGATTTTTTTGCCGATTCATAATATCCATTAAATTTTGTATAATCGTAACGCGAAGATAAATCAGATAATGTTTGACTAATCCCACTTGACTGAAATATTAAACAAACTAAAATGCTAGCAAAAAAACGATTCATAGAAATATGTATTGACATGAAATTGAAGTAACGTGCTACTTTTCAAACGGAAAAACTCTTCCAACTTTTCGCATCATCCTTTCCATCAATTCATTAGCACTTGAAAAAGCTCCTTCATTCATTTCTTTAGCCATACGCCACATCATTCCGCCATCTTTTGCCCTATTAATTTGCATAACTAATTGCCCACTACCAGTACTACTAGCAAAACCAAATATAAGTGCCGTTGCAATCGCAGCACCTTGTGTTCCAGTTTTTTGATAACTCCAACTCGACTTAACTATTGCATCAACTCCAAGCATTTTACACAAAGAATCTGCCAAAATTTCGTCAACATTTTCAAATACACCTGCTTTTTTCAAAAGTGCATTTGTGCGGTCTACCTCTTGAAATGAAACGGAATAATCTTTAGATTTTCTTAATAGATAAGTATACATACCCTGCTGCATTTGAATACTTTCTGCCTTTTCATTGTCTTTAATTTGATCCAATGAAACACCCTTAGGCACTTTTTTATATGAAATCGAAACCTTAAATGGTAAAATAGCAACTGTCTTAGCTGTATAAAGCATGCTTTTCAAGTCCGGAGATTCAAAAATTTGCTTAGCACTCTGAGTATAACCAATAAAGCCAATTAGAATAAATAAGGGGAATAGCAATAGTTTTTTCATAAAATAGTTTTTAAAATAATACAATAAAGAGCCGGAATAGCTCTAACAAAAGAGATATAACAGATTAAAGATAATTGATATTTCAATATTTAGGCATATATGCCTAAGATTGTTTTTCACATTAATGCCATTTTGGTATTGATGAATAACCTTAGAGACAAAAAAGTTCTAGAGCAATTTGGTCAAAAGCTAAAAGATTTGCGCTTACAAAAGGGACTAACCCTCGAACAATTGGCATTTGAGGCTGATATTGAACTCAGTCAAGTTCACAGGGCAGAAAAAGGTAAAATCAATCCTACATTAACAACATTAATAGCACTTGCAAAGGGTTTAGGAATAACACTCACTGAGCTTATGGCAGATTAAAAATTACAACAAATACAAGGCTTTAATATAGTTTTAATGGTAATATCCTTAATCATTAGAAACAATATTTTATTAAGCCATTGATTACCAAAAAGAGGTTAACACACTTTGAACTTAATGGATTGTGGATTTAGGTTTTGATAACAAATTAAAATATTTCAATTATATTAATAATGAAATATAGAATGGATCTTTTCATCAGACTTCCAAATTGACTTATATAATCCAATATAATCTCGTGTACTTTTTACAATATCAAATGCAAGCGATAGTTTATCACTCCAAATTTTATACGCATTCTTTATGGCTTCAATACTTGAATTTGATGGGAAAAAATTACAAGAAACACTTGTGTCACCAACAAATGGAAGAGCTACTGAAAAGATTGCATAATTAGTAATTAAATACCTATCATGTTCAATTTTATTAGGAGCATAGATATGCAAAGAAATTTTTCCATGAAATGCATCTAATATTTTTTTATATTTCTTATCGAATAAGTCATTGTTGGACATGTTTTCTGTTAATATATCTATTTCAAAAGGATTATTAAGTTCAGTAGGTATTAGTTCTTTTAAAAACGTAATGAGATTTGTAATCTTATCAGTAGTTTGAGTAATTGTATCATCAAACAAATATCTATCCATAATTATAATCCCGTTACATGGATGCTTAACATTTTCTATTTGAAAAATTGTTTTAGTTGTAGATTCTGCACCAAATGTATGATGTAAAAAGAAGGGATCTTGTAGAAAATTACTCCCAAGTATAATTTTGCCTGTTTTTTTTGTCTGTTCTAAACATTCAGGGTAATCATTATTAGTAAAATAACAAAAACCGCTTTTATTACAATTCTTAACTTCTTGTCTTATTGACAGATTTCTACCATTTTTATAATTAGACTCTTTAATAGCTTTGTGAAGAATTAAATCTTTAAAATTATTATAACTACCAAATTGTTTAGTATGATATTTTACTAAAGATTTGTCTGTAATATCAGAATAGATATTACTTGTCAACATCAAATCTCTAATTCTTTTTAAACTCTTGGATTTCATCTCTTCGTCATTATTTGCATCGTAAATATTTGACTTAGATAGATTTAACCATTCAAAATCAAATATTTTAAAGAATTCTTCAGAAACAAATACATTAGGATACATACTAATTGCTTTGGCTTTGTTTTAATAAAAAGATACTAAGAGCAATATTATCTGCTTCATCAAAAAAACCTGATCCAAATTCCTTAGACAATCTTCCGAATTCGTCTATTTCAATTTTTTCAACTTGATTTACCTGTTTACTTAATAAAGCTGGATGATTGGGTTTATAAAAATAATAAATCAAAATATCCTCTGGCTTTATTTGACTTACATTAGAACCTGCCAAATATTGTAATTTTCTAATCAAATATTCACTATGTGTCTCAATAATTACCTGCGCTTTAAATCGTTTATGTGCATCCACAAATAAATCAGCCAACTTACTTTGCATAGCAGGATGCAAATTTGCTTCAGGCTCCTCAATTACAACAGTCCTTTCTGCCATCACCATTTCGTATGGATAATATTTTTCAGTTTGAAAAACATGTATACTTAAGGAAAATAATATTGGAAGCAATTGGTTTGTTCCTAGTCCAAAATCTGCGAGTAAAACATTACTACCGTTTACTTTTAAATACGCTTTAAAATCACCCGTTTCAGAGTCAGGTTTAAGTATTATCTCCTCTGCTATTTCAAATTCATTTAACCATTTGTTAATAAAAGAAAAACAATCATCCTTAGAATTTCCATTTAATGACTCGATTACTCTAATTAGTGATGAAAAGTTTGAATTATCATTTACATTATACGCCCTTTTTTCTAGAAATCTTGTCGAAGAAATATATGTATTATTAAAACCAAGGTTTATATTAAATAATTTTTTATCCAACTCTTTGTAAAAATGATCTCTAAAACCTTCATATATCAAACTTTCCCTTTTTTTAATATTCAATGCGTCATAATTATCAAAAATCAAGTTTTGCATTTTAGTTAAAATATTTTCAGAAAAGTTAACTAATCTTTTCTCAATTAATTCATCAGAATTCTTATGTCTAACCAAATTTGCAATTAAGAATCGATCTTCAACTTTATTGCCACTATAATCTTCTCTACCATATTTATCATTTTCCCTTTTTGTACCAACACAAGCTGCAATTAAACCAAAGTCAGGATTACAATTTAAATATGTTTGAATTAGATTATGCGGAACAAATAGAGGGTCTTCTTCACTATAAATTTCTTTGATTTTCCAAGAAACATTGGATAAATAATCAATAATATCATTATTTAAATCTTTGTAAGATTCTGATCTATTTTTATTATAATAGCCGATAATATCATTTTCAAAATCAAATTTATCTTTAGAATCTAAATTTTCAAATAATTTATCGATATCAAAAATGTTATTTTGATATAACTCAGTGATCTTATCTTTAGGCACTAGAGCCGTGTATGATCTATTTTCGCCTTTTACTTTTTCAAAAAAAACACCTATCTCTTCGAATTCCTTCCAATCATTTATATAATCTGAGTAAAAGTTTGGCTCATCTGAAATTTTATAGTGCATTGTTGTCACGCCATCTATGTCGATGCCGTCATATAAATCTATATATACTTGATACTTATTAGAAATTATATTTACAAGCTGTATTAATTTACTAATTGGTTCATTATTGTTATTCACTAAATTCAAAAGTGAATCCAGTTGGTCTATAGATTCATACAACTGAATTGTATTTAAACACTTTTTTTTAAAATTTTCAATAAAAAAGTTATAATTAATCTTATGCTCACATATTAATGTTGGTTTTCTTTCCAAAATATTTAAAGAAAAGATTGTTTCTTTACTTCTAGGATCTGTTCCTATTAACATTTTTACTTCCCCATGACTATCGATTCCATCGTTTATGTCAACTAATATATTATACAAAACATTATTGTATTTTTTTGAAAATACAAAATGATTTAATTGATTTTGTGAATCTTTATGTACAAAATTCTTTACACTTCCATATTTATGCTGGTCTTTAGAAAGCTTAAATTTTGTTTGAATTAAATTGTCAATGGTGCATTTAGAATTATTTGGCAAATTCTGCTGTAGCATTTGCATAGCATTTATAACACTACTCTTACCGCTATTATTTGTACCAGTTAAAAGGGTGATAGGCCTAAAGTCAAACCATTGTCTTTCTTTAAAGACTTTCATATTTTTAAATCCGATGCCATTCATATAATAAAGTTTTTATAAAATTAAATAAGTAAAGTGTAATCTAATTACACTAAGTAATTAGATTTTATCTGTTCAATATTTTTAAGAATTTCTTCTTTTAATGATAATGGGTTTTTTACTATCATTCCACTTCCATAACTAAGAATTAATGATTTAAGCTCATAATTTACAATCAAATCCAATCTGATTAACAAATCGCCATTAGTATACTTTTTTACTATTTCTTGATTCTTATGTAACGGTTTAGTAATTATATATGGAACAAGTTCAGCTTTAACTTTGATTTCAATAGTTTGTACCATAGCATCTTTGGGAATACTAACTCCAATAAGATTCAAAAAATACTTTTCTGAAGTAAAATTTAATGATTCATCAAATGGCTCTCTTGAATTTCCAATTTTTTTAATTCTATCTAACCCTAGTACACTAATTGTATTGTATTCTCTATTTTTACCAAAAACAAACCATCGATTTCTAAACTCTTTTAATAAATATGGTGAAAAGAGAATATCGCTTTGGACAGGGTTGTTAAACGGCTGATACTGTATTTTTAATACAACCTTAGATGTTATTGCTTCAAAAATGGGTTTTATATATTCAAGTCCATGTAAGAGAGAGTTATTTTCAAATTCAATTACAGTTGAATTACTTATGGTTTCTATTCTATTATCTAATTTACCTATTATCAAATCAAGCTCTGAAGATATTTGAAATGGTGCTGCTTTTTTTAAAATTTCAGAAGCTTGTCGTAATAAGTAAATTTCATCTTCATCTAAAACAATATTCTTTATAGAAAATTTCTCTGTATAATAATAAAATGGATCACTATGAGTTGCTTTATTTATTGGCGCCCCTTTTTCTTCTTTTAAAAATTTCAAGTCATTAAAAAGAGTTTTTCTACTAATTTCTGGATATCCTGCGAATTCGAGTGAACTATTAAGTTTCTCCATTAAGTGAACAAATGTATATTTCCTTGACGATCTTAGGATTTCGTCTAAAATCTCAATTCTTCCTCTTACGTATTTATGGTCCCTAGCCTGTTTCATATTATAAATTTATACATTTTTATTGAGTGTAATTACATTGCACTATGTTATTTCATCTTTGCAATATGGAAAACAAGAAAAATATTTTAGACTTTTTACATTTTCATTTGCCAACAGTAGAACAGAAGCTTGCATTAGAAGCGTTGGCTCAATTTGTCGATTTAGCAAATAAGGAAGACTTCTTTATCCTATCAGGTGCAGCCGGAACAGGTAAAACATCTATTACTTCAGCCCTAGTAGGATACTTAAATAAAGATACACCTTATAGAATTATTGCTCCTACTGGAAGGGCTGCAAGGATATTGGGCAAAAAGACAAAATGTGTTTCAAGTACAATCCATTCACTAATTTATACTCCAGAATCCAATAAAGAAACTGGGACAGTAAACTGGAAGTTAAAACAAAATTTTAATGATGAGTATACAGTTTATATTATAGATGAGTCCTCTATGATTGCTTCTTCTGCAAATAATAGCGAGATGTTTCAAACCACTGATTCACTTCTAAATCATCTCATAAAATATATTAAATCAGGCAATCCAAATAATAAGATTGTATTTCTAGGTGATAAAAATCAGCTGCCACCATATGCAGAGAATGATTCACTCGCATTAGACCCTAATTATATGCGTAAACAATATTCTTTTACTGGTTCTTTTCATTATTTAACTGAAGTTAAAAGAGTCGAAGATGGAAGTTATATATTGAAAAACGCTACAAGACTTAGAAAATCTATTGATAATAATGAAATAACAATCCCAAAATTAGAAGCTAATAGATTTAGTAATACTTGGAATGCTGCAAAAGATTTTGCTTCAAATTACGATCCTACTAATCTTGATAAATTAGTCGCAATTGGCAGATCTCATAAGTCCAATAAAATATTTAATGAAGAAGTAAGAAAAAAAGTATTTGGGCCTACAGTTCCTTATCTTATCAAGGATGATCTTTTAATAATTCAACAAAACTGGAAAAGGAATAACCAAGTGTTATTTAATGGTGATCATGTCATAGTTGAAGAGATAGATCTTTCAAAAGTAGAACTTGTTTGTAATTTAAAATTTGTTCCAATTAAATTAAAAAGTACTGCTCTAGATGGGTCAAGTGAAACTATTGAAGACTATATTCTTTTGGACACACTACTATCAGAAAATGGCCAAATACCATTTGAAAAGGAGAAAGAGTTAAGAGCACAACGCTTTAAGAAAAATAAAGTATACTCAAGCAGTGGAGATTCAAATGATGATAGATATGTTGGAGCAATAAGGCTAGGTTATGGATATTCAATAACATGTCAAAAATCACAAGGTGGCGAGTGGGATAAGATTTATGTAAATACATTTGGAATACATGATAAAAGATGGCTCTATACTGCAATTACAAGAGCAAAAAACGATTTGAACTTATTTTAATACGTAAATTATGATCAACCAAAGAAAAGCAAAAGACTTGTGCAGAAGAGTAGTGGACGAAATATTTGAATATCAATTAGTTAACGAAAATGAGATATTTGAAATTCTTCACAAATACCGATGGGTGTATAAAGTAATACCATATACGCCAATTGATGGCTCTTTGGGAGAGTTTCATCGTATATATAAAGAATTACTCAAGTTAAGTAAGTATCTGCTAGAAAAGCCCAATGCCAAAAAAGCATTTGCGGAATATTCCTCAATAAAAAACAAAAATGAAAAAGCTATTATAGAATGGCTTTTAAACCACGAGCAACTGGGTAAGTTTTTAACAAATCTATATGTGGATACATTTATATCTGATCCTGAAATATTATTAAAAGGGTATGAAAAACTCTTTGCCGAGCTTCCTTTGACAATCGGATTAATTGATTTTTATCCTTTATTAGACTTTATAGACACTTTTACATCACACTATAGCCAAGTGCTAGAAAAGTATCATAATCCAATGGGTGATGGTATATACAACGAAAACGATACTGAGTATTATGAAGCAAAAGAAACTACTTTGTTAGATTTTATAGCACCAGCATTAAAAATGCCAATTGAAGAAGTGTTCAATAGTCATAAGGAGCCTTTCGAGGTAAAGCGCTTAAAATACCTAGTACCATTTAAAGCTTTCCAAAGAATATCACCAAGTCCTCAATTACAAAAAGCACATGATTTGTTTCATGAAGATAAGTATACGGAGGCAATCAAGATATACAAGGATCTATTAATATCAAGAAATGATATTGAAGAAGCTAAAGCTGGTTTAGCCATCAGTTACTTTATTTTAGAAGAATATGAAAGCGCAGAATCTACCGCATCGAGCTTAAATCCTTATCAATATAAAGAGCTTATAACTTTGATTACTAAGCTCAAATCAGGTGCTCAAGAAGGAGGGTTAATTGACAGTATATCATATGAAATTGCAGATAAGTTTTGTGAAGAGGCGCTTGAACTAGAGAATGGAGATATTGACCGCGATTATTGGCTAGAAGATAATAAAGACTTGTATAAAAGTGTTTCAATTAGCCCCGAAGGATTACCCTCGATTGCTAATGCCAACTTTAAAGGTGTAAAGTATGAAAATATTTATGATTTTCATAGTAAGTATGCCCAAAGAAAATTTGAGCAAGGCATTCTAAATAGAATGACACATAAAGATGCTGTGGAGTACTTTATAGGTAGGATGGATATATACTCATTAGACAAAATACTAGACTACCGTGAATATTCAGATGTTGAAAAGCCGTTTTTCTTAGAGAAGCTAAATATTATATTTGACACTTTCAAAGAAAGGGGCAATATAAGATTAGTGAGCACCAATGGTGTCTGTAAAGGTTGTCAACATGGGCATGTAGGTGTTGCTTTTATTGGTGACAATGATGATACCTACATAGAACTCATGATACTGTCTGAAAATGATAAAGTAACTGATATATTTGAATGTAATAGTTTCAAGTTTGACACTTATAATAAGGAATTTTTAGGACAACGGCTATTTCTAAGCATAAATGGAGATGATGGGTTCCCATTTTAATAATGTAACATTATGAATCCATTTATTACTATACTCGGCATTTTGGTATTATTTAAGCTGTTTAATAAGCTTAAATAAGGTTATTTACAATAAAGGCCACACAAAAATGCAATGAATAGCGACTCTTTAAACACAGAATTATAATATCTTTTATAGTCGTATAAATCTAATTTTTAAAATCGTTTGAATTAAATTTCAAATGGCAAAACAAATTGATTTAAGCTATTACTTAAGCTAAACTCAACACGAAATTTATTTTCATGAAATGGTTCTTGGAGTCTCTCGAATGCATTTTGCATAGTATTTTGAATTGCAACTGGATACTTATCTTGAATGTAAATTTTAGTTAAACGGGGCATTTTGCTTATTAAAGCATTATCAATTGTTCTATTAAACAGAGGAAATGTATATCCAATTACAACTAAGATGTCAGTCATTTCTGCTATTCTCTCTGCGTTTAATATTGCACTTTGCACAAGTGGACTTTGAAAGACATGATTATTTACTTTACTTTCCCAGGCATAATTAAAAAAAAGAGTAGCTTCTTCATTAGTCGGACTATAGTCTTCAATGTTACTAATCTCGTCAAAATAACTTATTAAATCATTTAAAAATACTTCAGAATTTGTATTTGCATCCTTATACTTGTCGATTAGTGTTATTGAATTTTTTTGAACTATGCTTTTAAAGCCTGCAATTCCATTTAAATGAATTATAGAAAACTTTGACAAATCAACTTCTTGAGAATTTCCTTTATCTATTAACCACTTACCTGGAATAACCTGTAAGGGTTTATGTGTTTGGTACAAGTATTCAAAATCCCAAAAATCTTTATACGCTTGTTCAAATTGACTGTCATAGTTCCATGTAATTATTTTCACATTACCCGCTAATTCGTTATTATTTATTTGGTCGCTAATTAAAGAGGAAATTAAACCATCATACCTTTTATCTGGCGTTTGCTTTATCTGTTGAATACCATTCTCGTCTATTCGAAGTTTTTCATTTTGATTATTTTTAATTTGTTCAAATAAAAAATATGTAGATAAAACTCTTTTTAAAGAACTTAAATCATTATGACTAGAATTTTTCGCAAATAGTTTTCTTGCAAATGCATCAATTGTTAAATGGTTTTTTGTGTTATCTATCAACCAACTAATCTTTCCAAAAAGCTCATCAGCTGCAGGCTTTAAATTATTCGTAAGAGGGTTTCTTTTTTTATCGTCTATAAAATCTTTAATTATATTTTTAAAATTTTCAAGTTTACCATCAATTTCATTTATAACGGGCAAAGCGTTAGCACTTGCACCTGCTCCCAAAAGATATGTGATATTTTTTGCCATAAATTTTAGACTTTAAGCTGCTTCAGCATTTTGGTTTATTTTTTCCATTAAGCTTATTATTTTATGTGAAGTTGTCTCATCAAATAACCCAATGATCCCACCAGCGTTTATATCTGTAAAAGGTGGCTCAAATAGCCTTGATGGTTCAACTATCCCCTTTACATTAAAAAAGTTTATGATAGTATCAATAAACTTGATCTGCTGTCCGTTTAAAGTTTGATTTTTTAATAATTCACCAAACGCAATTTTAGCTGCATTTATATCTAATCCTACTATGTTTCTAATAAATTTACCTAGCGGTTGTTCTCCGTAAGCCTTTATAAATTCCTCTTTTGTTCCTAAAGACCCCTGATCAAATAATATTTGTTCTAATTGAATTAGTTCTGATTTAGTAATTGGGATGTTATTTCTAATCTTTGAAATAGTTAAAATATTACTATTCTCTTTCAAATATTGTTCAACTTTTCTCTTGTAAGCATCTAAATCATTGAAATTATAAACTAGTTGGTGTTCACTTACATTTTCATCTAGCACATCTTCAAACATAGTATAATAAACTTGAGAATGCTCTACATCTAAAAATTTTATTAATTCACGTAATTCAATTCTTAATTTTTCAATTGATGGAACTGTAACTGCTTGCCAAAATACCTTTTCTTGTGCTTGTTTTATATATTCAATCTTCAAAGCAACAGAAGGAATACTAGCTTTTTTACTTAGTTTTCCTGCTGTTGAAACAACTTTTTGTATCAGTCCTAATTGCTTTTTTTCTCCATTTAATACCGACAATTGAATGTCCAGCATTAATGCATCAAAACGTTTTGCTAATTCGTCTTGATCAGTTTCCATCATTAATGGAGCAATATGGTCAAATAATTCTTTGATGTCTAAATCAGTAAGGGCATTCCATGCGTTTACATCTTTGTATTTTTCAACAACTTCCCAGTGTTGTCTTACAATGAAACTTTCAGCATTTAATTGCTGTGTTTGATAAATAAGTCCGTTTAATATTTCTTGTCCGTATTGTATTAATTCGTCATTGTCCTCCTGGCTTTTTAATACAAATGCAAGCCTAAGTCTTAATTCAAAAAGTCTTTGACTTAAAGATTTTGAACTTGCACCTTCTATTCCTTTAGGCTTTGCATTAAAAAATTCAAAATTTTCACAAAAATCAAATATGATAAATTCTTTTTTGTCGATCTGATAACCTAATAAATCTTTGCAAAGTCGGGTTCCTCTTCCTATCATTTGCCAAAACTTAGAACTACTTCTTACAGGCTTAAAAAATACGAGATTACATACCTCAGGTACATCTATTCCAGTATCAAGCATATCAACAGATACGGCAATTTGTGGCATCTTATTAACTTCCTTGAATTTATTTAATAAGTCGTATTTATACTCTTCGTGATAGTCGATTACTTTCATAAACTCGCCACGATATTCGGGATATTGTTTGTTAAATCTTTCTTCAATAAATTTTGCATGATTATGAGAGCGTGCAAAGATTATTGTTTTACCAAGTTTATCTCCCCCTTCAACCTTAATACCATTTTGCATTAAGTGCCCTATTACTTTATCAACTGTGTCTGTATTAAATAGCCATTTATTTAAAGCTGCTGAATCAATTTCATCAGGATATTCTCCTGTAATTGGATCTGTAAATTGTTCTTCATATTTTAATTTATCCTCTTCGTTCAATTCGGCATATTTTATTCCATCTCTCTGAAATTTAACAGGTACAGAAATTGCTTTTGGAGGAACTAGAAACTTATCATTTACTGCCTGTTCTAACTCATATGCAAATGTTGGATTATTAGGCTCCATATTAAATAAAGCATATGTATCCTTGTCTGCTTCAGATTTTGGTGTTGCTGTCAGTCCAATTCTAATGCCATCAAAATATTTAAATATATGCTTATACCTATTGTAGACGGAACGATGGATTTCATCAAAAACAATCAAATCAAAATGACCTACACCATAATAACGATTGTCTCCATCCGTTTCACCATCAATCATATTAATCATTGTTTGATAAGTGGAAAATACAATTCGGCTACTTTCGTCCTCTTTTTCTTTTGTAAGATCTACTGCCGGCAAGTTTGGCAAGTAATCATTTAAATTGATTTTAGCTTGATGAACTAAGGCAGTCCTATCAGCTAAAAATAAAACTCTTTTTGCCCAGTTTGCCTTACTTAACAAATCGATAATAGATGCAGAAACCCTGGTTTTTCCTGTACCAGTTGCCATTATTAATAAAGCCTCCCTATGATTCTTCTCTAAAACATCTCCAACGCGTCTAATTGCCTCATGTTGATATGGACGATCGGTAATAGCATTATTAATTATTTGAGTACTTAGTTGTTTTTTAAAAGTTCTTCTTTGAATAAGTAACTGTAATTCGTCTTTGGTATAAAACCCAAAAATTTCTCTAGGTGCATAATTTAAATCATCCCACATCCAGGATCTAAAACCATTTGAATAAAATATAACTGGTCTTTGACCAAATTCTTCCTGCAGGCAATCTGCATAACATTTTGCTTGATGTTGCCCAACTCTAGGATCTCTTTTTGTTCTCTTAGCTTCAACTACTGCCAAAGGTTTTCCGTCATCTCCCCATAATACATAATCTACTTTTCCAGGACCATTATTTAGACCATGCCCAGATGGCATTCCTTTTACAGGATACTCTGCAACATTTTGTCCATATGGATCCCATCCTGCTTCTCTTAATAAAGTATCTATATAGATCTTTCTTGTAAAGTCTTCATCAGGATCAATTGGTGGTGGAACAAAAGATACGTTTTGTTCTTTAATTGCTTTAATAATTGCTAGTTCTTCTTCTAATTTTTCTAGTTTTTTCTGTTGCTCATGATATGCTTTCTCTAATTGCTGTAATTCTTCTTTGCTCTTATCTTTACCTTTCTCTTTTACCAGAGCTGAAATGTCAAAATGTTTGATGTTTGGCTTTTCTTCACCATACATGTATGCCACCCATCCAATAAATCCATGTAATAATTGCAGAATATGTAAAGCTTCTTCTGACTTAATTTTAGCAGAAGTATGAACAGCAGTATTACCAAGTTTTCTAATTGTGTTTATTTGCGAGAACTGTAAAGGAGCTACTAAATTTTTAAACCCTTGATCGTGTATCAAAGAGTTTAGCGAAGTATCGTAGGGTAGTTCTAAATCTGCATCATGTGCGTAGATCCAACGGACCCATTCTTCTAAACTTTTTCTACATAACATTGCACAATAGGATGGAGCTCCATAAACATGCTGCTCAGCTTCTTGTGGAGTTTGAGCTATTGAAGCCCACTTTTGAGATATGAAAGAAAAGTTACTCATTATAATAGAAGTTCTCTGTTGAAGATTTTTTGGATAAGTGAATCAAATAATTCGTTAGATTTTTTCAAGTTCTCGATCATATTTTTCTTACCATTAAAAATTTCATTAATTGATTTTTCAAATTGATTTTGAAGCTCAATTGGTGGTAATATGATATCAAAGTTTTCTAACTTTTCCTTTGTTATTGCTTCCATAACAGCACCTCCACCTGATCCAACTTTTAATAAGCTTGCTTTAACACTGCTTGAAACCAACAAATGGTTTAAAAATATTGGATTTAAAATGTCTTGATTTGCTCTTAATATAGCCACATGTTGATTTACTCTTGCTGGTAAAACATCATCTGGAACAATAGAACAACGACAAACTGATGCGCCAGTAATATTAAATAATACGTCTTTTGATTTCACTTTTACGTTATCAAGTTTTGCAGCTTGTATATCATCAATATAAGCAAGATTTTTCCATTTAAATGCAAAATCATAGACATTCATACTTCTAATTAATGATATTCCAGATGCTTTATAAGCAAGTTTACCTCCAGTTGGAGTAGAACCGCTACCTATTTTAGAAGTTACGTTTTTTAAAAGATTTTTTTGCCATTGCATTTCATTTTTTACAGGATCTCCAAATATTTTATAGAATAAGGAATGAGCCAGTTCATCATATTTTAAAAGTAAGTCATGATCTTTACTACGTAGGGCTTCTGCTTTATCTAATGTGTTTGCAATTTGATTTTGAATCTTTAGGGAGGGTAGAGGTATGTGAAGTTCTTTAACAATTCCTAGAGATATGTTTTGTAATGTACCTCCTACAGCTCTGTTTAGTAGCTGTTCTTTTATACTTCCTAACCAGTATTTTAAATATTTAATGTTTAGTCTAGTCGGGTCTTTTATTCTAATTCCAAGAATTGCCTGATTTGTGGAAAGATCTACACCAGCAATTGCAGTTTTACCAACTGAACCATACATTGCAAGTAACAAGGTGCCTTTAGGGAATATTTTATTGCCTATTGATTTTAAACCATCGTGTGTTATATATTCTTCAGTCGTAAAAATTTCGCCCCCTATTGCATCCTCAATATCACTTATCTTAGCCCATGGAACTTCTCCACCATAATATTCTAAGGTCCCCCTTCTTGGAGTGCCGCCACTATTCATATTACAAAGCTCACTTAATTTTACTTTCTCAAACTGCATTATTTGCCACTTTTATCAATTACTAAATTTGTAGCCAACAACTTCTTAAGTTCTTGTAAAAACTCTTGACGTTCTTCATCCAACTGTTCAATCTGCTCTATTATTACACTTGGTAATGCATACTCTTTATGTACGTAAAATACTTCTTTATAAAGATTAATACTAAGGTCATATTTATTATCTATGATTTCCTTTACAGAAACCATGAAACTCTTTTCATTTCGACTACGATTTGATTCTTGCTTTAAATTATGAAAACGATTAATTATATCTGGAATATCATTTGCTTTAATCGCTTGTCTTTTATCATCTAAGCTAAAGCCATCTGCTTCCATATCATAAAACCATACATTATCAGTGCCTCCACAGTTTGTTTTTGTGAATATAAGTACTGCAGTACTTACCCCGGCATAAGGTTTAAATACTCCACTTGGCATACTAATTACAGCCTGTAATTTTTGATTGTCTACAATTTCTTTTCTAATCTGAATGTGACCTTTTGTATTTCCAAATAAAACACCGTCAGGAATAATCACAGCAGCACGTCCACCTAATTTTAGTCCTTTTAAAATTAAAGCTAAAAATAACAACTCTGTTTTTTTACTATCAACTACTGATAGGATTTTACCATCAACAGCCTCCTTATCTAAACTCCCCTTAAATGGTGGATTAGCTAATACTAATGATGCTTTACTCGTAAATGAAGTATTTGCTTCACTTAATGCATCGACATCAATTAATTGAGGATTTTCAATTCCATGAAGAATGAGATTCATGCCACCAATACGAATCATTGTAGGGTCAAACTCCATGCCCATAAACATCTTACCTTGAAAATGTTGCTTTACATCATCTTTGAATAAATCCTTTTCATAGTGTTCTCTTATGTATTCACTTGCTACAGTTAAAAATCCACATGTACCAGAGCTAGGATCACAAATAACATCGTCTAAATTAGGCTCAACCATATCAACCATCATTCTAATAATATGACGAGGGGTTCTAAATTGTCCATTTTGACCTGCAGATGCAATTTTACTTAACAAATATTCATAGACATCTCCTTTTGTATCACGGTCATTCATATCTATATTAGATAGCATTTCAACAACCTGTGCTAATAATCTTGGTGTTGGAATCATGAATGTCGCCCCTTTCATGAATTTAGTAAATGAATTACTTTTACTACCAACATTTTTTAAGAAATCAAATACACCTTTATCCTTTGTAAATAATTTGTGCATGACTTCTGGGTCCATATTTTTAAATCTACTCCAGCGAAGCTCATACTCTGATTCAGAATATATTGGCTCTACAATTGGCTTTTTTAACAAATTTGCCTGAGATTCCTTCTGCGTCTGTAACTCATCTAGCCTGCGAATAAACAATAAATATGTCATTTGCTCAATCACAGTTAATGGGTTTGACAAACCTCCAGTCCAGAATGCTTCCCAAACTTTATCTATCTGCGATCTTAATTCTCCTGTTATCATAATTTTATAATTTTTTTTGCGTGCTTTGGATAAAGCATATATGTTCTATTATTTGTATTTTCTGTTGATTCTAAAATCTTGATACTATCACCCACTTTGAAATTATTATTTATTATATAATTGTAAACTAGTGCATATTCGCCGCAATGAAAATTTCTATTTGCATCTTGTTCAATAACACCTTCATAAAATGTTAAAGAATCAACTTCTAGTAATTCATATATTTTATTATTCGTTTCAGTGTTTTTATGGTTATCAAAATAACTCTTACACCAGATCAATATGTCTAGTAATTGAAATACTATACTATTAAATAAATAAGGAGTATTTTGAGACTTAATGAAGTCATCTACTCCAAGTTTTAAGTCCCCTTTTAAATGCGATCCATCTTGAGTTAGATCTAAGATGCTAATTAATTGATGAGCAATTATTGGATGTAATATCTGTTCATTATATTTATACTGTTTGTTTAAACCGGCAAGAAAATCTCCAGATTTATTCATTGAACCATTCCCACGGGCTATTTCTGCAGGTAAAATTCCAATTTGATAAAACTTGTTAAATAAATTTTCTATAATTTTCCTAACTGCATTTAATTTATCTTCAGTATTATGATTTTTTGTTTTGTCTTCAACTCCAGTAAGTAGAAATAAAAGTTTTGAAGCACATTCTTCTCCAATATAATCATCTGTACATAAATCAAACGCTTTAAAGTAATTATGCTTAATATTTGTTTCTGGAATCGCATCTGATTCTTGTTTTATAGCATTAAAAAGATCTACAAAACATTTAGGATTTGTTTTGTCATAAGATCTCTTTTTATTTGCAATAAGCAACGAATCCTCTGTTTTAATAAATCGATCTTGTCCTGACAAGACAAACCAAGGATAAATCCTACTACTTTTTAGTTCATTAATTCTTTGTATTGCCATTCCTAATGCTACAACACCTTCAGTTCCAGCTGTTTGGTCTTTTTTTTCAAAGAATAAGCCGTCTAACAAAATTGCATCGTATTTTTTTTTGTTTTTTTCTAATATTTCAAATGCTTCTTCGTAAGACTCAAATCCATCTAGAATTATATTATTTTGTTCTGCTAATATTTGAAAATCTTTCATTTCAATGTATTTATCATCAATCCATAATACATTATATTGCTTCATTTTCTTCAAATTTTAATATTGGTATTAAAAAAATATATGTGGTAGCAAATTCATCAGAATCATCTTCTGCTAATTTTAGATCAAGTGTGGATTTTCCGTTGTTTAAGTATTTAATTATTTCATTTAAATCATGTCCTCCGATTCCAGAATTGCCAGAGGTTCCAGAAAATGTATTGATTCTCGTAAGCTCTTCTAATCCAAAACCTTTATCAAAAGATCTTCCATTATTTGATACTTCCAGTTTTACTAAATAATTGTTTTGCTCATCTTTGTATAAGCCAATATTTATCTGTAGTCTGTATTTTCTGGCTTCATCAATAAATCCATGTCTATTAGCATTATCTATAATAAAATTAAATGCAATTTTCAACAATTCATTATTTGCATTTACTAGCACCCCTCTGTTATTTTCAAAATAAAAATCATTTGAAACAACTAATTCAATATTAACATTTGGCTTTGAAATTGAATCTAACTCAGTTTTATATTTTATTAAAAAATCAATTATACTAATTGGCGATAATTTATACTGACTCATGTCAATACCCTTTATTTTATTTAAAATAGTATGTATCAGATCTAAATTTGTGAAAATAGAATTAATACAGTTTCCAATATTTATATTATGAATTTTACTGACATTAATTTCTTTCCAATCTTCAACTTGATTATCTAATGCATTTATTATATTTTGAAATGCTGAAGACACACTAATTAGTGGAGTTCCTAATGCGTGTTTAAGCGATGCATTATTTTTATATAACAAGTTTTCTAACCCATATGCTTGTGCCTTTCTTTCAGCTTCCAATAATGAGAGTCGAATATTCGCTTCTTTCAATCCGTGAACAATCGCTTTCTGAGTATCTATTGTTGGTAATTTTAATTTAACTAATAATAAATCTTTAGCTTTAATAGCAGGAAGAACTGTTCCCGTCCTAAATATATCAATTTGCTTATTCAATGATTCTTGAGTAAGTTCATATACCAAATACTCTAAATCACATACATCAGATTTTATACTGAATGATATTATATCTAATGATGTATAAATAGGTGTTCCTTTATATTCAAAATAAGTAGGCTTCAGCATTTTCCCCTTAGATGCAATTAATATAGCGTTTTCTTCAATTTTGTTAGCAACTGTCAAATCAATACTTATCTCAGAAATACTATTAATATCTAATCTAAAGTTTAAATTATCGTTTTTTAAATTTTCAATCTTAACATACTTTACCCTTTCATTAAATTCACGCTCTCTGTTAATTATTGGTTTTAAAAACATACCCAAAGTCGTTCCTTCTAATTGAATTTCATCTTGCCTTAAATATCTATTTGGCGATAGATTAAAGTCATTATCTTTAATTTTTTGCGCTGAAACAATAACTGAATGTTTATTACTATCGCTATGGTGTATAAATTTTAATAATTCAACGTCTTTTAGAACAACTTTGTTTTTTTCTATTTTTTCAACAAACGATTCTGCATTTACAAAGTGAACATTTCCATTTAATTTATTGTCTTTATCTATCACTAAGATACAAATTGGCATTGAAGTGTTACTTAACAATCCAGCAGGCAAAAGAATTAATCTTTGTATCCAACCTTGATTTATAAGTTTCTCTCTAATTCTTTTTTCTAACCCTGTTGAGTACAAGAAATTTTGAGATATAACTAATATCATTTTACCTTTTTCACTTAAAGAATCGAAAGATTTATTTATAATAAAACTTTCACAATTCCTAGGACCTGATCTTTGGCCATGAAATCCTTCACCAAAAATTTTTAATCCAAATGGTGGATTAGATATAATTAAATCAAATGCGCCATGTTGCCATTTATCAATAGAATCTGATTCTAATAAGGTATAAAAATTCAATTTATTATGTGCAATTAATCTTAATTGACCAATAACAAATGAATTGTGATTTATTTCTTGAGCCAGAAAGGATTTTGTATCTTTTGAAAAAGTTGCAAAACTATTTAATCCAGCAAATGGATTATAAACATTTTTATCCATTAAATCACCAGCTAAACCTATAGCTAGTTTAGCAATTTCTTTGGGTAGGAAATTTTCCTGCAATCCCATTTTTTGATCGGAAAATTTATAAAGTATATAATCAAAAGCCTCTCCAAAATCAAAATTTTCTTCATTAAAATCAAATTTTGATATTATATCGTAAATTCCATGACCGAATTCGTTTTCAATTTTTTGTTGAATTGATAAAAATTCAACATTTAAGGAATGAAAATACTCTTGTTTATTTTTTTTATAATCGCCTTTTCTAAAAACAATTGTATTTAGGTTTTTAATTCCATGACTGTCATAAATCTTTATTCCTTCTTTACGTAAAATAAATAGATAAAAAATATAAAAATATTCATTTGGATTCAGGGTTTCGCGAACTAATGAAAACACCATCCACATCATTTCTTTGATATCTGGATTATTGTTTTTATTAAATATGTAGTAATCTAACTCTTTCATAAGACTCTTTATTTTTTTCTATTTGTCAAAATTATATCACTTAAGTGCAATCTAATGACACTAACATGAACTAAGTGTAACACAAATGAAATTGTTTTGATTAGAGGATAATTATAAAATAATTAATATTCTTTACTATTTGTTTCTGATATAGAATAAATAATATATATGAAGTTACATCATTCTTTGCTAGACAATTTCACAATATCAAATTTTGAAACTTATTCAGTAAATAGTTTACTTGACTATTCTAACTAGCTTAGATTCATACTTTCCACTTTAAATCCGAATCGACATTCCCTACTATGTTGACATGTCTTTTCTTGTTAAACATTTATAGTTAAATGTTTAACCGCGATTACAGCCCCAGTTGAGTGGCTCCTAATCTACAATTCACCCTCTACAAACCTAATCACCCTTCTTAGCTTTTGTTTAGCCAAAGCAGGAAACTCTAACCCTAAGTCATAAATCTGCTCCATTTTTTCCACTAACTGGGATTTTACGGTTTTTGTCTTCTTTGCAGTAGCAATTTGTCTATCAAACCACTCGGTAATAGTAATACCCTTTGCTTCACATTCAAGGATGATTGTTTCGTAAGTACCTATTGGTAATCTAAGTGAAACTACTTTTGTCGATTCCATAATATACAGTCTTTTGTTTACGGCTGTTTTCTTCCAGTTTTCGGGCGTATGATAAATGTTTACAGGTGTTTACCCTTATCGCCTTGATAACACCCTTTGAGTTTCATACGCCTTGTAATAGAATGAATTAGCCATTTGATTTGAATTATTTTACTATAAAGATAGTAATTTATTTGTAATAATCATTTTCTTTTGTATTTTTGAGTATGGAAAAAATATACCCCAGTGAACTAAATGGTCCAATATCATTAGAGCGAGCCTTTAACCATGGTAAACTACTAGAAGGAGTATTTAGCGTAAAAGAGTCTGGAATCGATTCTAAAATCTTCCATTCATGGAAATTGGATGACCTTTTACCAACTGTTCCTAAAGGTGGCTGGGCAGATCTTTCTTTTATTGATTACCTATGGTTACATACATTAGAAACCATGCGCAAATTTGGTTGCTCAAAAAAATTGATGAAGGCTGTATGTAATGCCCTATTTATAGAAGCATACAAAATAGACCTTCGAAAAATTACGCTGAATGACAATGTAACCCATCTAACCAATTTATCGAAAAAGCGACCATTAACAAATGATGAAGATGAATATTTAAATGCATGCAAAGCAGTATTAAATGACAAATTAAGAATGTCTGTTACAGACTACGACATCAATTACTTTTACCAATTAGTGCTAAAGTGCTTTATCAATAATAATGAGGTTGGATTGGTTATTTTTGAAGATGGCAGGTTCAATACATACGAGCTGTCTAGTGCTGTACAAAATGAATCTAACCCAATTGATTTATCAGTCCCTCATCTCTTGATACCTATAACTTCATTTATAAAAAGATTTGTGGCTGATGAAGAAAAAGACCAATTCCTAACAGCCACCGGAATTTTAAATGACCAAGAATACGAAGTCATTAGACAAATTAGAAACAAGAACGTGAATCGTCTAACCATTACATGTAATAAAAACAACAAAATTGGCAAAATAGAACTAGAGAAATCTGGTACTATTAGTGGTGAAGAAGCCAAACGAATTATAGAACTTTTAGGATTGAAAAATTATACTGGGGTTAAATATGATACAAGAGATGGCAGAACACTGTCTTTCACTCAAACTTCAAAAATTTTTATGGATGATAAGTAATGCTTCCGTTAGTGACGGCGCAAATTTTAACGTAGGTGTCCTTCTTTGGTAAAGACGATACCTCACACCATTACAAATGTTAAACCAACAACAAAATGTAAAACAACAAAAACAGGACTACAAGATTACAAGAGAAGAACTTAAAAAATTTGACAAGTTCAAAAATTATTCGGAAACAGATTTAGACGCAATAAGGGATACCATGTATCAATTTGCGCTAATCTTACTAAAAACAAAACGCCATGAGTAATATTGATTACTTTAAAAAGTTCATGCCGGTTATTCCAGATTTAGCTAATATGAACTTTGATGTTTGGTCTTACACGCGTGTAAGCTCCAAAGAGCAGTTCACAAATAATTCAAGCGTATCTAACCAAATTAAACACAATATTAAATATGCAAAAGAGCAAAATTATAATATCGTGGAAAATTTTGGGGGTACGTATGAGAGTGCTAAATCTGACTTTACACGTAAGGAGTTCAAACGCTTAATTGACAAAATTAAAACTAGCAAAAAGAAACCCTACGCTATTTTAGTATTTAAAATGAGCCGTTTTTCTCGCTCAGGTGGCAATGCAATTGGTTTAGTGAATCAATTAGTCGAAGAATTAAAGGTTCACTTAATTGAAACAAGTACTGGCAATTCAACTACTACCGAAAGAGGTAAGGTTGCCATTTATGAGAGTTTATTCCATGCTTATAAGGAGAATATTGAACGCATGGAAATCATAATACCTGCTATGCAAACTTTTATTAAAAATGGTGGCCGATTTGGTTCAGCCCCAATAGGATATGACCATTATGGACCCAGAGTTAAAAAAGAAGGATTTCTTAGTTCAAAGCAAAGGTTTGAGATCAATAAAACTGGAATCATACTTAAAGATGCTTGGAAATGGAAAGCTAGTGGCTTATATAATGACGTGCAAATAATAGATAAATTAGCAGTGCGTGGTGTAAAGGTTCGTCCTCAATATATTTCCAGTATGTGGCGCAACCCATTTTATTGTGGTATTAATGTCAACAGAATGGTAGACGAACCCGTACAAGGTGACTGGGAGAAAATAGTAAGCGTGGAGGACTTTAAGAAAGTGCAGGATGTAATTTTTAAGAAACCCCATGACCACTTACATAATATAGAAAACGATAAGCGTCCACTTACCCATCTAATTAATTGTATCCACTGCGAATCTATTTTAGTAGGCTATGAAGTGAAGAAAAAAGGACTACACTACTACCGCTGTCCAAAGTGCAATGGAGTAAGTGTAAATGCCAACACTACCCTAAAATCAAAACGAATAGGTGCGAATGACCTCTATAAGGACTTTCTTAAGGGTTATACTTTGGAAGAAGACCTTATACCTGTTCTTAAGTTTCAAATTGAAAAATTGTACGATTACCATAATAACCACAACAAGGTTGACCAAGAAAACCTGATGGCTCAAAAAAGGGAATTAGAAGGCCAACTAAAGAGTTTAAAAATTCGTCTTGGTTTAGGGGAAATTGATGCAGAAACTTTTTCTTTAACCAACCAGCACATACAAGAAAAAATGACGGCAATTGAGTCCAAAATTGATTTCGAGCAACCGACAAAATCTAACCTCGAAATTATGATTGATGATTCTTTGATGATGGCCTCACAACTCAATGTGGTATGGGATCGTAGCGATTTAGAAAACAAAAAAGTGATGAGTAGAACCCTATTTCCAGAGGGTGTTCTATATGACCCCGAAAATCACCGTTATCTAACCAAAAATGTTAATAGTTATTTTGGCTTAATTAATACACTTTCAACGAGTTATAAGGAAAATAAAAAGGGGATAAACCAATCTAATGCTGACTTATCCCCTTTTGTAGCGAGACCGGGATTTGAACCCGGGACCTCAGGGTTATGAATCCTGTGCTCTAACCAACTGAGCTACCTCGCCAAGAGGTCCATTTAGGGCTGCAAATATAGGGCTTAAATGTTTTTACTTGATAGCTAATTCAAACAATTTCTCTTCACCTAAAAAACCGGTTAGGTTATCGCCAGGTAAACAGGGGCCTACGCCGGAAGGAGTGCCCGTGTAAATAAGATCTCCGGGTGATAGGGTAAAGTAGCCAGATATGTGTTCTAAGAGGGTTTCAAAGCTATAAATCATGTCTTGGGTGGTGCCCGATTGTGCGGTTTGGCCGTTTTTGGTCAAGGAAAACAAAATATCGGCACCGGCAGCTTCTGCGTTAAAAGGCTTCCACTCCCCTACAATGGCCGAATGGTCCCAGGCCTTGGCTTTTTCCCAGGGTAAACCCTTGGCTTTTAAATCGGCTTGTACATCGCGGGCGGTAAAGTCAATCCCTACCGTAATGGCGTCTACACAGCTAATGGCGTTAGCGGCGCTTATGTTTTTGGCTGTTTTGCCAATGCGTAACACCAGTTCAATTTCATAATGCAGGTCCGAAGTAAAACTAGGGTATACAAAGTCCGCTCCTTTTGGTAACACCGCCGTGTCGGGTTTCATAAAAATAACCGGTGCTTCAGGTACCGCGTTGCCTAATTCTTTGGCATGGGCTGCGTAATTACGTCCTACACAAAATATTTTCATAATAAATTAAATTTCAAAATTAAGTGCGTTACAAATAGTCATGGTTCTATCCAGTCCAATGGCAGCAAAAGATTCAATCATCTCTATGCTCTTGTCTATTTTTTGCGCAATCACAGGCTGCTCACTTGGTAACCATTTACCCAATACAAAATCTACCTGACCGCCTTTTGGAAACTGATTGCCAATGCCAAACCTAAGCTTTGGATACACATCGGTACCAAGCATGAGCTGAATATCTTTTAATCCGTTATGCCCCGCGTCAGATCCACTGCCACGCAAACGCATTTTATTTAAAGGGAGTGCTAAATCATCTACAATGGTAAGGGTTTGACTGGGCTCCAATTTTTCTTTGTCCATCCAGTATTTAAAAGCCTTACCACTTAGGTTCATGTACGTAGTAGGTTTAATGCACACAAATTGTTTGCCCTTCCAAGTAACCGTGGCTACGTCTGCTAAGCGGTCGTTTTTAAACATGCCACCATGCTTAAGCACAAAAGCACTCACCACATCAAAACCAATATTGTGGCGGGTGTGCGCGTATTCGGCACCAATGTTTCCAAGACCTACTATTAAAAATTTATGCATGCGTATACAGTGAGGGCCAAATGTACTTAAAAAACAGAAAAACAGGTATCTTGCAACTATGATTACCAAGGAACTATTAAAAACCCTCTTTCCTAATTTAGAAGATGGTTTGTACGAAGCCATGCTAGAACATGCAGAAATCAAAGAAATACCTGCTGGCACTTCTCTATTAAAAGTGGGGCAACAAATACGTTCTACCATGATGGTGATAGAAGGCACCGTTAAACTTTACCAAGAAGACGAAGAAGGTGACGAATATTTCATGTACTACATATCACCAGGTCAGGCATGCGCCGTTTCCATGGTATGTAGTTTTCAGGCCGAACAAAGCCAGGTACTTGCCAAAGCACTCAC
>JACCDS011201427.1_pt1 | contig 30082 bp, 31 predicted proteins | sample 7446441 | NCBI WGS metagenome assembly JACCDS01 (sample SAMN15323445, study PRJNA562643) | freshwater metagenome | isolation source: river surface water | place: USA:Blue River Watershed | collected 2017-08-17 | reverse complement strand
GTAGGAGTGTCTTCCATTTTTGATACCAACAGATTGTATACCGCTAAATCCTTTACCACGTCCCTGTACCTTTCTTTCCACTTATCTGGGTATTGATTACGAAGGTTTATGACAAATGGTTTGTCTATTTCAGCTTCAACCTCAACTTGGTATACAAATGACTTTCTTGCAAACCGATATACTTTAACGCCACAATCTTCAAGCCATCTTCTTGTTGTTTTTTCATTAGTTGAGTGGATTCGTTCTGAAACTTGTCCCAGTGTTAATGTATCTAGCGACTTCGGTTCCTTTACGTATTCGTCGAACATGATGTTCAAACCCCTAATCTCTATTTTTTATGGGGTGTGAGTTTACTTTAGTATAACTAAGAATTTACTTTTAATGCTACTTTTTTGTATATAATTTACTTTGAAAGACATTTAATAATGTCATCAATTTTATAAAACAGTTTTTCGCAATGTGTATTTCTTATGATTCGAGAATGTCTATCTCACTTTTAGAAAGTCCTGATTCATCATAGTCAATATAATAACGACGAAAAACTAATTCTACTTTTTCAGTAATAATTTTCATTCTTTCCTTTAGTTCATTTTTATTTTTCCATACCAATGTACATTGAAAACCTTCCCCGTAATTATCATCACATGATGAATTACAAAATACAATGTCTAATTTTTTCATATAATTTATGTTTTTATAAAATATAACAGCAAAAAAATTAAATTCAAAATTTAATGCTAATAATTTTGAAAATAAAATTGCAACTCATATTTACTTTACTAGCAAGTGTACGCTTGTTCTTTGCGGAACGATTTAGAATTTATTCTTTGGTAAGGGAGGATGGTAAGCAGGAAGGATAGATTTAGAATTGACGTATCCTTCATTGCCCCCCGCCCGGCCCCTAAATCTCTGAATACATCGGATTTGTTTGCGAAATATTTTCCAGAAATTTCTCCATGTTAGACACTTTAGTCAAAATTCAAATTAAAAAAATCCAGAAAAATTTTTCAAAAATTCGGAACCCCTTTTGATATTCGAATTGAATACTCCACTCATATTTTTGGAATATATATCCTCACTGTTAATTGGTTCAATCTTAGACCACACTTTTTCGACATCTTGTATTTGTGGATTAGGATCAATCTGGGACGATTTAATCTTGCAGCCTGCTAGAACCCCTGTTAATTCTTTAAGTCGTCTTAAAACGAAAGTATTTAGATTTTCCATATACTCTTCAGTTGTAAAGACTCCATCATGAATGGTTAACAATGGTGCATTTCGATATATCGTATTAAATTCCCTACATATTACTCCTAGCAACAAGTAGCTTTCAGAACGTTGTAACAGGTAAGAGAAGCGCTGCTTTCCAATTAATTGGTGAATCTGATTAATCCACTTCTCAACTCCAGGAAATACAGTTTGGAATATCTGAATCTGCTGGTTGTTATTTCTGTGATTTTGATTATCATCAAATAGAACGAACATCATGGTGTTTTTTAGCTTTTCTCGTTCGTCATTATTTACTGCTTTAACATGTATTTTGGTATTTGTGTGATAACTGTCCAATAGGTGGGTGTAAAAATCCATGTAGAATGGTGATTGGGTATATCTATTTATACTATCTAATTCTGTAGAAGTAAAAAAATTACACCACATAAATGAAGAAGAGTTACTTATATTAATAGAATAGGTATTATTAAAATATCCAGTATGACTAGAGTAGTATTGAATGTCTTTATTATTACTACTATATGTAATACTAGTATCTATATAACCATTATCTACCAATTCATTATATAGTTCTGGATATATGCTCTTCAGATTATATCCTTCATCTGTCTCTTGATAGAACCTACTTTGCATAACTGACGACAAGATATAGGGTTGACTAGAAGATATATCCACGCATTGGAGTGGCTCTTTGTTGCATAATAGGAATGGCCGAAGTAATTTAGGAAGATTGGTTATAGATGAATTCAACCGATGGTTCTTACCAGATACTTTACTCCATGACTTGCCATCTGATATTTGTTCTATGTAATATAACCATCTTCCAATTAGGTTCTGAATTAGGATTGTTTGGTATTTGTTTTGGTTTGACATTTTTTGCAACAGCTGCTGGCCAAAGTTGTTAACATAACTATAAACCTTTGATTCAAATGATAGAGTATTATTTTCGAACTGGTTAAGTAAGAACTTGTAATCTGGAGTTGATTCTGTCTCTTTATTTTCCTTAGACACATTTTTTACAAAAACTCTTGAAAATTTTATCGGTAAGGTTTTGTATACTATTTCCCCAGTATTATATTTTGTTGTGATCCTATAACCTTGACAAAATCCATTGATTTTCTTGTTTTTAGGATTATGCCATGAACCATCCACTTCGATTATCGGGTCATTTTGATTCAAAAGCAACTCTCTAATTATGTAAAAATTCTTGTTCCCAATTATTTTTTTAAGTTCGTTTGAACAAAGTTTGTGGTAACCACCAGCTTTTTCGTTTAAGCGATAGTTGTCGTTAGTGTCTGTTATAAGGGATAAGAAGTAATAAATTTTGTATTTCAAATTATTTGCTCGAGTTGGTGATGCATTTAATGCATCTACCAACCTTGCAACGTTAATTGAAGAATTTATACTAATCTTCATCTTCAAATATTCCTCCATCATCTTCGATTAACTCAAATAGTTTAGCTTCGAATGAAGCTTTGGCGACACAATACAAAAACTCCATTTTATTAAAAAAATATTCACTTCCTCCTCCACTTTTATGAATTGAATAATTTTCTTCTACATAATCTAAAGAAGTTCGCATTAAATTTTGAGTAAATTCAATTGACCAGTTATAATAGTTGTAGTTATTCTCTTCTTCCTCATCATTGAAATTGTTAATGAACCATTTTTTGAAAGAAATAATGGTTGTTTCATTAAAATCACTGATCCAAGACTTTAATAGCCAGATATCATTATCCAATTTATGTAGAATCTGTTCATAATACAATTCAGTCAAATCGATAGGACAATGTATTTTTTCATAATCGATTTCTAAATCTTCGATCATCGGGCATCTCTTATCTTCAAATAAACTAATATATTCTTCTAGTAAGAAATTTCCTTCATCATATTCCTTTTCGAAAGAATCAAAATTTAGAGATTCAATGTTTCCATTATTCAAACTTGTTGAATCGATTTGATTGTTAAAATAATACGTCTTATTATTACTGCTTTTTAGTTCTTCTAGGCACGCAGTTGTCCTTTCAACTTTAAGTTGATAATCTAAATGATTATACATAGTATTTGTTTTGAACTGCTAATGCAGTGAATTATTATATTACAATTCATCCCCAATCCAATACCCTACAAGAGGACTGGTTAGAATTGCTTTTTATAGGGTGTAAACGAAGGTTTAAACTTAGCATGTACAATTGCCATTTCGTTTATAAAATTTACGAAAAAAAATTCGTAAAAAAAAAATCTTGTGCAAATTTGTCGTAGTAAACAGATACTTGTATTAAGTTTCCCACAACTTCAAAAAACGTATAAAAGTATCGATATTGATATTGGAATCAAAGATTTTTTGTTTTAAAACATACACATTATTTGTCAAAAATAATTTGCGGAAAGTATATCATATTTGAAATAAACAGCCTTTTCAGAATATTTATAATAAACGTTTTATATGAAGAAAACTACGAATAATTTTAGTATTCTGATTTCTGAAAGTCAGTTGAAGACCTTAATTACAAAAATAAAGGCAGTTACCAAAAACAATTAAAAAATGAATACAGAAAAAGTGATTTTAACAAATGATGTGGCAGTGTTTGTCTTAGAAAGGGGATCTCATTATAAAGGATTACAGAGTGAAGGGAAATACTTTTATCCAGTATTAAATCTAATTGATAAACTTCTTTCCATTAATCATATTGAATCAGAAAAAGTTGGATTTAGCGCAACTAAGATGGACTTGGCTGCGTTTTTGTCAGATTTTTTATACATGGCTGAATTTCAAAACACAGAATATACTATTCAGACCGAAAATACAGACGATTTTAATCCAGATACACCTGTGCGAAACAAATAATTTGCGCTATCGCGGATAGCAACTCCATTCAAATCAACATTATACGTAAACGGGTGAATTTTTTGTGCGATATGTTTTGCCGATGTGGTTTAGTATAACCAATTAGAATTTTAAAACTTTATATTATACTAGTATGTGCTAGTATTTTTTTGCCATGTCCGTTAATGTTATTAAGAGACATGCATCTAGTTGATATTCAACGATAGTTTATTTTTAGCGCTTTTTTGTGACTTAAAATGAGGAAAAAGGCTGGTTTTACGACATTGTGGCTCTACATTAGCCAAAACACATTTTATGACCACAACTATTGAAAAAACGAGTGATTATTTAACCACTGACGAATTGAAAAGATTGAACAGGTACTTCCAAAAGGAGCAGAACCATCAAATGGCGCTACTAATAGAGTTTGGCTTTAGGACTCTGCTTCGTTATTCAGACATATCAAGGTTCACTTGGGAGAATGTATTAAATAAAGACGAACTCGTCTTAAATGAAAAGAAAACAGGTAAGAAAAGGAGTGTTAAAGTAGGAGCTGTATTGAAGGCATTACTACTTGAATATTATGAATTGTTGCAGCAACCAAGGCTGCAAAGCACTCTCTTCAATTACTCACTTCGTCACACAAATAGATTGTTGCAGCTTGGTTCCAGGTTTGTTGGCATCCGTAAGAAGAGGGTCTCCACGCACTCACTAAGGAAGTCGGGGGCGAGATTTTTGTATGAAGAGAATCACAGGTCAGAAGACGTTTTCTTAAAAATATCTATGATATTGAATCACTCAAGCACTCAAGTGTCAAGGCGCTATTTGGGAATAACCAGAGAAGAATTATCAGACGTATATAATGGGTTTGATATTATTTTATAATACTTAATATTTTTTGCTATTTTAGTTATATGAAAAAAATGTATAAATCTTTTCTGTTAGTACTTTTGATATTTTGTTCTTTAATACTTAGTATTAACAACCTTGTTGCTCAAAGAAAATCGGGCTATGTAAAACCTTATTTAACCAGAACGGGTAAAATAGTAAGTGGACATTATAGAAAATCTTATAGCACAAGCCCCAGTGCTTATAAGAATAGGGCAAGAAGTAGGTATTACTATCATACTAAAGGAAAATATACAAGAAGAAGAAAATAATGGAAGATCAATCAAAAAGCAAAGAAAATGTATTTGGCGGATTAAGTCTAATTATATTAATACTCTCACTTTATGTATTAGTATCATTAGTTATCACTACTTTTTTCTCAGTTACCCAGGAAGTCCATAAAATATTACTACAGATAGATAATTTTATCTGCATCATATTTTTAATTGATTTCTTTTACAGGTTTTATCAAGCGCCAAGTAAACTGAAATTTTTGAAATGGGGATGGATAGATTTTATTTCAAGTATCCCCTTCATCGATTTCTTAAGAGTAGGAAGATTATTGAGATTATTGCGATTATTAAGAATTTTAAGAGCCTTTAAGTCTGTGAAGCACATTGCAGAACATGTATATAAGGATAAGTCTAAAGGGTTATTATCGACTGTTGCAGTAATTGCATTTTTAATGGTCCTTTTTTCATCAGTAACAATTCTTCAAGTTGAGACAGCACCAAGTAGTAATATCAAAACTGCAGAGGATGCTCTGTGGTGGTCCTATACAACTTTAACAACAGTGGGGTACGGAGATAAATATCCAGTAACTACAGAGGGAAGGCTGATTGCGGCAGTACTAATGACTACAGGGGTAGCTTTATGTGGTACTTTTGCAGGGTATATTGCTTCGCTTTTAATGTCTAAAAAAGAAGATTAAACCTTTATCTGATCAGCTGTAATTGTGATTAAATCTTTTTCGTTTGGATTTGTTAGCTTAGAAATATGGTTTGCATGTTCTTGAATTATTTTTTCAAATAGATTTCTGACATATCTACCGTTACCAAAATCAACAGCCTTGTTTATTGTAATTGATTCAAAATGGCGAGTTAATTTTTCTTTTGCAAGATCATCTATTTCATATTCGTTTTTATTGGCCAATGACACAAAGATTTGTGATAATTCCTCGGACTTGTAATCTTGGAACTCTATATATCTATTGAATCTACTTTGCAGTCCAGGATTAGAGTCAATAAATGTATGCATTTCACCTGTATATCCTGCGACTATAACTACAAGACGATCTCTATCATCTTCCATTCTTTTTAGTAATACATTAATAGCTTCTTCTCCATATGAATCTGAAGCTGACGAAGTTAAACTGTATGCTTCATCTATAAATAAAACACCGTCTAAAGCCTTATTGATAACTTCTTCAGTTTTGATTGCAGTCTGTCCAAGATATCCTGCTACAAGCTCGCTTCTATCAACTTCAACTAAATGCCCTTTTTTTAGAACCCCTAATTGTTTTAAAATTCCTGCATAAAGGCGAGCTACTGTAGTTTTACCTGTTCCTGGGGAACCGCTGAAAACAGAGTGTAAGCTAACATTTACGACTTTTAAGTTATTTTTTTTCCTTAACTCTTGCGCTTTGATAAGATTGACTAACGATATGATTTGTTCTTTTACGTTACTTAATCCAATTAGATCTTCAAGCTCTTTTAAGTAATCTGTAGAATCTTTCCTTGGGCTTTCTTTCATTTCGTTATCATTTTCCACATTCTTTATAGTTTCTTTAGTTTCACTTTTTGCATCATTATTGAAAGAAAGAGTTCCTTTTTCAATTACAGAGTTAAATTTTTTAATGTATTCATACTCTATTTCACTTTCAAAATTTGCTATAATGTGATTATTTCTTTCCCCCTTCTTCTTATACCAAAAATAATATTCACTTGTGTTATTAAAAACACCGTTGCCATTTTCTTTTATTTCGTCAAAGCTCAATATTGTGGATGCACCAGTGAATGAGCCTGTAGATTCATAAGTGTTCACTAAAAAATAAGCTGCACCAAAATTGAACAATAGGCCATTTGAGAGTTCAACACTATTTGATCCACCAGATTTTTTTATTTTACCGAATTTTACTTTAAATACATTAAACAAGTCAAAATTTGACATAGAACCGACACCAATGTCTATGTTGATGCCTCTTAGTTTTTCATTATTATTAATACAGTATATGTTGAATGCGTTAATAAATTTGTAAGCTTGATCTAAATCATATTTCAGCTTTAATTTGTTTGCAATTTGATAATACTTTCTAACTAGTTCAATTTTCAAATTAGTATCAATAAACAATCCATTGATCATATCATTTTGAATTAGTCTAACCTTTGCACCAAGAACGCTAGTAAATTCTGTTATATCTATTGAAAATGTTGAACATAATTTTTTTGCTTCTTCGATTTCAGCATCTTCAATCATTAGATCACTTAAAAGGGAATCAGTAAACAGATTAATTATTTGTAGGTTTACTTCAATGTCCTCAAATAAATTATAGTCTGAAAAACATGACTTTAAATCAAAAAGGATTTTTAAATTATCTGTTGAATAGTTATCAACTAAATAGTACTTATAGTTATTATAGATGGCTGTAATATTGCCCAGAACAATTTTATATTCATAGAAGCTATGTATTTTATCAACATCTACTTTATTTAATCCAGCTTTATAACTGCTGCTCAAAAACTCCAATAGTTGAACTATATGATCATTAGGTTTTTTTGAAAAGAATTTTCTTGTGTAAGCAAGCTCTTCAGGCAATTCTGAGGCGTCAAAGGGATTGTCTTTATTTCCAAATTTTATCATATAGTGAAGATATTGTATATATAAGTAAATTGGCTTCTAATCCTTATTAAACTCAACAGGGTAATGAAGAATCTTTTTCAATTCGCTTACAGTAGTTCTTCTCACTGCGCCGATATTATCATTAGTAAAAATTAGTGCATGTAAAATTAAACCAGTCTTTTGGTTGTAAACAACTTTCCAGCAATAATCAGGCACGCCAACCTTATCTCTAATTCTTCTATTCCCATATATCCCGCCAGTATATATTTTTAACTGCCATCTTTTACTTTCATCCCTTATTGTATTTTCCCAACTTTTCCATGGCCCTCTGTTTAAATGTCTTGTTTGAGGGAAACAATTGTAATAGCTAAATGTGATAGCTTGCTTTCTGTAGTCATAAGCAAAGTCTTCTGCGCTAACTAGATGACCTCTGTCGTATCCACTTTTTGCATAATCAGAATTTTTCGCTGTATTTGGTTCCTCTTTAAATCTCAAATTAGATCTTGAAAAATCACCCCCTCCATTGTTTAAATAATAGACTACATATAATGGCACCCTTAACTCATTTGAAAAATAAGAAGTGTAAATTTCCTTTTTTACAATTTGATCAATTTTTTGAGAGTAAACTGAAAATTGAAAAATTATCCATATAGTTATACTAAGAAAAATACGCTTTACCATTACTTATATTTCTACTTTTTGAATAATTACAAACTCTTTTTTGTTGATTATGTATTTTTCTGAAACTAATTCAATAACATTTAAAAATTCAATCATTAATAGCAAATATTTTTAAATGCAATATTTTAATAAGTTAGATCTAATGTTTTTTTGGTTTATTTCATAAAATCTAATGAAAAACTACAAGCAATATTGTAATTAGAATTAGACCTGCTACAATAATAACTGGGATTATAAATTTTTTGTCTCCCCCTTTAATATTCAATTCCATTTTTCCTGAACCTGTTTGATACTCTCGTTTAACACTAACGACTTTATTTTCAGTTTCAATTTGTTTCAAAAATTCCAAATCGTTTGTCATATCATGTTCTGCAACTTTACTTTGAATAACTTTTTCGCTGGATATTCTTTTTAAATCTGCATTATCGCTTGCTAGTTTGTCTAGATATAATTTTTGTTGCTCTTCAGATAAATCTTTGAAAAATGAAGGCAAGCTTTCGTTATCAAACCTTTTTAATTTGTTATTCTCTTCCATTATTTTTTATTTTTAAAAGTGTCTTTGGTAAAGTTAATTAAATCTAAGTAAATTGGTGAAATTAAGTAAGACAATGCAAACAATCCACCAAAAAAGATAAAATAAGATTTTGTTTGAATGAATGAGTAATTTATTAGTAAAGACATCGAAATGATAAACACAATAACTCGTAAAATAAAAACAGTTTTTTCTATTTGTGATAAAATTCTCAAATTTATTTTTAAAATTCCACTATTTGTTTTCAAATTCATTTTAATAATACCACCATTTTTTAATTTTTCAATCTCCTTTTTTCTGTCTACAAGTTTTTCAATTTCAGTTTCACTTAAAAATGCATCAATTTTTATATTTTCAGTAGCCTTTGTAATTTGTAAAACTCTTTCAATAGATATAGCAGCTAAGTGATCGTTTATTAAATCCAAAAAGGATAATTGGTGATCTAAATCAAATACTCTTTTTACTTCAAAATTTTTATTTACAACATTGTGAATTTCAATTTCGATATTATATAAGTAAGTATTAAAGGATGTAGATAGAAATGCTGTATTTATTTCTTCATATGTTTTTATGAAAAGTTTAATATCAGTATTTAGTTGTTCAAAAATGGTCTTTGTATAAAACTTAAAAATTGTTTGAACATAAGATTGATACTCTTCTATTTCAGGGCCTTTGAAAATATACTTCGAGTAATAAGTTGTTTTTTCTAGATCAAAATTTTCAATTTTTTCTATTATTTGCTCAAATGTTTTATTTACATCCTTTAATTGTATACTTTTTGGAAATCCATTTTTAATATGTTTTGCAAGTTGTGTGTACGCTTCAATAAATTTTTCATCACTTGTAAATGATGAAGATGCGCTTGCAATTATATTATATGTAGAACTACTATTTGGTCTAACTCTACCACTCTTCCATGAATGAAAAGCGTTGAACATATAGTTGTATGCTCCATTTCCATATTCTTTACCGTAAAATCTTGATATTTTGACAAACCGTTCAGAGTCGCAATTAAAAAAAATATCATATGAATATTTGCGACTATCAAATTTACTTATTTCATTTAGAAATATATCATTGAATCCTTTGTCAATTAACTCTTTCATTTGTCATTCAGTATACCACAATTTAAACTTTGTTATTTACTACAAGATAATTTTAAATTTAATAATTTTAATATATTTAATTTTCGAACACTATGCGTGAGGAAAACACCCCCTTAATTCGACTGAAATCGGTTGATTTCGGTTTAATCAAAAGATAACTCACTACAAATCAATGCTCTAATTTGTTCAAAAAATCTTCATAACCCTGAGGTCTCGGGTTCAAATCCCGATCTCGCTACAAAGCCTCTCAACAAAGTTGAGAGGCTTTTTTAATGCGAACAGCGTCAAGAGCTCGCTCTTGTAAGCATGTGAGCATTAAAAAAGCCAAACAGCAAACGAAGTTTGTTGTTTGGAAGGCTTTGGGTAAACCGACCCACGAGGATGACAATGCGCAGCATTGGCAATTCCGATTATTCGTATGTGGTTTTTTATTTTAGATATTTTTTATAATTCTTTTACTTAGCAAGTCCCTAGTTTTTATCTGCAGGATGCATTTTTTCTTTTATGTTAGGCTTAATCCCTTTTTGCGGGTTATTAACGGAGTTGACCATTTTTTGGATTAATTCATCAAATTTTGGCTTTTGTTCTTCTGTGCATAATGCCCTTACTTTTTTAAAATGTTCGAAAGTCAGCATATCTAATGCTTGTAATGATAAGCTTATTTTTAATGTAGCATTATTCTTTACACTATCAACTATTTGGTCGGTTTTTAATAATTGAAAAAGGTTCTCCTTATCAATTTTAATTTGTTCTCTAATTTTATTAGCGTTTTCATTATGATTTTTTGCTAATTCAAAATAGGCGTTTTTTTGACTTTCGCTAAAGTGTAAACTCTTTGCTAAGAAATTTTTTGGAGAATTATCTCTTTGGTTTTTCAAATGCCCTATCCAAAAAAATGTCAGTGTGGCTATATTGGCTAGTATTAATAGACCTATAAGCCAGGCTGCGATTTTGTTATTTAATATATTTTTCATAATAAACAGTTTAATTTGAAATTGTTTGATCATAGGATGCTGCAAAAGCCTCCATTTCTTGACTCGAATTTGTGTTAACTAGATTTGAATCACTTTTTAAGAGTAAGCTATTAATAAATAAAAACAAGGTTAAAGCGCAGATAACTAATATTGGCTTCAATGGGCTTGCTAATTCATTAGACAAGTTTTCCTTATCCATCCTGGCTTTTAATCTTGTATAAAAAAAGTTGGGAGCGACTACTTCTTTTAAGTTTGAGATGACAATCATTTCTTGTTCAAATTGCTCGTTAGACATATTTTTCATAATTATTTATTTATGAATTATAGTAGTTTGTTAATTTATTTTTTAAATTTTCTTTAGCCCTACTTAATAGTGATTCAATTGCTTTTATACTTAATTGCATTATTTCGCTGACTTCCTCATGCTTCATACCCTGAACTCTTATTAACGTAAAAGCAACTCTTTGATTATGGGGGAGTTCGCTTATAGCTTTAAATATCAGAGTTGCTTTTTCTTTATTTTCATTATTTATACCAGGGTTCAAATAAGCCGCATCTATACTTTTTTCTTCAGAAGGCATCCACCAAGGAACAATTGAATGTAGTCGTTGTCTATTTTTTCGTTTCCTAATTTTTTCTAAAGCTTTTCTTATCGCAATACGGTAAATCCATGTAGCTAAACTTGACTGTTCTTTAAAACCATTAATGGATTCATATACTTGAATAAATGTCTCCTGTGCTGCGTCCTCAGCTTCATCTGCATTTTGTAGTATATTCAGGACACTATAATATACTCTGTCCTGATAATTCTCTACCAGTTCCTTAAAGGCAGGTTCTTCACCAAGCCTTAACCTTAATATGAGCTCTTTTTCATTCAAACTATACTTATATTAGATGTTTGTGCTTTTGAATTCCTTTGGTTGGTCTATTAAATAAGTTATTTCATCTATTCTTCACTTCATCATAGCCCATGTCATAGTCGTCTCTTAAAGTACCCATTATTCTATCCCAAAAAATTAAATACAAGCCGTAATTTCCTTTAAAATACTTGTGATGCTGATTATGGCAAACAGATGTATTTATCCATTTCCCTATGATGGATTTATTGAAACCCTTTGGGTACAATTCCCAACCTAAATGCCCATAAATATTATATATGACAGAAAAAAGGAAAAATATGGGTGTGTGAGATTCATGTAGCGGAAATGAAAAGGCAAATACGATAAATATACCATTTTCAACAACAGCTTCTAAAGGATGAAATGCATATGCCGCCCAAGGAGATGGGTTGGTTGATTTGTGATGAACTAAATGAAAAGAGTTAAATAGCAACTTATGATGCATAATGCGATGTGTCCAATAAAAGTAAGTATCATGCATGATAAGCATAATAGGGAAGGCTGTAAAATAGTATAACCACCCACGCTCCTGTATGTCTTCGTAAATTTTTGTATATGGTCTTATATTAGGATTGCCCATAATGGTAACTATTATAATTCCAAAAATCATAATAGTTATTATTGAGTAAGTGAATTCTCTTATATAATCACTATTTTTTGGAATTGCTTTTTGTATTTTTCTATACAATATTTTTCTTTTAAATAGTACATAAAAGAATATAAAGGATGCGCCAGCAATTAGTATGTATCTAATACCAATTCTAAAAACAATATCAATGTATTTATTAAAGTTGAAAATACTTGATGTATGCATATCCTTATTTTTTAATTGCGGATAATTGAATCCATTATCACTATTTAATATGTAACTTATTTCATTTTCTTTATTTGGTACTATTTTTAATAAAGTAAAATGGTTTATCAGTTTACTAAAAGCGCTAAAGCTAACTACATATGGGCTAAAATTGGGTTTATTTGTCTGAATGTCAAAGTATAATGTAGTTTCATGAGCTAATTGAATTTTATCATTAATTAATTTGATAGTATTGTCGCCATTTATAACAAAACCGGATTTAACCAAATTCAAAATTAACTTTTGTGTTTCAAATGCATTAAGGGTATCTATTTTTAAGCTTGGATAATTTTCATGAATGGCTGACTGACAAGTATACAATGGAGCTGTAATAAATACAGACCATTTTTTATTCTCATTTTGTATTATAGAAATAGTAGAAATTTGCGGGTTATGTGCGCTTGCAATATTAACTAGTAGTAATAATAAAATTAGACTCCTTATTTTATACATAAATTATTTTTAAATTATAATGTAACTGCAAAGGAACCTGGTATCCCTCTAAAACTATTTATAAAACTATTTGAACCTGTTGGTGCAACATGATAATGATAACCTCTTGTTGCATCGTAATGCCCTCTGCTAGCATCAAGATCGGTGCTTTCTTTCCCCGACTCATCCAAATTTTCAAATAACCCAAAACCATCCATTGCATACCCAATCATTGCTGCATGCCCGTCGGTTTGTTTAATTTTTGTTGACTTACCTGTTGTTGCATGATAGTGGTATCCTGTAGCGCCGTTTACATGTCCACCAGCGTCGTCAAATGGAGCTAAAGTAAAAGCACCTAATATTGCTTGAGTTGGGGCTGGTGGATCAAAATTAATGCCATTAAAAGCAATACCAACCACGCTACCCATACCCATAATCGAAGTTGTGTTGTTGGCTTTAACTGGCTTAACTGGTATATAATATGTTTTTTTAATCCCAGGAAAATAGGAAGGCAAACATTGAACGCAATAATTTTTATAAGCCGGGTCAACATCTGGCCTTGCTGCAGCCTGACATGCTTCTTTTGTATCCGTCACATTAATTGTTCCTGTTGTTGAATTGTATAATTTCCAAGTTGTATTTGAATAAAATGTAGCTAAATTCTTAATAAATGGACCATCTACATCGTATAATTTACCACCTTCTAACCAAATGCCTCCTTTATCAATGCCGTCATTAATATTAGTAGGGCACCAAGGGCCTTGCACATGGTCTGACGGGGTGTTATTTGAAACTATTCTATAACACTCTACAGTTGACCCATCAGCTAGTGTTTTACTTACTTTAGTGATGCTTTCTGCTAAACCAGCTTTTAGGAAATACGCAGGATTTACTTCAATTGTAACAGCATCTTGGGTAGTTGAAGCTGAATTTGATTTACTGCATCCTGTTAACAAAATTAAAAATGCAATAACAGAGCTTAATTTTTGATTATTCATAATAGAGATATAAAATGTGTGTGAATATATTTTATATTAGATGTATGTGCTAAACAAATCCTTCTGCAAGAAATAAATAAATACTCCGAAGGATTATTCAATCTAAATCGTCTAATAATTAGATTTATCAAAATATATGAGAATGCACTTTGTAAAAACACTTTCCATTTTAACAATTGTAATTTTATTAGCTAGTTGTAGTAAAAGTAGTTCAACGACTACCACTGATACTTCTACAAGTATTGCAGTTCCAGCTGTTTATTTAAAAATATACGGTGCGACAAGTATTACCAATGATGGCGCCTATATTACAATAAAAACCAAGGACTTGCCAGACCACAAAAGCTCCTATTATGCCAGCACTAATGAATTATATGAAGCTTATACGGGTACCACATTTGGTGGATATACTTTTAATAAAAATCCAAATTTAATCATAGAGCAGTCGGGAACATTCAAAATCCCTGTAAATCCAAAAGTGGACGCATCTCATGCTGCTACACCATTAGGACCTATAGGGATCGCATTAAACGGGGTCGCTTTTTTTAATCAGTATGCTGGGCCTAATCAGCCCCTGACAAGTGAAATTACTAGCTTCGATAAATATTATGGACACCCCCAACAATCTGGGGTTTATCATTATCACGTAGAGCCTTTATATTTAACTACTGTTAAATCCACGAAATCAGGTTTAATGGGATTTCTTTTAGATGGTTTCCCGGTTTATGGCCCTCAAGAGGAAGACGGAACTGTAGTAACAAATAGCATGTTAGATGATTATCATGGCCATTCACATAAAACTATTGATTATCCAAGTGGATCTTATCATTACCATTTTACTAACGAAGCACCTTACTTAAATGGAAGCGGTTTTTATGGTACACCTGGCACCATTACTCAATAATGAAAAATTGCTTATTTACTATATTGATTATTTTTTTATTTGCATGTTCAAGTGAAAAAGAACAAGTATTCGGGGAGCTTGTTGTTTATAAAAAGTATTATAATAATAAGCAGTTGATGGAGTATAGGGAATTTAGAAACGGAATGAAAAATGGTAAACAAATAGCCTATTGGGATAACGGTAAAAAACGGTTTCAGTTTGAAGCAGTTAATGACACCTATGAAGGTGCATTAAAGGAATGGGATTATAATGGAAATTTATTTCATTTGGCACATTATAAAAATGGGCAAGAAGAAGGGGTACAAAAGTTATGGAACGAGAATGGTAAGATAAGAGCCAATTATATTATACTAAATGGAAAAAGATTTGGTTTATTGGGAACAAAAAATTGTAAAAATGTATCAGATAGTATTATTGTTGTTAAGTAGTTTTTTCTTTTTTTCATGTAATGAAAAAAAGAAGGATGTCATTGATATGCCTTATTATAATAGCCCAGATTTTGAACCTGTTTTCATTAAAAACAAATCAGAAGTTTCAAAAAATATTACACATAAAATTGACAGTTTTTCTTTTTTAAATCAAGATAGTATTATCGTATCTCAGTCTGTTTTGGAAAATAAAATTCATGTGGCTAATTTTATTTTTACTAGTTGCGGGAGTATTTGTCCCATTATGACAAATAACTTTAAAATTGTTGGCGATAAATTTAAAACGGATACTACTATTGTAATGTTGTCTTATTCGGTAACGCCATGGATAGACAAGCCTTATGTTTTAAAAAAATACATGAAAAAAAATGGCATAACCAATACTAATTGGCATTTTTTAACAGGCGATAGGGCTAGTATATATAATTTAGCAAGGCAATCTTATTTTGCTGAAGAAAATATTGGTTTTAGCAAGGATAGCACTGAATTTCTACATACCGAACATTTCATTTTAGTTGATAAAGCTAAAAGAATAAGAGGCGTCTATAATGGCACACTTAGTTTAGAAATGCAAAATTTAATTGATGACATAAAAAGTTTACAAAGTGAACTTGATTAAGTTGGTTTTCAGATTTTCTTTGGGACAATAGTTTCAATTAGTTTTTTTTTAATGAAAATCTATTTCAAGGTCTGTAAAATAACCTTCTGTTCCTATATCAACAAATAATCCAATCGAGCCTGGCTTATTTGGTACATATTTTAAATCATTCACAATTAAAGATGGTTGTGTGTTATCATTAAGATAAAGTATTGCTTGAGCATCCTTAACAATAATTTTCAAAGCAATCCATTTATTTAATTCCATATCCGAATAGGATTCATATGCACCAGGCGCAATTGTTCTTAATACATTGTATTTATAATCAGGGTATGAAAAATATTGAGTTGATCTATTTCTTCTGATTTGTTGTAAAGCACGTCCATTGGTTGGTCTGATATAAATTCCATTGAATTTTGAATTATCCTCATTTATATGAAAAGCAATCCCGATAAAGCCACGTGCAGAGTCTGGAGCATTTTTTACTAATTTACTCAATACTTTGACTTTTATTATTCCATTCTTAAAATCAATACCATTTATTTTAACATAAGTTGGCTCGTCTACATCTTTAATATTTGAGTCTTTAATTACTTTAATTACTTTCTTGCCATTTATTTGGGATGAATCTATATAAACATTAACTGGGTTTAATATAGTTGGTTTGAATTGAATAGCTTGCGCATTCGTATTAAAACTATAAACACAAATAAGAATGAGTAAACATATTTTCTTAAACATATTTAGTTATTTAATTATAAAATAATCCAGCACCATATTCGGTTCCTTTAGTGCCAGGTTTTAATTGTAAATAAAATTTACTGGTTTGATCTTCTTCAATTTCTAAACTACCTTTTTTACTAATCTTAAAGCTTGAATTATAAATTAATTTTTTGGAATTTGCAGGTATTCCAAAATCTTTTGGTCCCCCTCCTTTATTTACAAGTTGATTGTAACCAACTATCATTGAATTGTTAATTTTAAATGAATACTTTTCTTCCTTTTCTAATACCCATAAAACATTTGAGTTACTTATTACATTATTGTAGAATTTGAAGTCATCAGTTGTAGACCATGTCCAAACAACTGCTCCATATGAATTTAATATTAAATTATGATGCATTGAAGAATTATCTGCTTTATTATTCCACATGACTACTGCGTCTTTCACTCCATAGAAAACACAATGATCTACATTTAAGTTACTCCCGTTTGCTAAAATTCCCAAATGATTTGGAAGTGCAAATTTATTACCTAAAAAAAGACATTGTGTTACATTTAAATCTGTTAAATTATTTCCTTCCCAAACTATTGGGTAGTTTCTAATAAGTACATCTTTTTTGGGATTTTCATGGACTGGTTCTCCTAAAATTTTCAAACCTTGAATAGTTACATGGCTTGCATTTATCTCAATTCCATAGTTTGCACCATCTGTAACTTCATTTTTATCATTTTTTTCTAATTTAAAGGGCATCGTTGAAACAATAATTGGCATTTTTCCAGGTGCCCAATCTAAGTCGTTTGGTAATACTTCAGAACGAATGACAAGTCGGTTTTCTTTATTCAATTCCCTGTTTTTTGGGTTAAATTTTGCGGTTTCGTGTAATCCATAAGTTCCTTCAGATAGAATTATAGTAACACTTCCTTTCCCGTTAAGTTCATTCACTCTTTTTGCGGCTTCGGTGAGCGTTTTCAATGGATATTTACTAGTCCCATTTGCGGTATCATTTCCAATATTTGTATTTACATGAAATTCAATTGAAGAAATTACCTGTGCGTTTACTTTTATTAAAACCGTTAGTAGAAGAATCGAAATCCAAATTTTTATTTTCATAAATATTATATTTATTCAAAGTTATCAACACTAGTGTATATTTGTTACTGAATTAATGAAAACAAGTAACCAAATGGTAACTACTATTTTAACATCTAGAATTATTGACAATCCTTTAAATTGTCCCGTGACAAGAGCTATGAGTATAATTGGCGGGAAGTGGAAGCCGATAATAATTAATTGTATTGGAGAGAGAACTATTCGTTTTGGAAAATTAAACCAAATTATACCTGCAATTTCTAATAAAGTACTAGCAAATGAATTAAAAGAATTAGAGTTATTTGGTTTGATTAAAAGAAAAGAATACAAGGAATTACCTCCAAGAGTTGAGTACGCACTAACAAATGCTGGTAAGACCTTAATACCAATTTTACATGAATTAGCAAATTGGGGTAATAGCCAAACTGCAAAGAAGATTATAAAATAAAATATTTTATAATAATAGCGGTATTAAGTTTTTGTGTGAGGAAAACACCTCCTCAAATCGCTTAGGATCGATCGTTTTAAGTTTTGTCATAAAATAACTCATTACAAATCAACATCTTCATTTTCTCCAAAAATATCATTAAAGGGACTAAATGTATCATCATAGTTAGGCTTGCAATGTTCATTTTTGCTTTTAAATAAAACAAAAGTGAAATGAAGTTCATAAAACAAAAATTTACATTATTCTTTTTAGTCTTTTTATTGTCTTACTATGTAGGTACTACGCAGGGAGTAACTAATATCTATGTAAACCCAAATATTGGAAATGATGCAAATGATGGATCAAAAGAACATCCTTTAAGAAGTTTACCGGCTGCTTCAAGATTAGTGAATGAAAGCGAAGGTGAAAATGGGGTAACAATATTCTTATCTAAAGGTGTGTATGCATTAATGGAACCTTCTACATTTCATCCTACAAAAAGAAAATTTACAAAACAAGCACGCTTGACTATTAGAGCAGAGGTTTTACCGGATGATCCTAATTGGAATACAGGTAGTATGCCTACTTTAATCCATACCATGCCATTATCAGATGATTGGATGGGTGTTAAAGATCCATTTGGTGGAGGAATGTATGGCATGAAGATTGAAACTAGTCATATCACCATTCAAGGTTTAAAAATATTAGGTGCTCCAGTGATTGAACATCCAGAAAAAGGAAAAATTATAAGAGTGTATCCAATTACAAGACCAAATGCCGATTTGGATGATCTTGAGATTACACAATGTGTTTTTGCAGGAGATGAAGTAAGTACGCCCAATCATTTAGGCATTATTGCTAATGGCACTGGTATAGTAGTTGATCATTGTATATTTTATAATTTGAAACAAGCCATTGTTTATTGGTCTCGTAAAAGTACCGGCCATGTAATGAGAAATACATTAATATATGGTGGATATGGATGTGGTGTATGGACTTCTGCTATTGCTAATGATTTTGTTTTTGAAAATAATGTGATTGCGAATAGCAGGTATGCTTGGATTAGTCAATTAGATAGAGACCAGGGACAGCAAGAAGCTGCCGGAGTGGAAAAGAAAACAAAAGAACCTATTTTGTATCAAGTGAACAATAGTTTAATTGCTGGTAATCAAAAACTTACAGGAACAGGTGGTGGCCCTCAATTAAATTTTAAAGACATTGATCCCATTTTATTGAAGTTTAACAACACAAAAATTACCGATCAAACAATAGAGTTAGATTATAATCAAGAAAGTAGGAACTTTTTACATCCTAAAGAAGGTAGCGAAGCTGCAAAAATTGGAGTAGGTTTGTTTAAATTGAAACACAATTAAAAAATTAATTTATGAAAAAAATTCAAAGAGTTCTACTTGTTGTTCTTTTGATTTTGGGAGTGTTTAATGCTAATGCGCAAGGGAAACCTAGACAAAGTCCTAAGTTGACTGCAAGTGGAAAAATAGAAGATGCTAACTTGACTATTACTTATGGAAGTCCATCAGTTAAAGGAAGAAAAATTTGGGGTGATCTGGTTCCATTCGATAAGGTTTGGAGAGCAGGTGCAAATGAAGCTACTCAGCTTGAAACCGATAAAGATATTTTGTTAGAAGGGAAAAAATTACCAGCAGGTAAGTATAGCTTATATGCAATTCCTGGTGAAAAAGAATGGAAGATTATCATAAATGCTCAAACTGGTCAATGGGGTATTGAAAGGTCTGGTGAAACCACACGTAATCCAGAAAAAGATGTAATAGTAGTGACAGTCAAGCCAATTAATTCTAAAACAATGGAAGAAAGCTTGTTATACACAATTACTAATAAAGGGTTTTCATTAAAATGGGAGAATTTGGAAATCCCAGTTGAAATAAAATAGATATTTAGCAAGCATTCGTAATATAAAATATCCCTTATTCTATATATGAGTAAGGGATATTTTATATTTGTGGATATGGCAACCCAAATAAAGAACATATTGTTTAAAGAAGGTTTACCAATGGAGATAGAAGTTATCCCTATTGCAGCAACTTTATTAAAGCACCGTGAAAATATAGCATTCCCACATAGGGATAATTACTATAATATTTTTTGGTATCAGAAAGGTAGTGCAAATCATATAGTAGATTTCAATCCTATCAAGGTTAAAGCTAACTCATTTTTATTTGTTAATAAAGATAGGGTTCAGATGTTAGATGCTAAAGGCGGGTATGACGGTAAGTTTCTATTATTTACAGATGCATTCTTTGATAGGTATCCTGATGACACAAAATATTTAAGGAATAATATCTTATTCAATGATTTATTAGAAGATCCCGTTTTGAATGTAAAACCAAGTTCTCCAATAATTTCTGTGTTTAAGGAAATTGAAGCTGAGTTAGCTAGGCCAAATGATTGTATCCAGTATGACTTATTGCACAATCATTTACATAATTTTTTATTGTTGGCTGAAAGAGAAAGGAGAAAAGCAGGTTTTAATGAAATTAGAAAAGGGGAAGATTTGGATTATACTATTTTATTTAAAAATTTATTAGATGATCATTTTAAAAGTGTAAAATCAGTTGTTGGTTATGCTGCTATGATGGCTGTATCTGAAAAAAAATTAAATAAATCAACTTTAAAGGTACTGGGAAAGTCCCCTAAGGTTTTAATAGACGAAAGAGTGGTGTTAGAGGCCAAGAGATTACTAGCTCATACAACAAGTTCAATTAAAGAGATTGGATTTGAATTAGGATTTGACGAACCTACTAATTTTATCAAATATTTTAGAAAGCATGTAGCTTCTACTCCGATAGATTTTAGAAGTAAGTTCATAAAGAAATAGAAAGTTAAAGCTCCTCCTCTTTTACTGGATTAAGCCATGTAGTAGCATCTTTTCTTTTTACATTATTCATCATCACCGCTTGAGTGAAACTATCTGTTTTAGAAGATCCATGTGAATGAATGGTTCCTGGTTCAATGATCACCACATCTCCTTTTTTGAGTATTCTAATTGCCTTTCCTTTTTTTTTATAAAAGCCTGTTCCTTCAATAGCAAAAATGATTTGTCTACCAATATGAACATGCCAATTACTTCTTGCATTTGGTTCAAAAATTACCTTTGAACTTAAAAAGTCACTAGTCGTATCATTTACAAAGTATTGTACCCATACATTCCCTATGAATCTATCTGCAGGTCCTTTAGAAAGGGTTGACGGAAAGGTATTAGAAGCTTGTTGAGCTTTTATGCTATTAGATTTCAAAAAAAATAATGAAATAAATAAGCAGTAAAAAAAAGTTTTCATAATTATAGTTTTAAATTTTGCCATGATCTAATTACTTTTAATAAACCTATATAAAAATGGTGCTTTATTTTGTGCGCCTGTATATTTCTTTTCCAACCTCTCTAAGACATTTAAGTCTAATATTTTTTTCTGGAAGTTATTTCTTGCAAATGGTTTATCATAGATTGTTTCGTATAATTCTTGAACATCTTTCATTGTAAATGTTTCAGGCAAAAGGTTGAAACCAATTATTTTTTCGTCAAGATTACTTCTTAATGCATGTAAAGCGTGATCAATAATTTCTTTATGATCATGTGTTAATGCAGGAAGATCTTTAATTTTCTTCCATTCAATTTTCTCTTCTAATTCGCCAGGAATTGGCTTCACTTTATTGATATCAACCAATGCATAAAATCCAATACAAACAAATCTATCTGTCATCCAATGTATAGTTGCTTCATCAAATTCTATTGCGTCGTATTTTTTTAAATCTTTTTTTATTTGAGATCTATGTTCACTTTTAATAATCCTATTTTCGTTTCCAAAAACCCTGAATTGTTCAAGATAAATATTATTCAAAGATGTCCTTTCTTTAAGAATCCTGGAAGCGGCTTTTTCGATACTTTCAGTCTTTAAAATATAACCACCAGGCAAACCCCACAGATTATTTCCGTATTTAAATTTGGAGACCAGTACTTTTAGTTCCTTATTGTGAAATCCAAATATGACACAGTCAATGGATAACTGAGCGATATATTTATCTATTTTATTGTTTTTCATGATATTATAACATAAAGTTACATAATTCAGTATTTATTTATAAAATTTATTGTCTAAAAAATAGACAATAATAAAAAATATACTTAGATTTAGTTAATAATAAAAAGCCACATGAAAAAAATTACATTATTTTTTATACTCATTATTTCGTCAAATTTACTGTTGGCGCAAGGTTCAGACTCTTTAAATATTTATAAAGTGATCGAAAAGGAAGGGCTGTCTTGGAGAAATGGTGATTTGCAAGGGTTTAAATCTAGTTGGTTAGTCAGACCTTATGGTGGAATCTATATTTCAACTACAGATGGTAAATTTTTGGAGGTTGATGTTGCTAGAATGGCCAATGTAAAACAAGAAATGATTGGCAGTGGTGGATTATCTATACATACAAACCATCAATTTAAAATAAGTGGTAATACGGCATGGGTAAGTCATGATCAGGTTGCCATTGATAAATATGGAAAAGCTTCAAAGTCAAAAGAAGTGAGATTTCTTGAAAAAGATAATAAACAATGGAAATTGATTGGTCAATCAGTTCATATGATTAATGAATTGAAGAAACAAAATGATACAGTAAGTTACATCCAAACTGTAAATATTGAGACTAATGAAATTGAAACTATTGCAAGTTTGAAAGGACATTATGAAGCGCCCAACTGGCATCCTGAAAATTATTTAATTTTAAATACCTATGGGAAACTGATAAAATTAGATTTAAAATCAAAAATAATTAAAACTATAAACACTGCTTTTGCAGACAATTCTAATAATGATCATGGTATTTCTCCAGATAAAAAATCCTTAGTGATAAGTAATTTTGATACATTAGATATGGCGCATGGAACTTATGTATCTAAAATATATACCTTACCAATAGAAGGAGGAACTCCAAAATTGATCACAAAAAACACGCCATCTTTTTGGCATGGATGGAGCCCTGATGGTAAAACACTAGCTTATTGTGCTCAGAGAAATGGGAATTTTGATATATACACCATTCCTGCTGTGGGTGGCGAAGAGACTAGATTAACAAGCACTGAAGGCCTAGACGATGGTCCAGAATATTCTCCTGATGGAAAGTATATCTATTTTAATTCATATAGAACTGGCCATATGCAAATTTGGAGAATGTTGGCAGATGGAAGTCATCCTGAGCAAATAACTTTTGATGAAAATTCTAACTGGTTTGCCCACCCCTCACCTGATAACAAATGGATAGTATATATCTCTTATCAGTCAGATGAAAAACAGAGCCATTTATTTGGGAGACAAGTAAAACTTAAATTAATGGATATTCAATCTAAAGTTATTAAAGATATTACTCCAGTCTTTTTTGGCGGGCAAGGAACTATCAATGTTCCATCTTGGAGTTCAGATAGTAAAAAAGTTGCTTTCGTAAGTTATTCAATCAATTAAAAACATTTAAAATGAAAAAAGACAATCAAAATTCAAGAAGAAAATTTTTACAACAAATTGGAGCAACAAGTTTAATTGCTGCTGCATCTCCATTAAGTTCTTTTGCTGCACAGGCCAAAGCAGAAGAAAGAATTTTAAGATATGATAAAAAAATTGGCTCTAATGACAGGGTTAGAATTGGTGTTATAGGGTATGGCGTACAAGGTCATTTTGATTTGGCAACTGCATTAAAGGTTCCTGGTGTTGAGTTGGCTGGTATATGTGATTTATATAATGGACGACTTGAAAATGCAAAAGAGCAATTTGGCAAAGAATTGTATACTACAAATAATTACATGGACTTGTTAGATAGAAAAGATATAGATGCAGTTTTGGTTTGTACAACTGATGTATGGCATGCTAGAATTACTATAGATGCTTTAAGAAAAGGAAAGCATGTTTATTGTGAAAAACCAATGGTGTACAAAATAAGTGAAGGTTATCTGGTAATGGAAGCTGCTAAAAAATATGGTAAAGTATTACAAGTTGGAAGTCAAAGAGTAAGCAGCATTGGTTATGCTAAAGCAAAAGAATTGTTGGCTGCCGGTGAGATTGGTAAATTGAATATGGTAAATGCTGTATATGATCGCCAAAGTTCTATTGGTGCATGGGAGTATACCATACCAAAAGATGCTAATGCAATGACCACAAATTGGGATAAATTTATTGAGGTTACTGAAAAAATGAATTTTGATGCAAAGAAATTTTTTTGGTGGAGAGCATTTAAAGAAGTGGGAACTGGAGTTGCCGGAGACTTATTTATTCATTTACTTAGTGGCACTCATTTTATGACCAACTCGCTGGGCCCAGAAACCATTTATAGTACAGGACAATTTAGCTATTGGAATGATGGCAGAAATATGCCTGATGTAATGTCTGGTGTAATGCAATATCCAAAAGCTAAAGAACATGATGCTTTTCAAATGACTTTGCAAGTTAATTTTATAAGTGGTACAGGTGGACAAGAGATTATAAAATTAGTAGGTTCTGAAGGTACAATTGAAGTTAATGGGAATAATTTGACCATTAAACATAGCTTAATGCCTGAAGCTCCTGGATTCGGGGGTTATGATTCTTTATTTACATTCTCTAAGTCAATGCAAGATGAAATGCAAAAAGATTATAATGCAAAATGGAATAGTGATCAAAGAAAAAAGAAAACTAAAGAAGATATTCTATTCAAAGCTCCAGAAGGTTATAACGATCATTTAGATCATTTTACTAACTTCTTTGATTCTGTAAGAACAGGTAAGCAAGTAGTTGAAGATGCTACATTTGGTTTCAGAGCAGCAGCTCCTGCACTATCTTGTAATGAAAGTTACTTTACTAAAAAAATTGTTCAGTGGGATCCTGTTGAAATGAAATTGAAGTAAGAATAAACAAGTGAGGTCAACTATAGGATAATATTGTTTAAATTACAGTATGAAAATTACTGCTAAACTTATTTTACTACAAATATGTAGTCTATTTTTATTGTCTCAAAATACAATTGCTTCAGAGAAATCTAATAAGCCAAGAATTATTATAACAGCCGACCCTGAGTTGGATGACAATAATTCATTGATTCGCTTTTTATTATATAGCTCAGAGTTTAATGTAGAGGGTTTGATATATACAAGTAGTCAGTTTCATTGGAAAGGAGATGGAAAGGGTACTAAATTTATGGTGCCAGGAAGAGAGTATACTAAATATGGTTTGAACTTATGTCCTTGTACATCATATAGATGGAGAGAAGACGAGCGTTTTATTGATGAGGCTGTGGAAGCATATGAAAAAGTATATCCCAATTTAAAAATACATAACCCTGCATATCCAACACCTGACTATTTAAAATCAAAAGTAAAATTTGGTAATATTGAATTTGAAGGGGATTACTCAAAAGACACAGAGGGTTCAAATTTGATTAAATCAGTTTTATTAGACAATTTTGCTGGCCCGGTATATGTTACAGCATGGGGAGGGCAGAGTACTATAGCAAGGGCACTTAAATCCATACAAGATCAATATAGTACTTCAGCTAATTGGTCAATGATTAAGAAGAAAGTAACAGAGAAATTAGTGATTTTACCTTCTGGTGAACAAGACCACACTTATGCAACTTATATTAAACCAAATTGGCCTGGAATAGATTATAGACAGTATAAGAGCGGACCTAATTATGGTTATGGTGCACAGCTAGTAGCCAATGCAGAAAATGCACCATTGCTTACAAGTGAATGGATGAGTAAAAATATTACCTCCAAGGGACCATTAGGTAGTATTTATAGAGTTTGGGGAGATGGAAAACAAATGGTAAAAAATGACCCCTTTGATTATTTTGGTTTAGATGGGTATACAAATGAAGCATTGAAAAAGATGGGCTATATCGTTTGGATGCCAAAGCAGGAAAAAGGATCATGGCTGGGTGAAGGAGATACAGGTACTTTTATGAATATTATTTCAAATGGTTTAGAGGCCGACGAAAAAGAAACTGCTGGAGGATGGGGAGGAAGGCCATTTGTTCCGGATCCGGCAACTTATATAGATCCATTTAGTAATGATACTACAAAAGTGAAGGCATTAGTGATCTCTGAAGATTTTTTAAAGAAACAAGCAGCATTAAAAGCCAATGAAATTCCTTATCCAAATTTCTTTCCTGCTGCACAAAATGATTTTGCTGCAAGAATGCAATGGAGCATAACGAATCAATTTAAATTAGCCAATCATGCTCCAGTGGTTCAAATAAAAGGACAAAAAAACATTTCCATTAATGCAGGTGATATCATCAAACTAGAAGCATTAGTAAAAGATATAGATGGAGACGATTATACTATCAAATGGTGGCAATTTAAAAAGAGTGGAACTACTCCTACTTTACAAATTACAAATGAGCATACACTGAATGCGACTATTGAAGTGCCAAAAGATATTTCTTCAAAAGAAATAATGGAAGTAGTTGTTGAGGTTACAGATAAAAGTGAGACACCTTTAACCCGATATCAGGTTATACATTTGAAATTACAATAATGAAATATAATTAACCATTCAATATAGTCCTATGAAATTGAAAATATATATTATTGGAATACTTGCATTACAGTTAATAAATGCATGTAAACCAACCAAACATTCTTATGAAGACTGGAGAGTGTATGGTGGTTCTAAAGAAAATATTAGGTATTCCTCTTTAACGGAAATAGATACAAATAACGTTCAGCAATTAACCCCGGTTTGGGAATTTCATACTAAGGATACTGGATTTTTAACGCAGTTGCAGTTTAATCCCATTGTGATTGGCAATTCATTGTTTGCAATTTCTCCTAAGTTAAAATTGTTTTCATTAGATGCAGTAACGGGTAAACAACAATGGATGTTTGATCCTTATCAAGTAAATAATAATGAAGCTAAAGGGCTTGGTTATTTTGCCATGAATGTTTGTAGAGGTGTCACTTATTTTGCAGATGGCGATTCTAAAAGATTATTTTATGCTGCGGGTTCTACTTTGTTTAGTATAGATGCCTTAACTGGTAAGCCTATTCAAAGTTTTGGAGTAGATGGCAAGATTGATTTACATAATGATTTAGGAAGGGATGTACAAGATTTATATATTGCCATGACCAGTCCAGGAATTATATATAAAGACATGATCATCATTGGAACAAGAGTTGCTGAAGAAGCAGCTGCGGCACCTGGCTATATTCGAGCATACGATGTGTACACTGGAAAATTAAGATGGATTTTTCATACTATTCCGCAACCTGGTGAAGCAGGATTTGAAACATGGGAGGACAAAGAAGCATGGAAACATATTGGTGGAGCAAATGCATGGGCGGGGTTTAGTATGGATGAAGAAAAAGGAATTTTGTTTGCTCCTATTGGATCAGCTTCATTTGATTTTTATGGTGGTAAAAGAACTGGCGACAATCTATTTGCGAATAGTGTGCTTGCATTAGATGCAGCTACTGGAAAAAGAATTTGGCATTTTCAAACCGTGCATCATGATATTTGGGATAGAGATTTGCCCACTGCACCTGCATTAGTGACAATCACCAAAGAGGGAAAGAAAATAGAAGCTATTGCACAACCCACTAAATCAGGATTTATTTTTTTATTGGATAGAGCTACTGGTAAACCAATTTATCCAATTGAAGAAAAGGCTGTACCATACTATTCTGAATTAAATGGCGAAAAACTTTCTAGAACCCAGCCATGGCCTACTGTTATTGAGCCATTTGCTAGACAGTCATTGACCGAAAAAGAGTTGAATCATTTGGTTCCTGAAAGTTCTTATCAAGCTATTAAGAAAAAATTAGCGGAAGTAAGTACTGGATTTATTTTTAATCCAAATACTAAAAAGGGAACTGTTATTTTCCCTGGTTTTGATGGCGGTGCAGAATGGGGTGGACCTGCTTTTGATCCAACAACTGAAATAATGTATGTGAATGCCAATGAAATGCCATGGATTTTAACAATGGTTGAAAATAATAATAAAGTGCTAGTTAATGAAAATAATGCAGCAGCAGGTAAAAGAATTTATACTTCTAATTGTATGGCATGTCATGGTCCAGAAAGAAAGGGCAGTGGAAATTATCCCACTTTAATTGGGGTTGATAAAAAATATACTTCTAGTTCTTTTATCAATTTAATAGCCTCTGGAAGAAGAATGATGCCGGCCTTTAAGCAGCTTAAAAAAGAAGAAGTGGAAGCGCTTGCTTCTTATGTATTAGATTTAAAAGACAAACAATTACAAACATATAAAGGACCACAAAAAACAACAGATCCATATTGGGAGCTGCCTTATAATTCTACAGGGTATAATAAATTTTTAACCAAAGAAGGATATCCTGCAGTGATGCCGCCTTGGGGTACTTTAAATGCCATTGATTTAAAATCTGGTAAAATTATTTGGAAAGACACTTTAGGTGATTATCCTGAACTATTAGCAAAAGGCATTCATACTGGTACAGAAAATTATGGTGGCCCTGTAGTTACTGCAGGTGGTTTAGTATTTATTGCAGCAACAAAAGATAGCAAAATGAGGGCTTTCAATAAGCGCAATGGAAAACTCTTATGGGAAACTACTTTACCTGCTCCTGGATTTGCTACACCCACAGTTTATTCTGTTGGTGGAAAGCAATATATTGTTATTGCCTGTGGTGGAGGTAAATTAGGTACCCAATCGGGGGATTCTTATATAGCTTTTGCTTTAAACAAAAAGTAATTATTTCCCCACTCTATTTTGCAAACTTTGAGGGTATCTTGCTCCTTGAATAGTGATTTTTGTAGCAGCGTTTTCAATGTTCGCCAAATCTTCCTTACTTAATTGAATAGCAGCCCCACCTATATTTTCAATTAGTCGATGTTCTTTAGTAGTACCTGGAATAGGCACTATCCATGGCTTTTGTGCTAATAACCATGCTAATGCAATCTGAGAAGGTGTTGCATTTTTTTCTGCAGCAATTTGTTTTACAAAATCAACAAATACTTGATTAGCTTTTCTGTTGTCTTCAGTAAATCTTGGTACTACATTTCTAAAATCTGTAGGATCAAATTGAGTATTAGCATTGATGGTCCCAGTTAAAAAACCTTTACCAAGAGGACTAAAAGGAACAAATCCAATGCCTAGTTCTTCTAAGGTTGGTAAAATTTCTTGCTCAGGTTCTCTCCACCATAAAGAATATTCACTTTGTAAGGCAGTTAAAGGTTGAACAGCATGAGCGCGACGAATAGTTGCTGCTCCTGCTTCAGACATACCAAAATGTTTTACTTTACCTTCTTGAATTAAATCTTTCACTGCACCTGCAACCTCTTCAATGGGCACATTCGGATCAACTCGATGTTGATAGTATAAATCAATTACATCTGTTTTTAATCTTTTTAATGCTGCTTCTGCAACTGCACGAATATTTTCAGGACGGCTATCCATTCCCTTATTTACATCTCCGCCTACAAATCCAAATTTTGTAGCAATTACTATTTCTTTTCTAAATGGTGCTAATGCTTCGCCCAACAATTCTTCATTCACAAATGGGCCGTATGCTTCAGCACTATCAAAAAAAGTTACCCCTAATTCATAGGCCTTGTGAATTAATTGAATAGCCTCTTTCTTGTCTGTAGGTTTTCCATAACCATAACTCAACCCCATACAGC
>JACCDS011604259.1_pt1 | contig 30083 bp, 24 predicted proteins | sample 7446441 | NCBI WGS metagenome assembly JACCDS01 (sample SAMN15323445, study PRJNA562643) | freshwater metagenome | isolation source: river surface water | place: USA:Blue River Watershed | collected 2017-08-17 | reverse complement strand
TCAGGCCTTCTCACGCTGACTACACGTATCAAAAAAAATACGGCATCCGTGACCACCGTGGTGGCGGTCGCAGCAGTGCCCGTGAAACCGCTTGCCGTGTTGTAGCTGGTGCCATTGCCGCTCAAGCGCTACAACAGTTAGGTGTTCAGGCCTCAACCTACGTTGATCAAATTGGCCCTGTGCAACTGCAAAGCCCAACTTGGTATGACACCACTCAAATTGAGGCATCTCTTTTGCGCTGTCCTGAGCCAGCGGTTTCAGAACAAATGGAAGCTTATCTCAAAGAAATCCATGCTGAAGGGGACACTACAGGCGGAGCTATACGCTGTATGCTCAAGGGCGTTCCAGCGGGGTGGGGTGAACCTGTTTTTGATAAATTACATGCTGAATTAGGTAAATCCATGCTTTCGATCAATGCGGTCAAAGGTTTTGAAATTGGAAGTGGATTTTCAGCCATTTCTATGAAAGGATCCGAACACAACGATCAATTTTTAGCGAATGGTCAAACCCATACCAACTACTCTGGCGGCATCCAAGGAGGCATCTCTAATGGCATGCCCATCAGTTTTAGAGTGGCATTCAAACCTGTGGCATCCATTCGTCAGGCGCAAGCACTGCTCAATGCTGAAGGCAATTTGCAAACTCAAGTCATTGAGGGTCGTCATGATGCTTGTGTGGTGCCCAGAGCAGTACCAATTGTAGAAGCAATGGCCCAAATCGTATTATTCGATTTTTATTTAAGACAACAAAGAAATACCCTTTTTAATAAGTAATTATGTTACAACGCATTCAAACACTGTATTTTATTTTAGTCATGATTTTGCTTTCTACTTTGCTTTCAGGAGTAGAAATATTTGGATTTACGACGTCAAAAAACTACTTATCGTATTCGGTTTACGGCATTCAAAGCTTTAAATCTGAGGCGAATGCACCAATTGGCAAAGCCGAAAATTTGGAAGGATCCATTTTGTTTTACTTCATCATCGCATTTGTGCTTTTTGTTTATTTTGTCATGATGTCCTATAAAAATCTCAAGAAGCAATTCAGATTAGCGAGAATTGTTGCCTTGATTTATTTAGTTGGTTTGGTAGCGCTTTTATTATCCGGTAGTTTGGGCCTTCTTGTGAAAGGCGCTGTGGCTATTCAACTCGGTTTAGGCTATTACATCTGTGTAGTTGGCTTGCCATTTTCTTACTTCGCTTTCAAAGGCATCAAAAAGGACAAAGACTTGCTAGAGTCTCTAGACCGTCTCCGTTAATCTTATGAATTTTCTTTCAGTCGAACAGCTCACCAAATCATATGGTGAAAGACTTTTATTTTCAGAATTAACCTTTGGCATTGAACAAGGCCAAAAAGCAGCCATTGTTGCAAAAAATGGCTCTGGTAAAACGACGCTTTTACGTTGCTTGCTGGGTAAAGAGCCCGCAGATTCAGGTAGTATTACTTTTCGAAAAGAACTGCGCATTGCGTTTATGGAGCAAACCGAAGACCTCGATCCTGAACTGAGTGTTTTAGACGCGGTTTTAGCCCATGATTTACCCGAGATTCAGTTAGTCAAGTCTTATAACGACGCCTTAGCAGCCAACGACGAAGAAAAGTTAGGCGTTTTATACCAAGCACTGACAGAACACCAAGCCTGGGACCTCGAAGTCAAAGTGCAGCAAATCTTGTCTGTACTTAAACTCAAAGACCTCAAGCAAAAAGTAGGCGCACTTTCAGGAGGGCAAAAGAAAAGAGTTGCGCTAGCCAAAGTGTTGTTGGCCGAGGCCGAATTTTTGATCCTAGATGAACCTACGAACCACCTTGATTTAGACATGATCGAGTGGCTTGAAAATTACCTATCTGCTTCTCAACTTACCATCCTGATGGTGACCCACGACCGTTACTTTTTAGAGGTCGTTTGTGACACTATTTTTGAGTTAGCAGATCAAACAATTTATCGCTACAAAGGCAACTTTTCTTATTATCTCGAGAAAAAAGCTGAGCGCGAAGATCAGTTACAGGCAACTATTGAAAAAGCGAAAAACACTTTTCGCAAAGAACTAGACTGGATTAGGCGTCAACCCAAAGCAAGGGGAACCAAACAAAAGGCTCGCGTAGATGCTTTTTCTGATTTAAAGAAAGTAGCGACACAAAGACTCGATGAAGATGAGCTTGAATTGCCCATCAAAATGGAAAGGCTCGGCACTAAAATTGTCGAGTTTCATAAGGTCTCAAAATCTTTTGATGAGCTCGTTATCCTAGATGACTTCAGTTATCATTTCCAAAGGCAAGAGCGCTTAGGTATCGTTGGCAACAACGGCACTGGCAAAACCAGTTTTCTTAAACTCCTAACAGGTGGCATAGAACCCGATAAAGGCAAGATTGTCATTGGTGAAACTGTTGTTTTTGGCTATTATTCTCAGGACCTGATTGAAGTCGATCCGGACATGAAAGTGATAGATGTTGTTCGGGAAGTAGCAGAATTCATACCGCTAGAAAAAGGCAGGCAACTGAGCGCTGCACAATTGCTCGAACGTTTCTTATTTCCAAGAGACATGCATTACCATTTTGTACACAAACTGAGTGGTGGTGAAAAACGCAGGTTAAAGTTATTGCGTGTCTTGATGCTGAATCCAAATTTTTTGATCCTCGATGAGCCCACCAATGACCTCGATATCTTTGCGATGTCTGTTTTGGAAGACTACCTCAGACAGTTTCAGGGTAGTCTTATTGTGGTTTCCCATGACCGCTATTTCATGGATAAAATGGTAGATCACTTGTTCGTTTTTCAAGGCAAAGGCAAAATCAAAGACCTTGTTGGTAATTATCATGTTTACAGAAATAGTCTACAAGAAGCGCAACGACAGCAGAAGCAAGAAGCTAAGCCTACCGAAGCTGCGCCTAGCCCACAGGTTTCGGAAAAACAACGTAAAATGTCTTTCAAGGAGAAGCAAGAATTCGAGCAAATTGAAAAGCAACTGCCTCAACTAGAACAGGAGAAGGAAGCCCTTACCGCAGACCTTTCTAGCGGAACCTTGTCCAATGAAGCCCTTCAACAAAAAGGCGAGCAGTTGGGCAAACTCGTGGATCAGATTGACGAACTCACAATGCGTTGGCTGGAGCTATCTGAATTAGCTTAAGATGTTTTGCTCTTTGCCAAATTGACGGTAAGATAACATGACTGCTAAGCCGGCAATCAGTAACATAACACTGAATACACTTAAGAAATAACCGATGCTTAAGGTTCCGGCAATCAGTTCTTTGGTTGCCAAAACTACATTGATCACCGGAATAAATGCGGTGCTCAGATCGAGTTCTATCCCTGGAAAAAATCCAATCATGGCAGGTAAAACCATGATAATGTTTAAAGGAGTGATTATACTTTGTGCCTCCTTAAAGCTTTTTGCATAAATAGCAATTGGGATCATCACCCCTGCAAAAAATACAACCAAAGGGAGTAGCAAAGCCAACATGGAAAGAATAAATGGCAAACTCAATATTCCGTGAATAACATCTAAAATTTCTTTATTGGCGCCAAGATCTAGGAATTCGATGGAGATAAACAGACCCAATAAGGAGCAGCTGGCAGCTAACATTCCTGAACTCACAACTACTAGCATCTTTCCGAGTAGAATTTTCCAACGAGACACCGGTGTTGTAAGCAGCGTTTCAATAGTTCCTCGCTCTTTTTCACCGGTGAATAAATCGATTGCAGGATACATACAGCCAATAAAACCAAATGCGATAAAAATGTAGGGTAAGAAGCCACCAGCCATTTTTCCAATCATTTTTTCATTGGAGGCGCAGTTATTATAATTGGCTTTAACCGGTTCAATTTCCTGAATCCGAATACCCAATGCTTTGAGTCTTTTTTGCTGTTCTATTGATTCAATCGCGGCGTTAAACGCTTCTGCTCTTTCTGGTCTACCGACCTCTGTGGCATCAAATTGCCAGTCAAGGATCAGTGTTTTTTGATCAGCAGTGTAATGATGGTACAAACCAAGGTCTATGCTTTGAGCCTTTACGTCTTTGTCTAGTTTCAAAGAATCAGAATAGATTACAACTGTTTTTTTACCGAGGCTTTCTGGTAAGAGCTGCAGTTGTTGTTTGAGCTGTTGACTGTTTGTTCCGAATACGCCAACTTTTAGAGCTTTTTGTTGCTCATCCTCCTCAAATGATTTTGAAATCTCTACAAATACATTGAGCGTAATTGGGAAGACCAAAATCGGTATCACGAGCATGGTCATGAGCGTTCTGCGGTCGCGAAGGGTATCGAGTAGTTCTTTGCGGAAAATGCGAAAAATCATTGTGCTGGGTTTTGAGTTTGAACAATACGAATGAATTCTTCGGTTAAGTTTTTAGTTTGCATTTGCGCCTTGAATTCTTCCATCGTGCCTTGGTACTTAAGTTCGCCTTTATGAATGATAGCGAGGTCATCACAGAGGAGGTCAACCTCACTCATGATATGACTCGAGAAAATCACGGTTTTTCCTTGATCTTTACAAGAACGGATGAGTTTGATGATATTCTCGGCGGTAATGACATCGAGGCCGCTCGTGGGCTCATCAAAAATAACTACCTCTGGATCATGAATCATGGTGCGGCAGATGGAGACCTTCTGCTTCATGCCGGTACTCAATTTTCCGATTCTTTGGTGTAAGAAGTCGTTCATGTTGAGCAGCTCAAATAATGCTGCTTTGCGTTTTTCACGCGTATTTGGTTCAACCTCGTAGAGATCAGCATAGTAGTCAATGAGTTCAATGGGGGTAAGCCTTGCGTACAAACCGGTGGAGCCGGTTAAAAAACCAATGTGTTTACGTGCTTCTTCAGGATGTGCAAGCGCGTCAATTCCTTGAATTTGAATTTGGCCGCTACTCGGTTTGACCAAAGTAGCAAGCATGCGTAAAGTAGTAGTTTTTCCTGCACCGTTAGGCCCAAGTAAAGAAAATACCCTACCTGGTTGACATTCAAATGAGATATCTTTGACAGCGTTTGCTGTTTTTGCTTGCGTTTGCAATTCTTTGCGTTGCTGCTTCGTTAATTCGAAGGTTTTGGAAAGGTGTTGTACAGAAATCATAGGCTAAATGAAGACGGTTTGTAAGTCAAGTTGTTACAGGAAAGCAGGCTTAAAATTTAAGAGCGCGCTCATTGGGCGCAATAGCTTTATTTTTATTGGCAAGCTGTCCGCAAGCTGCGTCAATATCTTTACCTCGGCTTCGGCGCACATTGACAATCAGGTTTAAGGACTCTAAGAACTGGGCAAAGGCCTCTACTTTTCTGGCATCGGCTTGTTGGTATTTGCCATCATCGATCGGGTTGTACTCAATGATGTTGATTTTGCAAGGCACACACTTTGCGAATTGAGCTAGCTCGCGAGCATCGCTGAGGTCGTCATTGAAATCTTTGAAGATGATGTATTCAAAAGTGACACGAGAGCCGGTTTTTTCATGGAAATATTGCAAGGCCTCGGCTAAACTCTCTAGGTTGTTGCTTTCATTGATTTCCATGATTTCGTTGCGCTTGATATCATTGGCAGCGTGCAACGAAAGTGCTAAATTGAATTTGACTTCGTCATCACCCAATTTTTTAATCATTTTGGAGATACCAGCCGTTGAAACAGTGATGCGCTTCGGAGAAATTCCTAGCCCGTCAGGGCTGCAAAGGCGGTCGACAGAACGCAATACGTTTTTGTAGTTGAGCAGTGGCTCACCCATGCCCATATAGACGATGTTGCTGAGGTTCTGTTGGTAATGGGTCTGTGCTTGTTGTTGGAGATAAACCACTTGATCGACGATTTCACCGGCGCTGAGGTTACGCATGAGTTTGAGCCGCCCAGTTGCACAAAATTGACAAGACAAACTACAGCCAACCTGTGAAGAAATACAGGCAGTCATGCGTGAACTTGTTGGGATGAGTACGCCCTCAATTACTTTTCCTTCTTCAATGCTAAAAGCACTTTTGATGGTGCGGTCTTTACTGATTTGTTGATCTTGAAGCGTGATGTGATCAATGAAGAATTGCTTGGAAAGCATATCGCGCAGCCCAATGCTCAGGCTACTCATTTGGGCAAAGCTGTGTGCATTTTTTTGCCAAAGCCATTCCCAAACTTGTTTGGCTCGAAAAGGCTTTTCGCCAAGTTCGATAAAACATGCTTTCAGTTCTTCTAAAGAAAGGTCGCGGATGTTTTTAAGCTCCGTGGACATTGTTTAGCGATTCAGCATCACTGGCATGACCAACATCAGGATATCTTCATGGGCATTTTCTTGCGTTGCCGGAGTTAATAAACCTGCACGGCTAGGCTCGCTCATGGATAACTTGATTTCGTCGGCATCGATGTTGCTGAGCATTTCTAGTAGGAAACGCGAGTTGAACCCGATTTCGAGGTCATCACCGTCGTAGTTACAAGTGAGTCTTTCAGTAGCTTCGTTGGCGAAGTCGATGTCTTCGGCAAACAAAGAAAGCTCAGATCCTGTAAGTTTGAGGCGAATTTGATGCGTGGTTTTGTTAGAGAAAATTGATACACGCTTGATCGAAGATAGAAATTGAGCGCGGTCAATGGTGAGTACATTTGGATTCTCTTTTGGGATAACGGCTTCGTAGTTCGGGTATTTGCCATCGATAAGGCGGCAAACTAAAACGAGGTCATTGAAAGTGAATACGGCGTTTGATTCGTTGTATTCCATCGTGATTTCTTCGTCACCGCGAAGATTTGATTTCAAGAGATTAAGTGGCTTTTTTGGTAAAATAAAAGCCGAACTTCCGCTAGCCTCTGCATCGGTTCTTTTGTAGCGCACGAGTTTGTGGGCATCTGTAGCCACAAAGGTGATTTCGGTTCCGGAAAACTGGCAGAATACACCGCTCATGACAGGGCGGAGGTCGTCGTTGCCGGTAGCGAAAAGTGTTTTGTTAATGGCTTTTGATAAAACAGCTCCAGAAAGTTTGATAGCGCTTTTATTGGCTAATTCAGGAACTTTAGGGAATTCGTCTCCGTTGAAGCCAACCATTCTTGATTTACCGTTGTCGTAGGCGATTTCAATTTGGTAATTGCTGGCGTTGACCTTAAAGGTACAAGGTTGATCAGGTAAATTTTTAAGGACGTCAAGCAATAATTTTGCTGGAATTGCAATTTTGCCATTTTCTTCGGATTGCACCTCGAGTTTGGTCATCATGGTGGTTTCGAGGTCTGAAATAGAGGCAGTCAAGATGCCGTCTTGAATTTCAAATAAGAAATTATCTAAGATAGGCAAGGTGTTGCTTGTGTTTAAGACACCAGAAATACTTTGAAGATGACGTAAAAGTGTGGTACTAGAGGCAATGAAATTCATAGCAAAAAATTTGTTTACAAAGTTAACATTTCAGATGAATTTGACGCTGATTTTAAGCAGACTTATACAAACTTCCTACGTAAATACACCTTCAAAGCTTCTCGGTGCAAGATGACTTCAGCTAATTTTTGATGATATGCTTGTCCAGATTGTAAATCCCAATCAATTTCAGGGACATCAATAAGGTAAAGTAGTTGCTGCAGTTGAATTTGTGGTAAATTTTGAATGGCAGTTTCAATTTCAAGTAAGAGATCGTTCGCTACAAACTTTACCTCAACCTGAGCGCGGTCAAAATCTTTTTGAAGTTGTAGAAGGGTTTGTTCCCGGAAATCGGGAAGTGAAAGTGCCTCATGAAGTTGTTGGATATCGAGCAACTCAGTTTGTTTTGTTAGTTTTGTTTCACTAAGTTACGATGAAAAGAGCCTTTGATATTCTTGTTTCGCTAATTGTTTTGCTTCTTTTTTTTCCGCTAGGTCTTGTTTTGGCCATTTGGATTAAGTTAGAATCGAAAGGAGGCGTATTCTACTTACAAGAAAGAGTTGGAAAAAATGGCCGTCATTTCAAATTGATCAAATTCAGATCCATGCGCCCTAATGCCGAGCTGAGTGGCCAACTTACTGTAGGCGCCAGAGATCCGAGAATTACGCGAGCCGGATATTTTATCAGAAGGTTCAAACTCGATGAGTTCCCTCAGTTCATCAATGTTTTGATCGGGCAAATGAGCATTGTTGGTCCAAGACCTGAAGTACCTTTTTATGTAGCGCTCTATAATGAGGCTCAGAGAAAAATCTTAGATGTTAAACCCGGAATTACCGATTACGCAAGCATTGAGTACTATCATGAAAATGAAATTTTAGCCGCCGCTTCAGATCCACAAAAAGCCTATATTGAGCAAATTATGCCGGCAAAAATCAAGCTCAATGAGCGTTATTTGTCCAACCCTAGTTTAGCCCAAGACTTAAAAATCATGTGCTTGACCTTTCTGAAAATTTTGGGGCGTTAGGTTACTTGAAAGCGGCCCAAATACCGAGCTCGGGTAAGGGCGCAACAACACCAATTGTTTCTTTTGAAGTCGGGTGCTGAAAAGCAAGGGTACGGGCGTGCAAACAAATCGAGCCATCCGGATTCGAGCGCTTATCGCCGTATTTTAAATCTCCTTTAATGACGCAACCTAGGTTAGCTAACTGACAGCGAATTTGATGGTGTCTGCCCGTTTCTAATTTGATTTCAAGTAAATGATAGCGTTCAGAACTCTTAAGAAATTGGTAATGTAAGATGGCCTTTTTTGCTCCGGGGGTGTCAGCAGACACCACATAGCTTTTATTTTGGCTTTCGTTCTTCTTTAAATATTGCACCAGTGTACCACTATTTTGTGCAGGTTTTTGACTCACAATAGCCCAGTAAACTTTATTGGTTTCTTTGTCCCGAAATTGCGCATTGAGTCTTTCGAGGGCCTTGCTGGTTCTGGCAAAAACCAAAGCACCGCTAGTTGGGCGGTCGAGGCGGTGTACAACTCCTAAAAAAACATTGCCCGGCTTTTGATACTTTTCTTTGAGGTAGGTTTTGATCAAATCAGGAAGTGTTGCATCTCCTGTTTTGTCACCCTGGGTCAGTTCAGAAGGCAGTTTATTGACAACAATAACGTGGTTGTCTTCAAATAAAATGCGGTCTGAATTCATCATGAATTTAGTAAAGCTGCTTTTTGTTTCTTTTCCATTTGGCGATTTCTGAGATAAGCAAGCGCCGTAAAGACAGCCATGATGATGATCAGGATGCTTAGCCAAGTTGGGAACTGATTCAGGCCTTCACCTTGCGCATAGCTATGAAGCCCCACAAGCATGAAATTGACGCCGAAGAAGGTAAATAAGATGGCTGAATAAGACCAAAACGAAAGCGCATTAAACAGGAATCGGCCTTGCAAGCCAGGAATGAGGCGGAAATGCAAAATAACTGCATAAACCAGCACAGAAACCAAAGCCCAGGTTTCTTTTGGATCCCAGCCCCAGTAACGACCCCAAGATTCATTGGCCCATACGCCCCCGAGGAAAGTACCAATAGTGAGCATGTATAAACCAACGGTCATGGTCATTTCCGAGATGACGCTGATCTCTTGAATGTTGATGCGAATTAAAGGTGCCGTTCTTTCGGTTTGTAAAAGGTAAAGTTTCAGATTGATGAGGCCTAAAATACAGGCCAAACCTAAAAAGCCGTAGCTACCTGTAATGATCGCAACGTGGATCATGAGCCAATAAGATTTAAGAACTGGAACCAAAGGCGTGATTTCAGGATCCATGAGGTTCATTTCGGTTACCCATAACATCAGGGCCGCCAATATGGCTGCGCCACCGAGTACAACTTGGTTTTTTCTGGCAAAAATGAAACCTGCAATCATGGTGATCCAGCCGATAAAGACGATGGCTTCGTAACCATTACTCCAAGGAGCATGCCCCGAAATCATCCAACGCATTGCAACCCCTGCTCCGTGGTAAACGAATGTGATCACTAACAAGGTAACTAGGATGCGTTTTGGCCACTTTAAGAGCGCAACTTTGGCCTCTGAACGGAAGAAGATCCCGATGAAAAAGATGATGAGCAACAACAAGCCTTCCAATAAATAGAGTTGGTAAGCTCTCTTAAAAATTTCCATTTTGTTATAGCTGATTTCAAGTTTCACCTGTGATTCAGAGGGTACTACTTTTTGCCCGGCCGTTCTTTGAAAAGCTTTAAAACTCTTGAGTATGTCTGTGGCTTCTCCAAAAGATCCTTTTTCACCGCCTGCATGAACAGCAGCTAAGTAATTAAGAAAAGGTTTTGAAGACAGCGTATCTTTCTGGCTTAGTTCCATACTCAGTGGAACAAACCAAGTGTTATTCGGGTCATTCTTAAGTGGAATGACGCGCATGTATTGCCACATGAAAATGTTATTGGCAACCTCGTATTTTTCGTTGAGTTTGATGAGCTTTTTATCAAATTCATTGCGTCTAGATTCGAGTTTTTGATGCGCTTCTTTGTAGGCTGCCATCCACTTGAATTCACCATTCTCAGTAAGTTCCATGATGTTGGCAAATTCTTTCAGCTTGAGAGGTTCTCTTAGCGCTCTTGGTACTTGGATAAAAGGTTGCGTCACCCAATAAGAAGGGTACATGTGCAAGCTCAAAACAAACTGAACGCCATTTAGGTCTTTAAATTTATTGCTGTGCGTGAGTTTTCTTGTGAGCTGATCAGCAATGGTATGAAAGGGCACAATCCGACCCTCGAAGTCTTGCACCAATAAGGATGCGAGTTCATCGGCGTGTGCTGCAGTGATTTCGTGATGAACCGGTTTTTGGTGCTGGTGTTGTGCAAAAAGTTGCCCGCTGCATAATAAAAGCACAATTCCTAAAGCAGCTTTTTTAGCCTTCAATTTTTGCAATTGTTGCCCCAAATAATAGAAGCGACCAGCAGGTGCAAATAAGGAAAGAATCATAGCTAGTGCCATGAGTAGATATCCAATGTAAGTAATTGTGGTGCCCCAAAAGTCATGGTTCACGCTCAGTTTTGTTCCTTCCTCATTTTCAGGAGTGGACGGATCGTCTAGTTCATAAGAAGATTGAAAAAAGCGATAGCCGTCGTAATCGATGACGTTATTCATGAAGACACGCTTATCCATTTTTTTGTTATTTCTAGGGTCTTCAATAGTGAGTTCAGATGCGAACGATGAAGGTGAATTAGAGCCTGGATATTTATCGAGCTGGAAGTCACGGCAGCGCACCGAGAAAGGTAAGTTCTTCTGGATGGAGCCGTATTCTAATTGATATACTACGCCATTCATTGCAAAGCGTTCAGGCTTCGGAAATTGCCCTTTACCACCTTCGAGTTGCACTAATTTGGTGGCTTTACCATCTGACACCTCAACACTGAGGTAGTCCTTGCCTGTGTTTTTCTTCGGGGCTTTTAATAAGCCCTTTTTGGCATGCGGTATGAGTCTTTTAAAAACAACTTGTTTTCCGCCAACCAAATAAAGTGTCAATGGCGTAAATTCAGACCATTCATTGAGTGGAAATTCTTTGTAAAGACTGTCGGCAGGTGCTTGCCCAGATGCCCTTACTTTTTGCATTTCACTCATGGGTAGTGACTTGAGATTTGTGTTATTCGGGTAAACCATCACTTTTCCATTTTGCACATCGAGATAGATACCTGGCTCGAGTGGTTTAGCAGAAGTTGAAAAGAACGGTGTTTGGCCAACCATGAAAAGATCGCCTTCACACAGATAATTCGAGCGCATTCCGTCTGTTACGAGCTCGAGTGCACTTTCTTTGTAGTTCTGGTTGATTACTAAAGAATCAACGCGATCGGACATAAAGCCCTTATAACTAAGTTTTACAGTTTTTTGCCCGATCTCAATTTCATGATCAAAACCGTTAGCGTTGTACTCGCTGAGATAGGTTTTCCAGGCTTGAAGGCTTTGCTTACCTGTTTCGAGTTCTTGCGCATTTACAAGTAAATAAGGATCAGCGGTGTAAATAAAATTCTGGCTTGTACCCTCTCTAATGACCATAAGACCTTCAAAACTCACAAAGCGCGTAATGGCCGCACCCAATAAAATGATCAAAAATGACAAGTGAAAACTGAACATGGCGATTTTTTCGCGCTTCCACATTTGGTAATGGAATATATTTGAAACGAGCGCTAACGCAAGGTACAAAAGGAGACCTTCAAACCAAGATGCGTCGTAAATGGTGATTTTTGCCGCCTGGGTACCGTGTGTAGATTCAATAAAGGTAGCAGCAGCAATAGCGACTAAAAACGCGATGAGGCCAACACTCGCCCAGCGCATTGAAAACAAGGTTGAAAGGAGTTTATTCATCTGAATAAAAATTTTTTGACAAAAATAGACATTGTACGCGCAACATTCACTGAAAGACCTTAATCTTGTTAAAAAAAGCACATGCGTTACCTTATTTGGCTCTTATTAATGAGCCTCACTCCAATCTGCGCCCAAAAAAACACTAAAAATCAATGGGATGACGCTGCATTCTCAAGAGAAGTGAAATTAAAAGTTTCGGGTGGTTTTATCTTCCGATACGAGCTGCCCTTTGGTGCCACCACAAGAATGGTGGATGTTTTCGTGTCGCGAAACACAGAAAATACGAAAAGTGGCCTAAAAACACTTTACATGCACGATGGTCAAATGCTATTTGATAGCACAGTAACTTGGAATAAGCAAGAATGGTCTGTAGATGAAATGCTGAGTCAAACGCTTTCAAAATACGCGCATGAGCCCTTCATTGTTGTAGGGATTCACAACGACCCGCCAAATCGCTATGCTGAGTTTTTTCCGCAAAAAGTTGCCGATTACATGCCTAAAAGTTATCGCGATAAATTACTCGCCGCTCAATGGAACGGACAGCTGCGTGCCGATGCCTATTTGAACTGGATTGAAGATACCTTAGTTCCTTTTATTGAGCACAATTTTAACACGAGTAAAAAAACGAAAGACAGAATGGTGATGGGTTCTAGTATGGGTGGGCTCATATCGCTTTATGCACTCTGTGAAAAACCAAAGCTCTTCGGAGCAGCTGCTTGTTTGTCAATTCATACGCCAATGATCAACTTCGGGATGTTTGACGAAGGCATGGTTGAGGCTTTAGTCATCCCTTTCAATATTTACCTAGAACATGAATTAAAAGCGGACAAAAAACACAAGCTTTACATTGATAGAGGAACGGAAACCCTAGATGCTTACTATGGCCCATATCACGACAGATTGCTCAGCACTTTGGAATTGGTTGGTTATGGTCCGAAAAACCCACGATTTTTAGAAGCCGTTGTTCAAGGAGCGGGTCACGATGAGGTTTCATGGGCCAAGCGCCTGCACGTGCCTGTCTTGTTTATGTTGTCTAGCGGCAATTCACAATAGTTTTCTACATTTGTGACTCTCTTTTGGCATGAAAAATATCTTACTTCTCGGCGCAGGTTTATCAGCTTCAACGCTTATTAAATATTTACTGGATCACAGCATTGCTGAAAACTGGCAACTCCATGTGGTTGATCAAGACCTACAAATGCTACAATCAAAATTGGGCGGTCATCCCAATGCAATCGCACATAGCTTTAATGCACTTGATTCAGAAGCGCGCAAACCTTACATTGAGAAAGCAGACCTCGTTATTTCGATGTTGCCTGCCATTTATCATGTAGGTGTTGCCCAAGATTGTATTGCACTCAAAAAGAATTTAATTACACCGTCATATATCTCTGCTGAAATGGGGGCACTCGATGCCGATGCCAAAGCGGCTGGTATTGTGATCATGAACGAAATTGGTGTGGACCCCGGAATTGATCACATGAGTGCGATGAAAATCATCCATCAGATTCATGAGGAGGGCGCTACACTTTTGTCCTTTAAGTCTTATTGTGGCGGTTTAATTGCGCCTGTTTCCGATACCAATCAATGGCACTACAAGTTTACCTGGAACCCAAGAAATGTTGTCTTGGCAGGGCAGGGGGCTGCGGCAATTTATAAAGAAGCGGGGGCACTAAAGTACTTACCGTATCACCGACTTTTTCAACAGACAGAATTTATCTCGGTACCCAATTATGGTCAATTTGAAGCCTACGCGAATCGCAATTCGATTTCTTATTTAGAAACCTATGGCTTGCAAGATTTACCAACCATTATTCGCGGTACCCTGCGTGTGCCTCCGTTCTGTGCCGGTTGGAACGCCCTCATTCAACTCGGATTAACTGAGGATACCTACACCATTCAGAACGACGGCAGTTTCACACCACGCATGCTCTTAAATACTTTTATTCCGTTCAAAGATCAGCGCAGTGTCGAGCAAAAACTTGCCGCTTTTTTAGGTGAAAACGCCGACTTACTGCCACTTTTTGAAGAAATTGGATTATTTGACGCGAATTATATATTCAAAGCAACAGTAGCAACGCCTGCCCAATATTTACAAGAACTTTTAGAGAAAGCCTGGAAATTAGGTCCAACAGACAACGACATGTTGGTGATGTACCATGAATTTATTTACGAGAAGGCCGGAAAAAATTTCAAAATAGAAAGTTCAATGGTAGCCATTGGTCAAGACCAACGTTTTACAGCGATGTCTGATACAGTTGGCCTTCCAGTAGCCATTGCTGCTAAACTTATTTTAAATCAAACAATACAACGAAAAGGAGTGACCTTGCCGGTATACAAAGAAATTTACCAACCGATTCTTTCGGAACTTGAGCAATATGGCATTACTTTTAACGAACACGAAACACAAATCTAAACATGGAAAATCAAGAAAATCAAATGAATATTGAGCTCACTGAGGATGTAGCTTTAGGGGTCTATTCTAATTTAGCAATCATTACGCACTCACCCGCTGAGGTAGTTTGTGATTTTGTGCAAATCATGCCAGGTATGCCAAAAGGAAAGGTCCGCTCTCGTGTGCTCATGACGCCGCAAAATGCGAAACGCTTTTTACAAGCTTTGGCTGAGAATATTGAAAAATACGAACAAAATTTTGGTGTCATTGATGAGCCACAAGCTGGTTTTCCACCAATGAATTTTGGCACGCCCAACACAATGGCTTAGTTGAAGCCTCCTCGCAAATTAAATGCTGAGTTTAAGTATTTGTATTCCGGTTTACCGAACTGACGTCAGAAAATTAGTCCTGACGTTGCTCGAGCAAATCAAACGTTTAACCGATGTTCAGGTCGATATCGTTCTGATTGACGACGCTTCTGGTGAACCGTTTACGGTACTCAATACTTTCAACGATGCAATTGTCAAGCAAGTTTTACTTGCACAAAATGTTGGCCGCGCTAAAATCCGTAATTTGTTTTTACAACATACAAATGCCCAATACCTACTTTTTATAGATGGTGATAGTACGGTTCTCAATGAAAAGTTTGTATTCAATTATGTCCAAAGCCTAAGCGAACAAGCTGTTCCAGTTTTGGTAGGGGCAAGTTGTTACCAACAGGATCGTCCGGCAGCAAATTATTTATTGCGCTGGCGTTATTCGACCCATCGAGAGAGCCTGAACTACGACCAACGCATATCCAAAAAACAAGCGGGCTTCAAAACCAATAATTTTGTAATTGAAAGGACCGTATTTGAACAACTTGGATTTGAATCAAGATTGACTGGCTACGGCCATGAAGACACCTTATATGGCGTTGCGCTGCAGCAAGCCAAAATAAAAGTAGCACACATTGACAACCCAGTTTGGAATCTGAATTTGGATGACAACGCTACTTTTTTAGCAAAAACGGAACAGGCACTTAAAAATCTGTTGTGGATTCAGCAATATGCACCATCTGCCGAAATATTGGAAATGAACAAGCTATTAGCGACCTACTTAGCAATCAAAACCAGCAAGCCTAAAAGATGGCTACTGCTCATCTTGGAATTTTTCAATAGACCAATGAAATGGTGGCTTTCGAGTGGAAGCGCACCACTCCTTATTTTTGATTTATACAGACTTGCTCGGCTTAGTGCTTTGGAAAAGCAGTCAAAATAACGCGTTCAAGAATTTTAGCATCTTTGCCCCAGTGCTCTGTTTCCGCAGCTTTTGCACAGTTTTGTTTGTAGGTGTCCAATAAGGTAGTATTGTCAAAAAGCGCATTGATTCGCGTTGCAATTTCAATAGGGTCTACTTTTTGAATCACGATTCCGCAGTCATACTGAATAATAATCCTTTCGATTTCTTTTAATGGACTTGCTAAAATGGGCGTCGAAGCTTGTAAATAATCGAACACTTTATTGGGTAGTGCGAGTGCATAGTTCAAACTGAGCGGTTTATCTAAAGCTAGACCTAGATCTGCACTTGCAGTATAGCGCAGCATCTCACGATAAGGAAGTCGGTCAACAAATCGAACTTTTTGAGAAAGCCCTTTTTCAAGCACCATTTTCTTCACTTTCGGAATCACATCGCCGCTACCCACTAAAAATAATACCGCATTATGGATATGCTCCATGGCAAGCACCGCTTCTTCAATGCCCCGATCTACGTTCAAACCGCTTCCTTGAATAATGAGCATTTTGGTTTGCTCAGAAAGCTCAAGTTCAGTCTTGCTCAAAGGTTGAATAGCAGCTATTCTAATGGGTACATTTCTGACTACAGCAACTTTAGTGCGGTATTTCTCTTCAAAAATCTGCGCAATTGATTCATTGACTGTGATGGCAAACTGAAGTTTAGGAAAAATCCATTTTTCTAATTGTAGCCAAATTTTTTGAATGTTGGGGCGCTCAACGAGCTCTGGCACTTCTGTAAATAACTCATGGCTGTCATAGATGAGTTGAACGCGTTTGAGTTTACTTATCAGGAAAGCTGCAGGAAGTGTGTCTAGATCATTTGCAAATAAGTAATCTAATTTTGTAAAAAGCAACTCAAGAAAAAGCCTGAAATTTAGAACGGCATAAAATAGCGCCCCTTTTTCAAAGAGCAATTTCATGCGTTTGTAGCCATAAACTCTTTGCGGCATTACTGGGCTATCTTTTTTAACTCTACCAATTAAAAATACGTTGTAGCCCATTTCTGTAAGAAGGGTACAACTGCGGTCAACGCGATTGTCTGTAGCGAGGTCGCTAGAGACGGTCATCAAGACTCTTTTATGCTGCATTGAAACAAAAGTAAACAAATCTCGTATGCAAAGCCCTGTCAGTGAAAACGACTCTTTTTTATGATTGAAGAAATTTTTTCAAAAACTCTTTGTGATAAAAAAAAGTTTCGTACATTTGCAATCCCAAAACGCGAGGTTTAGGGGAAAAGTTCTTTCAATATTTGTGAATTACCAACATTCAAATAAATAAGCCGATGTAGCTCAGTTGGCCAGAGCAGCTGATTTGTAATCAGCTGGTCGGGGGTTCGAATCCCTCCATCGGCTCTCAATGTTGGGGAGATACTCAAGCGGCCAACGAGGGCAGACTGTAAATCTGCTGGTGTACACCTTCGCAGGTTCGAATCCTGCTCTCCCCACAGTACATTTGAAAACAAGCGGGAGTAGCTCAGTTGGTAGAGCGTCAGCCTTCCAAGCTGAACGTCGCGAGTTCGAATCTCGTCTCCCGCTCACTTTTCATTGAGCGCCGGTGTAGCTCAGGGGTAGAGCGCTTCCTTGGTAAGGAAGAGGCCACGAGTTCAAATCTCGTCATTGGCTCAACATAGTATTGCATTTAAGTCCGTTGTGCGCTGCGCTTCGGACCTTTATGATAGATAAGTATATTATTAACTAAGTAACAAATACAAAAATGGCTAAGGAAAATTTTGACCGTTCCAAACCACACGTCAACATCGGTACAATCGGACACGTTGACCACGGTAAGACTACGTTGACTGCTGCTATCTCTAGCGTTCTTTCGAGCAAAGGATTGGCTCAGGCTCGTGACTTCTCCTCAATTGATAACGCTCCTGAAGAAAAAGAGCGCGGTATCACCATCAACACATCTCACATCGAGTATGAAACTGCTAACCGTCACTACGCGCACGTTGACTGTCCAGGTCACGCCGACTACGTAAAGAACATGGTTACAGGTGCTGCTCAAATGGACGGTGCGATCTTGGTTGTAGCTGCAACAGATGGTCCAATGCCACAAACACGTGAGCACATCCTTCTTGGTCGTCAGGTAGGTGTTCCTCGCATGGTTGTCTTCATGAACAAAGTGGACATGGTAGACGATCCAGAATTATTAGAACTCGTTGAAATGGAAGTACGTGAATTGCTTTCTTTCTACAAATATGACGGTGACAACGCACCAGTTATCAAAGGATCTGCATTAGGTGCTTTGAATGGTGAGCCACAATGGGTTGCTACTGTTGAAGAATTAATGGATGCAGTTGATTCATACATCGAACTTCCTCCACGTGACGTTGATAAGCCGTTCTTGATGCCAGTTGAAGACGTATTTACGATTACAGGTCGTGGTACAGTTGCAACAGGTCGTATCGAAACAGGTGTTATCAACTCTGGTGAGCCAGTTGAGATCCTTGGTATGGGTGAAGTTAAATTAACTTCTACTGTAACAGGTGTTGAGATGTTCCGTAAGATCCTTGATCGCGGTGAAGCAGGTGACAACGTTGGTTTGTTACTACGCGGTATTGAAAAAACGCAAATCAAGCGCGGAATGGTTATCTGTAAGCCAGGTTCAACTACTCCACACATCGAATTCAAAGCTGAAATCTACGTATTGAAGAAAGAAGAAGGTGGTCGCCACACTCCTTTCCACAACAAATACCGTCCTCAGTTCTATTTCCGTACTACAGACGTTACAGGTGAGATTTTCTTATCTGACGGTCGCGAGATGGTTATGCCAGGTGACAACGTATCAATCAATGTTAAATTGATCGTACCAGTTGCAATGGATAAAGGTCTTCGTTTCGCAATCCGCGAAGGTGGTCGTACAGTAGGAGCTGGTCAGGTTACAGAAATCGTAGCTTAAGATTCTACCAAAAGTTAAAATCAAGGGGAGTTAACAGCTCCCCTTTTTAAACGGGTGTAGCTCAGCTGGTAGAGTAGTGGTCTCCAAAACCATTGGTCGTGGGTTCGAATCCTACCGCCCGTGCACATTAAAACAGCAATTCGTGTTAAAAATAAGATCATACATCATCGATATTTACAATGAGATGGTTCATCAAGTAACCTGGCCTACATGGAAAGAGTTGCAGAACAACACCATTCTTGTAGTAGTTGCATCCTTGCTCATTTCCTTAGTCATTTTTGCCATGGATTTCACATTCGGAATCACTGGTGAAGAAGGTTCACTTTGGAAAGGTGTTTTAGGTTTTATATACGGATCTTTCTAACCCAAAATTTAAAATGGCGGATATAGCAAAGAAATGGTATGTAGTCCGTGCCGTAAGCGGCAAGGAAAAAAAGGTGAAAGAATATCTTGAACTCGAAATCGCGCGTATGAAACTCACTGATTACGTTAATCAAGTGCTCATACCTACAGAAAAAGTTTTTAAAATTCAAAACGGCAAGAAGGTCAACAAAGAAAAGGCTTTCTTACCAGGTTATGTGCTTATAGAAGCTGCATTGGTTGGTGAGGTCACACACGTGATCAAAAGCATCCCTAATGTAATTGGTTTCTTAGGTACAGAAAAAGGAGGTGATCCGGTTCCAATGCGTATGGCTGAAGTCAATCGTATTCTTGGAAAAGTTGACGAACTTTCAGTAACAGAAGAAGAATTAAAAATTCCTTTTGTTATCGGTGAGTCGGTCAAGGTAATCGATGGTCCTTTCAATAATTTCAGCGGTGTGATCGACGAAATCAACGAAGAGAAGAAAAAGCTGAAAGTAATGGTCAAAATATTTGGCCGCAAGAACCTCCTCGAGCTCAACTATATGCAGGTTGAGAAAGAGGGCTAAACTTGTATTAACCGTAGGAGTGGACCAGATGACTAAAGCTTCCCGTCGAAGAGTCCACGTTTAACTACATAATTTGTATATATATGGCTAAAGAAGTAGCAGCATTGATCAAGTTACAGATCAAAGGAGGCGCAGCCAATCCATCTCCTCCAATCGGACCAGCTCTTGGTGCGAAAGGTGTGAACATCATGGAGTTTTGTAAGCAGTTTAACGCGCGTACACAAGACAAAATGGGTAAGGTGGTTCCGGTTGTCATCACCGTTTACGGTGATAAATCTTTTGATTTCGTTCTCAAGACACCACCTGCAGCGGTGCAAATCATCGAACATTCAAAAATTAAGAAAGGTTCATCTGAGCCAAATCGTGTAAAAGTTGGTTCCGTAACTTGGGATCAAGTTCGTGCGATTGCCGAAGATAAGCTTCCAGATTTGAATTGTTTTACAGTTGATTCTGCAATGCGCATGGTTGCGGGAACAGCAAGAAGTATGGGGGTTACCGTTAAAGGTGGCGAAGCTCCTAAATCCAAATAATCATTCATTATGAAAAGAGTTTCTAAAAAAAGAAAAGAGATTTTGGCAAAATATGATTTGTCAAAAGCTTTCACTCTATCAGAAGCATGTGATTTGGTGAAAGGAATTTCTACAACCAAATTCGATGCCTCTGTAGATATTTGTGTGCGTTTAGGGGTTGATCCTCGTAAAGCGAACCAAATGGTACGTGGTACCGTTGCCCTTCCTCACGGAACTGGTAAGGATGTTAAAGTACTTGTACTTTGTACTCCTGACAAAGAAAAAGAAGCGCAAGACGCAGGTGCTGACTACGTTGGTCTTGATGATTACATCGCTAAGATCAAAGGTGGTTGGACAGACGTTGACGTGATCATCACGATGCCTTCTGTAATGGGTAAAGTAGGTGCGTTAGGTCGTATCTTAGGTCCACGTGGTTTGATGCCAAACCCTAAAACAGGAACTGTTACCATGGATATTGGTAAAGCAGTTGAAGAAGTGAAAGCCGGTAAAATTGACTTCAAAGTTGATAAATACGGTATCGTTCACGCTGGTATAGGTAAGGTTAGTTTTGAAGGTGCGAAGATCCGCGAAAACGCGAATGAGATCATCCAAACCCTCATTAAACTCAAACCGTCTGCTGCAAAAGGTACTTACATCAAAAGTATTTACCTAAGCTCAACTATGAGTCCTGGAATACAAATTGACGCGAAGTCTGTTACTGCTTAATACTTAGAACACATGACAAGAGAAGAAAAAGCACAGTACATCAGCGACTTAGCAGCTCAATTGAGCGCTAGTAACGTTGTGTATTTGACAGATACTGCAGATTTAACCGTAGAGGCTGTAAACACGCTACGCAGAAGATGCTTCCAAGCGAACATCTCTATGCGTGTCGTAAAGAATGCTTTGCTTGAAAAAGCTATGGATCAAGTTGAAGGAAAAGATTTCGGTGCGTTACGCGACGTATTGAAAGGTAGTACTTCAATCATGATTTCAGAAGTTGCAAATGCACCTGCAAAATTGATCGCTGATTTCCGCAAGAAGTCTGAGAAACCAGTTTTAAAAGGCGCATACATCGACGAAGCAATCTTTATCGGCGACAACCAACTAAGTGCATTAGAATCTTTGAAAAGCAAAGAAGAGCTTATCGGAGACCTCATTGCCTTGTTGCAAAGCCCTGCGAAAAACGTATTGTCTGGTCTTCAAGGTGCTGGTGGCAAAGTTGCTGGTATCCTTAAAACGCTCGAAGAAAGAGCATAATTCATTAATTATTAAACCTTTTTAAATTAAAATAAAATGGCTGATTTAAAGCAAATTGCAGAAACGTTGGTAAACCTTACAGTAAAAGAAGTAAGTGAATTGGCAACAATTATGAAAGATGAGTATGGTATTGAGCCAGCTGCTGCTGCACCAGTAATGGTTGCAGGTGGTGGTGCTGCCGCTGGTGGCGAGGCTGCTGCTGAAAAAACTGAGTTTGACGTTATCCTTAAGTCAGGTGGCGCTAACAAACTTGCAGTTGTTAAGCTCGTTAAAGAATTAACCGGTAACGGTTTGAAAGAGTCTAAAGACCTAGTTGATGCTGCTCCTTCTACATTGAAAGAAGGTGTTTCTAAAGACGAGGCTGAAGGTCTCAAAAAGTCTCTTGAAGAGGCTGGTGCTGAAGTAGAAGTTAAGTAATTCGATTCAGGATATTGCAGGAAAGGCACCGCCGAAAGGCGGGTGCCTTGTCCTGTTTTTTGCATGTTGATTTCAACAGAGTACAAAACATTAAAACAAAAAAGCCTTGGCAACAACAACTAATTCAACCCGAATTAATTTTGCTTCAAGCAAAAACCAATTTGAATATCCAGACTTTCTGGAAATTCAGTTAAAGTCTTTTCAAGAATTTTTCCAGTTGGAAACAACTCCGGAAAACAGAGAAAGTGAAGGACTTTTCAAAGTGTTTGCTGAAAATTTCCCAATTACGGATACCCGCAACCAATTTGTTCTTGAATTCTTGGATTATTTCATTGATCCACCGCGCTACACCATTGAAGAGTGTATCGAACGTGGCCTCACCTACAGTGTGCCACTCAAAGCAAAATTGAAGCTCTATTGTACCGACCCTGAGCACGAGGATTTCGAAACCATCGTTCAGGATGTTTATTTAGGTACAATTCCTTATATGACTCCGAAAGGATCATTCGTGGTTAACGGTGCAGAGCGCGTTATCGTGTCTCAGTTACACCGCTCACCAGGTGTATTCTTCGGACAGTCTCGCCATGCAAACGGTACCAAATTATATTCTGCGCGTATCATTCCATTCAAGGGTTCTTGGATCGAATTCGCAACGGATATCAACAACATCATGTACGCATACATCGATCGTAAAAAGAAGTTACCTGTAACTACACTTTTCCGCGCTATCGGTTATGAAACAGACCGCGATATCCTCGATATCTTTGGTTTGGCTGATGAAGTAAAGGTCAACAAGGCTAACTTGAAAAAATTAATCGGACGTCGTCTTGCGGCAAGGGTTCTTAAAACCTGGATCGAAGACTTCGTAGATGAAGATACAGGAGAAGTTGTTTCTATTGAAAGAAACGAAGTGATCCTTGACCGCGAATTAATGATCGGCGAGGAGCACCTCGATGCTATCATGGATTCAGGTGCAAAGTCACTTATCCTCCACAAAGAAGATGGTAACTCTACTGACTATACCATCATCTACAACACGCTTCAAAAAGATACCTCTAACTCTGAAAAAGAAGCGGTTGAACACATCTATCGTCAATTACGTAACGCAGATCCACCAGATTACGAAACGGCAAAAGGCGTTTTTGAGAAATTATTCTTCTCTGACGCTCGTTATGATTTAGGTGAGGTAGGTCGTTACCGCTTAAATAAAAAATTAAATCTTGATGCAAATGAAGAGTCTCGTGTATTAACTAAGCACGACATCATCATGATCATCAAGTATCTGATTGAGCTCATCAACTCTAAAGCTGATATCGATGATATCGACCACTTATCGAATCGTCGTGTAAGAACAGTTGGTGAACAACTTTATTCTCAATTTGGTGTAGGTCTTGCACGTATGGCTCGTACCATTCGTGAGCGCATGAACGTTCGTGACAACGAAGTATTTACTCCAATTGACTTGATCAATGCCAAGACACTTTCTTCGGTGATCAATTCATTCTTCGGAACCAACCAGTTGTCTCAGTTCATGGATCAAACCAATCCATTATCTGAAGTAACGCACAAGCGTCGTTTATCGGCACTCGGGCCAGGCGGTCTCTCTCGTGAGCGTGCAGGTTTCGAGGTTCGTGACGTTCACTATACGCACTACGGTCGTTTGTGTACAATTGAAACACCAGAAGGACCAAACATTGGTTTGATTTCTTCATTGTGTGTATTCGCTAAAGTGAACAAATTAGGTTTTATCGAAACACCATACCGTCGTGTAGACAACGGTCGCGTTGTTTTCGAAGAAAATCCGATTTACTTAGCTGCTGAAGAAGAAGATTCAAAAACGATTGCACAAGCAAACGCGAAAATCGACGACAAAGGTAATTTCTTGTCTGAGCTTGTAAAGGCCAGATACGAAGGAGACTTCCCTGTTGTAGCGCCGAAAGAGTTGAGTTTGATGGACGTAGGTGCCAACCAAATTGCCTCTATTGCGGCCTCTTCGATTCCGTTCCTAGAGCACGATGATGCCAACCGTGCACTCATGGGCTCGAACATGCAACGTCAGGCTGTTCCACTTTTACGTCCAAGCTCTCCAATTGTCGGTACTGGTATTGAACAATTAGTAGCACGTGATTCACGTGTACTTATCAATTCAGAAGGTACGGGAACAGTTGAGTACGTTGACGCAAACGAAATCGTCATCCGCTACGACTGGAACGACCAAGACAAACTTGTAAGTTTTGACAGCGAGGTAACACGTTACTCACTTACTAAATTCATGAAAACCAACCAAAGTACTTGTATCAACCTCAAGCCAATTGTCCGCAAGGGTGATCGCGTTGAGAAAGGTCAGGTTCTTTGTGAAGGATACGCAACTCAAGCTGGTGAACTCGCACTAGGTCAAAATCTTAAAGTGGCTTTCATGCCTTGGAAAGGTTACAACTTCGAGGATGCGATCGTGATTTCAGAAAAAGTTGTCCGCGATGACATCTTTACTTCTATTCACATCGACGAATATTCACTTGAAGTACGCGACACAAAACGCGGTATGGAAGAATTAACATCTGACATTCCTAACGTTTCTGAAGAAGCTACTAAAGACCTCGATGAAAACGGACTCATCCGTATCGGTGCAGAGATCAAAGAAGGAGATATCCTTATTGGTAAAATCACGCCAAAAGGAGAAACTGATCCATCACCAGAAGAGAAACTCCTTAGAGCAATCTTCGGTGACAAAGCCGGAGACGTTAAAGATGCTTCTTTGAAAGCTGGTCCATCACTTCGCGGTGTTGTGATCGAGAAGAAATTGTTCTCTAGAGCTATCAAAGATCGCAAATCTAAATCTCAAGACAAACCAATGCTTGAGTCTCTAGATGCTGACTACCAACGCGATTTCGCTGCACTCCGCGATAAACTTGTAGAAAAACTACTTGTTATCCTTGGTGAGCAAAAATCTTCAGGTGTATTCAACAACTTCAAAGAAGAGTTGATTAAAAAAGGCACTAAATTCTCAAACAAAGCACTTAGCGCTCTTGACTACGCAATTGTAAATCCATTGAACTGGACAGCTGATGCTGAAACCAATCAATTGATTTCTCGCGTGATCCACAATTTCAATATCAAAGCGAACGATTTACTTGGTAACTACAAGCGCAAGAAATTCCATATTTCAGTAGGAGATGAACTTCCTGCCGGAATCGTGAAATTGGCTAAAGTTTATGTTGCTAAAAAACGCAAGCTTAAAGTTGGAGATAAAATGGCCGGTCGTCACGGTAACAAAGGAATTGTAGCAAATATCGTTCGTCAAGAAGATATGCCATTCCTTGAAGACGGAACACCTGTTGACATCGTACTTAACCCACTTGGGGTACCATCTCGTATGAACCTCGGACAGATTTACGAAACTGTTCTTGGTTGGGCTGGTGAAAAACTCGGTGTTAAGTTTGCAACGCCAATTTTTGACGGTGCAAAACCAGAAGAAATCAATGACTGGACAGACAAGGCGGGTGTACCGCGCTCAGGTAAAACTTATCTTCACGATGGTGGTACTGGTGAGCGTTTCCACCAACCTGCTACAGTTGGTATCATCTACATGTTGAAACTATCTCACATGGTAGACGATAAGATGCATGCTCGTTCTATCGGACCATACTCACTTATTACACAACAGCCGCTTGGTGGTAAAGCACAATTCGGTGGTCAGCGTTTTGGTGAGATGGAAGTTTGGGCACTTGAGGCGTTTGGTGCAGCCAATATCCTTCAAGAGATCCTTACTGTCAAATCTGATGACGTCATGGGTCGTGCTAAAGCATATGAATCCATTGTTAAAGGTGATAACATTCCTGAACCAGGAATTCCTGAATCTTTCAATGTATTGCTACACGAGTTACGCGGATTGTGTCTCAACGTGTCAATGGATTAATTAAAATACTAACGTAAATAGTCGAGATAAAATGGCTTTCAAAAAAGAAACTCCAAAAAAGCAAAGCAGCTTCAATAAAATCACGATCTCCTTGGCTTCTCCTGAAGTCATCCTGGAGCATTCTAGTGGTGAAGTTTTGAAACCAGAGACCATCAATTACCGCACCTACAAACCGGAGCGCGATGGTTTATTCTGTGAGCGTATTTTTGGACCAGTTAAAGATTACGAGTGTCACTGTGGTAAATACAAGCGTATCCGTTATAAAGGTATCGTCTGTGACCGCTGTGGTGTAGAAGTAACCGAAAAGAAAGTACGTCGTGAAAGAATGGGACACATTTCATTAGTTGTTCCTGTTGCTCACATTTGGTACTTCCGTTCACTTCCAAACAAAATTGGTTACCTATTAGGTTTACCTACCAAGAAATTGGATCAAATCATTTACTACGAGCGTTATGTAGTCATTCAGGCTGGTAATGCAACTGGTTTTGATAAGTGGGCGAACCTTAAAAGAATGGATTTCCTTACTGAAGAGGAATACCTTGACATTTTGGATCTTCAAGAAATGGCTAATAACCATTACCTAGACGACACCGATCCTAACAAATTCATCGCCAAGATGGGTGCTGAAGCACTTTACGATTTGTTGGGCGGCTTGAATCTAGACCAAATGTCTTACGATCTTCGTTACCAAGCTGAAACAGAAACATCTGTACAGCGTAAGAACGAGGCGCTTAAAAGATTACAAGTTGTTGAGGCCATGCGTGACTCTCAGACACGTATTGAGAACCGTCCAGAATGGATGATTGTCAAAGTTGTGCCTGTGATTCCACCAGAATTACGTCCGTTAGTTCCACTAGATGGTGGTCGTTTCGCAACTTCTGACCTCAATGACCTTTACCGTCGTGTGATTATCCGTAACAACCGTTTGAAGCGTTTGATCGAAATCAAGGCGCCAGAGGTAATCTTGCGTAACGAAAAACGTATGTTGCAAGAAGCTGTCGATTCACTTTTCGACAACTCACGTAAATCATCAGCTGTTAAAACAGAATCTAACCGCGCTTTAAAATCACTTTCTGACTCATTGAAAGGTAAGCAAGGTCGTTTCCGTCAGAACTTACTTGGTAAGCGTGTCGATTATTCTGCACGTTCAGTTATTGTCGTTGGTCCAGATTTGAAATTACACGAATGTGGTTTACCAAAAGATATGGCTGCCGAGCTTTACAAACCGTTTATCATCCGCAAGATGATTGAGCGTGGAATTGTAAAAACAGTTAAATCAGCTAAGAAAATTGTTGATCGCAAAGAACCAGTTGTTTGGGACATCCTTGAAAACGTATTGAAAGGTCATCCAGTCCTACTCAACCGTGCACCAACTCTTCACCGTCTTGGTATTCAAGCGTTCCAACCGAAATTAATCGAAGGAAAAGCAATTCGTCTTCACCCATTGGTAACTACGGCCTTCAACGCCGACTTCGATGGTGACCAAATGGCGGTTCACCTTCCATTAGGAAACGCCGCTATCCTTGAAGCTCAAATGTTAATGTTGGCTTCGCACAATATCTTGAACCCTGCAAACGGCGCGCCTATCGCGGTACCTTCTCAAGACATGGTCTTGGGTCTTTACTACATTACAAAAGGTAAGCGTACTACAGAATCAGATGTTGTTAAAGGTGAAAACGGTATTTTCTATTCTCCAGAAGAAGTCATCATTGCCTACAACGAGAAAGTGCTTGATTTGCATGCGCACATCAAAGTGAAAACTTACGATTTAGGTGAAGATGGTCAACCATGTCTACAAATGGTAGAAACGACTTGTGGTCGTGTACTTTTCAACGAAAAAGTTCCAAGACAAGTTGGTTTCATCAATGATGTAATGACTAAAAAAGCATTGCGCGATATCATCGGTGAAGTTCTTAAAGTTTGTGGAACATCTCGCACCGCTCAATTCCTTGATGATATCAAGCAACTTGGTTATGAAATGGCCTTCAAAGGTGGTCTTTCATTCAACCTTGATGACATCATCATCCCGAAAGAAAAAGAAACGCTTGTCTTGAAAGCCGAGAACGAAGTGAAAGAAGTCATGATGAACTATAACATGGGTCTTATCACTAACAACGAGCGCTACAACCAAATCATTGACATCTGGACGCACACTAACTCGCGCCTGACACATACGCTCATGGAGCAATTGAAATCTGACCGTCAAGGGTTCAATTCAATCTACATGATGTATGATTCTGGAGCACGTGGTTCGAAAGAACAGATCCGTCAGTTATCTGGTATGCGTGGTTTGATGGCCAAGCCTCAAAAATCTGGTGCAAGTGTACAAGAGATCATCGAGAATCCGATCCTTTCCAACTTTAAAGAAGGTCTTTCGATCCTTGAGTACTTCATTTCAACGCACGGTGCTCGTAAGGGTCTTGCAGATACCGCCCTCAAAACAGCGGATGCAGGTTACTTGACGCGTCGTTTGGTTGACGTTGCACAAGACGTTGTCATCAACTCTAATGACTGTGGTACCCTTCGTGGAATTGTTGCTACAGCTTTAAAGAAAAACGACGAAGTCGTAGAACCACTATACGATCGTATTTTGGGCCGTACTTCAGTTCACGATGTTTACGTTCCAGAGTCTGATCAAATTATTGTAAACGCCGGAGAACTCATCTCTGAAGACGTCGCTCGCGAAATCGAAAAAGCAGGTATTGAAGAAGTTGAAATTCGTTCAGTACTTACTTGTGAGATGCGTCGTGGTGTTTGTTCTAAGTGTTATGGTCGCAACTTGTCTAATCACCGTTTGGCACAAATTGGTGACTCAGTTGGGGTTGTGGCAGCACAATCGATCGGTGAGCCTGGTACACAGTTGACACTTCGTACCTTCCACGTGGGTGGTACTGCATCTAACATCGCTGATATCTCTGACCTTAAAGCGAAAGCAAATGGTAAAGTAGAAATCGACGAATTGCGTACAATTGAGCGCAAAGCTGCTGATGGTAGCAAGCGTGTAATTGTAGTTGGTCGTTCTGCTGAACTTCGCATCACTGACGAAAAAACTGGTATCGTTGTCATGACAGCTAACATCCCTTACGGATCTGACCTCATGATTGACAACAACTCAAAAATTAAGAAAGGCGACGTGATCTGTAAATGGGATCCATACAATGCCTTGATTATTGGTGAGGTTGCTGGTAAAGTCGTATTCGATGGCATCATTGAAAACATCACTTACCGTGAAGAAGTCGATGAGCAAACAGGATTTACCGAGAAAGTGATCATTGAGTCTCGCGACAAAAAGAAATCACCGGCGATCCATATCATCGATCCAAAAACAAAAGAAATTCTTCGCGAATATTCAATCCCGGTCAATGCGCACATTTCAGTTGCTGAAGGTGACAAAATTGAAGCAGGAGATATTCTTGTAAAAATCCCAAGATCTGCTGGTAAAACAGGGGATATCACCGGAGGTCTTCCAAGAGTAACAGAATTATTCGAAGCTAGAAACCCATCTAACCCAGCGGTTGTATCTGAAATCGACGGTACTGCTACTTACGGTTCAGTGAAACGCGGTAACCGCGAAATCATCATCACTTCAAAACTTGGTGAAGTTCGCAAATACTTGGTTCCACTTTCTAAGCACATCCTTGTACAGCAAAATGACTACGTTCGTGCAGGTCAGCCATTATCTGATGGTGCCATTACGCCAAACGACATTTTGAATATTGAAGGTCCAACAAAAGTTCAAGAGTACATCGTGAATGAAATCCAAGAAGTTTACCGACTTCAAGGGGTGAAAATCAACGACAAGCACTTCGAAGTGATTGTACGTCAAATGATGCTCAAGGCAGAAATCATCGAGTCTGGTGACACGCGTTTCCTCGAAGGACAAAGTGTTCACAAGGCAGATATCATGGAAGCCAACGACGAATTGTACGGTATGATGTTCATTACTGATGCCGGAGATTCTACTGAACTTCACAAAGGACAGCTTGTAAGTGTACGTCGTTTACGTGATGAAAATTCACGCTTGAAGCGCGAAGACAAGCAACTGATCGAAGCACGCGAAGCTATGCCAGCTACTTCAACACCGTTGTTACAAGGTATCACAAGAGCATCGCTCCAAACGCAATCATTCATTTCAGCAGCATCTTTCCAAGAGACAACAAAAGTTCTCAACGAAGCCGCTATTTCAGGAAAAGAAGATCACCTATTAGGTTTGAAAGAAAACGTAATTGTTGGTCACTTGATCCCAGCTGGAACTGGTGTGCGTGCCTTCCAAAACTTAATCGTAGGTTCGAAAGAAGCATACGAAGAATTGATGGAAGAAGCATAAGC
>JACCDS010445614.1_pt1 | contig 30113 bp, 29 predicted proteins | sample 7446441 | NCBI WGS metagenome assembly JACCDS01 (sample SAMN15323445, study PRJNA562643) | freshwater metagenome | isolation source: river surface water | place: USA:Blue River Watershed | collected 2017-08-17 | reverse complement strand
TCAGCGCCGGGCGGCAGCTGGCGCAACCGTTGGGCGTGCGCCATTCCATGAACTTCATGACGTCCGGAATGGTCACCAGCTTCTGCTCGCGTATCGTGTCGCGCACTTGCTGGTGCGTATGATCGGTGCAAGCGCACATTGGCTTGGTCTTCGGCGTCGCCGAGTAATCGCCGCCCGCGGTCGCCACCAGGATCTGTTCGACCAGACCAGTGCACGAGCCGCAGGAGGCCGATGCCTTGGTGTGCTTCTTCACATCGTCCAGCGTGAACAGGCCCTTTTCCTTGATCGCCTTGACGATCGTCCCCTTGCACACGCCGTTGCAGCCGCAAACTTCGGCGCTGTCCGGCATGGTGGCCGCCTGGCTGAAACCTTCATGACCGACATCACCCGGACGGCCAAGGTTGGCCTCGCCGAACATCAGCGAATCGCGAATCTCGCTTATATTTTTGCCTTCGCGCAGCATGCGGAAATACCAGCTGCCATCAACGGTGTCACCGTACAGGCAGGCGCCGACCAGCTTGTCGTCGCGGATCACCAGCTTTTTGTACACACCACCGATCGGGTCAGACAGCATGATCTCTTCAGTGCCTTCGCCGCCCATGAACTCGCCGGCGGAGAACAGGTCGATACCGGTCACTTTCAGCTTGGTCGACGTGACCGAACCCTGGTAACGGCCGATGCCAAAGTTTGCGAGATGGTTCGCGGCGACCTTCGCCATTTCAAACAGCGGCGCCACCAGGCCATACGCCGTGCCGCGATGGTTCACGCATTCGCCGACGGCGTAAATGCGCGGATCGTAGGTCTGCATCGTGTCGTTGACCACGATGCCGCGGTTGCAGTAGATGCCAGAGGCTTCCGCCAGCGTGGTGTTCGGACGGATGCCGACGGCCATCACGACCAGATCGGCCGGCAGTTCGCTGCCATCGGTAAAGCGAATGGCCTTCACATGGCCGCTGTCGTCGCCGACCAGTTCCTGCGTATTTTTTTCGAGCAGGAAGGACAGGCCGCGATCTTCCAGCGACTTCTGCAGCATCTTTGCCGCCGTCTTGTCGAGCTGGCGCTCCATCAGCCATGCCGGCAGGTGCACGACCGTCACGTCCATGCCGCGCAGCTTCAGGCCGTTCGCAGCTTCGAGGCCGAGCAGGCCGCCACCGATCACGATCGCATGCCGCCTGGTCTGCGCAGTGTCGATCATCATGTGGGTGTCCGCGATATCGCGGTAGCCGATCACGCCTTGCAGATCCTTGCCCGGCACCGGCAGCATGAACGGGTTCGAACCGGTTGCCAGCAGCAGTCGGTCATATTCGGCGGTCGTGCCGTCGTCCGCGATGACGACGCGCTTGGCGCGATCGATGCTGACGATCTTTTTACCGACGTGCAGGCTGATGTTGTTATCCGCATACCAGTCATAATCGTTCAGGATAATGTCCTGCACGGTCTGCTCGCCCGCCAGCACCGGCGATAACAAAATGCGGTTGTAGTTCGGATGCGGTTCCGCGCCGAATACCGTGATGTCATAGACATCGGGCGCGATCTTGAGGATTTCTTCGAGTGTACGCACTCCGGCCATGCCGTTGCCGACCATGACCAATTTCAGCTTCTTCATTAAAGCTCCTGCGGTTACCGGCTTCGCCATTAAAGCCGTGCTAATCAATGCATGTCGTCGTTAGCAAAAGCAGTGCCAGACGAATTCGATCGAATCGGTCCGAATTCGCACCACTATCAGGAGTCGCATCGGCATCGCGCACCAAGCATGTGCGCGCCTATGCTTGAGCCGCGCAGGCCGCATCATTTGCACGCTTAATGCCCATGAATCTGCGTAAATCGCATGGCACACCGCTTGCAATAGAGAGGCTTCGTATCAACTTCAAGGCAACGGAGCCATGAGCAAAACATCATTCTGGAAAGCCGGGCATGCGCCGACGCTGCTCGCCTCATTCTTCTACTTCGATCTGAGCTTCATGGTGTGGGTGCTGCTCGGCCCGCTCGCGGTGCAGATCTCTGCCGACCTGCAGCTGAGTGCTGCACAAAAGGGCCTGATGGTCGCCACGCCGCTGCTGGCCGGCGCCATGCTGCGCATCGTGATGGGCGTGCTGGTTGATCACCTGAAGCCGAAAAAAGCCGGGCTGATCGGACAAGTCATTGTCATCGCCAGCCTGATATGGGCCTGGCTGGCCGAGCTTTCCACTTTCAACCACCTGCTGACGCTCGGCGTGCTGCTCGGCGTCGCCGGCTCCGCATTTGCTGTCGCCTTGCCGCTGGCATCGCGCTGGTATCCGCCCGAGCATCAGGGCACCGCGCTCGGCATTGCCGGCGCCGGCAATTCGGGTACGGCGATCGCCGCGCTGTTTGCACCGGGACTCGCAATCGCCTTCGGCTGGCAGAACGTGTTCGGGCTGTGCCTGATCCCGCTGGCGGTCGCGCTCGCGGTGTATATGATCTTCGCCAAGGATGCGCCGACTGCGCCGCCGCCGAAGTCGCTGGCCGAATACCTGAAGGTATTAAAGGACAAGGACGCGTGGTGGTTCATGTTCTTCTATGCCGTGACCTTCGGTGGCTTCTCCGGCCTGGCATCGTCGCTGACCATCTACTTCAATTCGCAATACGGACTCGCGCCGACCACCGCCGGCTATTTCACCGCCGCCTGCGTTTTCGCCGGATCGCTGGTACGCCCACTCGGCGGACGTCTCGCCGATCGCATCGGCGGCATCCGCACGCTGTCCGTGATGTATCTGTTTGCCGCGATCTTCCTGTTCATTGCCAGCATGGGCCTGCAGTCAGCCAGCTCCGCCGTGGTGGTCTTCGTGCTTGCCATGCTGGCGCTGGGCACCGGCAATGGCGCAGTGTTCCAGCTGGTGCCGCAACGCTTTCGCAAGGAGATCGGCACAATGACGGGCCTGGTCGGCATGGCCGGCGGCGTCGGCGGCTTCTACCTGGCGTCGAGCATGGGTTATTCGAAGCAGATCACCGGCAGCTATCAGCTAGGCCTGACGATCTTCGCGGCGCTGGCGGTACTGGCGCTGGTGGGCTTGTCGTCGGTGAAGGCACGCTGGCGCACCACCTGGGGCAGCGCGGCGATGACGGCGGCTAAAATCTAGCGCGCCCTCACCGATAATTTTCGAGCGTACTGCGCTAACATCGCGGCACCTTCCCGCGATGCGTACCTATGCCCCTCGTCCTCACTGCCGCCCACCACACTGCGACCGGTCTTCGCGAACATAACGAAGACTTCGTCGGCATGGTCACGCCCCCCGAGCCGGAGATCTCGACCAAGGGCATGATCGCTGCGGTCGCCGATGGCGTGTCCGGCAGCGATGGCGGGCGCGAGGCGGCCGAGTACAGCGTACGCGGCCTGCTGACCGATTACTACGCAACGCCCGATACCTGGCCAGTCACGCAGGCGCTTGACCGCGTGATCAAGGCGATCAACAGCTGGGTGCAGCAACAGGGCAGCAAACGCTCCGAGCGCGGCGGCATGGCGACCACCCTGACCTCGCTGGTCGTGCGCGGCAATTTTTATTACTTCTCGCACGTCGGCGACAGCCGTCTCTAACTGCTGCGCAAGGGCGTGCTGAAGCGGCTTACGACCGACCATGTGTGGGATCGCGCTGAAATGCGCCATGTGCTGACCCGTGCAATCGGCCTCGACTCGCAGGTCGCGATCGACCACGGCATGGGCGAGCTGCAGCAGGGCGACATCTTCCTGCTCGCCTCCGATGGCGTCTGGGGCGCGCTGACCGAGAGCGATATCGAGTGGCATCTGTCCACGCTGGCCGAAGACCCGCCGAACCCGGATCTGACCGCAAAGCTGCTAGTCGACGCAGCGCTGGCGAATGGCTCGAAAGACAACGCAACGACGGCCGTCGTGCGCGTGCTGCAGCTGCCCGAAGAAAACCTGCGCGATGCGCTGTCCGGCGCGAACCAGCTGCCGGTGCCGCCGCGGCTGAAGCCGGGCCAATCGCTGGATGGTTACGTGGTCGAGGAAGCGATCCACAGTTCGGCAACGACGCTGCTCTATCGCGTGCTGGACCCGCGGACGCAACGGCAGCTGGTGATGAAGACGCTGACGCCGGAGCGCGCGGACGACCCGCAGGAAATCAGCGCCTTCGCGCACGAAGAATGGCTAGCCAAGCGCGCAGTCGCTCGCTTCTTCCCGCAAGTCATCAGTACTGAAACAAAAAACTATCTGTACTACCTGTCAACCTGGCACCCGGGCCACACGCTGCAGGCGCTGCTCGACGCCGGCGGTCATCTGACCGTACCCGACCTCGTGGCGCATGCAACGAAACTGGTGCGTGCAGTCGGCGCGCTGCACCGGCGCAGTATCCTGCATCGCGACATCAAGCCGGCCAACGTGCACCTCGGTGATGACGGCGAGTTGCGCATGCTCGATTTCGGCGTCGCAGTCAGCGGCCTCGAAGCCGAGCAGCCGGACCACGCGCCGCAGGCCGGCACGCCGTCTTTCCTCGCGCCGGAACAATTCGACGGTCAGGCCGCGTCGGCGCAAACTGATCTGTATTCCACCGGCGTGACGCTGTACTACGCGCTGACGCGCCACTACCCCTACGGCGAGATCGAACCCTTCCAGCGCCCGCGCTTCGGCGATGCGGTGCCACCGACCCGCTACCGGCCCGACTTGCCGCAATGGCTGGAGAACCTGCTGCTGAAAGCGATTGCGAAACGACCGGAAGATCGCTTCGAGACCGCCGAAGAGATGCTGCTGGCGCTGGAGCGCGGCGCGTCACGGCCGGTGCAGGCGCCGGCGCCGGCGCCGCTGGCACAGCGCGATCCGCTGGCGCTGTGGAAAATCGTTGGAGCGGTGTCGCTGGTGGTGAATCTTTTGCTGCTGTATTTGCTGGTGGTGGGATGAACGCCTCTCTGCGGTGCATCGCGCACCACGAAAGCGCACCTCAGCCGAGCAAATCCGCCACGTCCAGCATACGCTGCGCAACTTCGACCAGCTTCAGGTTCTTGTCCATCGCGAGCCGGCGCAGCTTCGAATAGGCTTCGTCTTCGGTGCACTGCTGGCGCTCCATCAGCAAGCCTTTCGCGCGCTCGACGATTTTTCGCTCGGCTAGCTTGTTGCGCGTTTCCTCCAGCTCCTCGCGCAATTCCTGCTCGACCCTGAAGCGGGTCACGGCCACGTCGAGCACGGCTTTCACGCGTTCTGCCGACAATCCGGCCACCACATAGGCCGATACGCCGGCCCGGATGGCCTGGTGCATTTTCTCGCGGTCGTCGTCCTCGGTGAAGCAGACAATGGGCCGGCGCGCGGTGGCGGTCGCGGCCACCACGCGTTTCAGCGCGGCGTCGGACTGCTCGTCGACGATAATCAGGTCCGGCTGCAGCTTCGCGATCTGCGCTTCGAGGTCGTCGCCCGGCGGCAGCGCGGCGAGGATGTTGTAGCCGTTTTCCAGCAGCCCGATGCGCAGCGCACGCGCCCGGTCGGCCTGCTCGATCGCCGCCTCATCGGCGCCATCGGGCGCGACCAGCGAGTTGACGACGACAATTTTCAGTCTTCTTGAATCATTCATGATTTGGCAATCCGTCCGTCGCCTTCATTGGCCGTACAGGTATTCAACTACAATAAGCGACTGCAAGAAGCTTGCCATCCCTATTTCCCTCCACTGATGATTATCCTGGGCGTCGAATCCTCGTGCGACGAAACCGGCCTCGCGCTGTATGACAGCGAGCGCGGGCTGCTGGCGCACGCGCTGCACTCGCAGGTCGCGATGCATGAAGAATACGGCGGCGTCGTCCCCGAACTGGCCTCGCGCGACCATGTGCGGCGCGCGATCCCGCTGTTAGAGCAGGTGCTGAAGGACAGCGACGTGCCGCTGTCGGCGATCGACGCGATCGCCTTCACGCAGGGTCCCGGACTGGCCGGCGCGCTGCTGGTCGGCGCATCTGTCGCGAACGGGCTGGCGATGTCACTGAACAAGCCGGTGCTGGGCGTGCACCATCTGGAAGGCCACCTGCTGTCGCCGCTGCTGTCGAAACAGCCGCCATCCTTTCCCTTCGTCGCGCTGCTGGTATCGGGCGGGCACACGCAGCTGATGCGCGTCGATGGCGTCGGGCAGTATGAAATGCTCGGTGAGACCCTCGATGACGCCGCGGGCGAAGCCTTCGACAAGTCCGCGAAGCTGCTGGGGCTAGGCTATCCGGGCGGACCGGCGATCTCGCGGCTGGCGGAGTTTGGCGACCCCGGCGTTTACGCGCTGCCGCGCCCGATGCTGCATTCAAAGAATCTGGACTTCAGCTTCTCTGGCCTGAAGACTGCGGTGCTGACGCTGGTGAAGAAGCAGCAGACGAATCTGTGCGAACAGGACAAAGCCAACATAGCGCGCGCTTTCGTCGAGGCGATTGTGGAGGTGCTGGTCGCGAAGTGTGTCGCTGCGCTGAAGCAGACGGGCATGAAGCGGCTGGTGATCGCCGGCGGCGTTGGCGCGAACAAGCAGTTGCGCGCTGCGCTGGATGCTGCGGCCGCACGCAAGCGCTTCGAAGTGTTCTATCCGGAGCTGGAACTGTGCACCGACAATGGCGCGATGATTGCGTTTGCCGGTGCAATGAGACTACAGAAAAATCCCGGGGCGGCCCGCTGCGATTACAGCTTCAACGTGAAGCCGCGCTGGCCGCTGGATGCCATCGAGGGCTGAGGTTTATTCAGCCTTCTTTCCGATGCGGCTTTCCTTACCGCTCAACAGATTGCCGATGTTCTTGCGATGCCGCCAGATCAGCAGCGCGCTCATTACCAGCACTGCCAAACCCTTCGCATCAATGCCGAACAGCAGTGTGTAGTAGAACGGCGCGAACACGGCCGCAATCAATGCAGCCAGTGACGAGTACTTGAACGCATACGCGATCGCGACCCAGGTGACCAGCGTCGCCACACCTAGCACCGGATTCAATCCCAGCAGCACGCCCAGCGCCGTGGCCACGCCCTTGCCGCCCTTGAAGCGGAAGAACAGCGGCCACAGGTGTCCGGCAAACACCGCGAGCGACACCAGCGCGATGCCGGCATCGCCAAGGCCTAGCGGTTCATCAAAGTGAACTGCCAGCGCAACCGGAATTACCCCCTTCAAGCAATCACCGAGCAGCGTCAGCGCAGCCGCGGCCTTGTTGCCGGTCCTGAGCACATTGGTCGCGCCCGGGTTGCCAGAACCGAAGGTGCGCGGGTCGGCGATCCGGAACAGCTTGCTCACGACAATCGCGAACGAGACCGAACCGAGAAGGTAGGCGGCGAAGGCGAACAGCAGTGAATTCATGGGTATCCTTAATTGAAGTTGACGGAATTATGCAACATTAGCTCGCCAAATATCGCCCTTGCTCAGCGCGCGTGGCTCCTCGCGCACGCAAACTTCCTCGTCACTCGCCGTCCTCGATGGATGCTACCCGACGCGCCTGAAAGCGTGTCGCGGAGTAGCCCCCCATGAAAAAGCATGATCCCGGACAATCGGCAACAACGAGCCTGGCAACGTCGGAAACGCAATGCCGAAAAACCCAAATTGTTAGTACAATTACCGGGGTCCAGATAGCGTTTGATGAAGCGAAAAGCGCACGAAATGCCAAGGAGCGGGACTTGCCGTTCACCCAAGCCGGACATTTCGACTTTGAGACCGCCCACTACGAGATAGATGAGCGAAATGAATATCCGGAAATGCGTATAGTGGCGCTGGGATTTCTCGGACACCGAGTGCATGTTCTGTGTTTCACCCCGATCGACGATGGAATTCGGGTCATCAGTTTCAGGAAAGCGAATCCGCGGGAGGTCAGAGATTATGAAAAAGCGCGCTCCATTGACCAACGCTGATGGCGAGGTCCGGGAACTGGATGCAGAAGACATCAAGCGATTCAAGCCGGCGCACGAAGCGCTTCCTGAACAAGTCCAGCGCAGGCTCGGTATCAAGCTCAGGGGGCCCCAAAAGGCTCCTACCAAGATTGCAACCACGATTCGCCTGTCACCCGAAGTATCCGAGGCTTTCCGCTCTACCGGACCGGGATGGCAAACACGTATCGACAATGCGTTGAAAGACTGGCTAAAGACCCATTCACCTGCATAACGAGCTCAGCCCCGCGGATGATGCTGCGCATGAATCTTCTTCAGCCGCTCGCGCGCGACGTGCGTATAGATCTGCGTGGTCGAGATATCCGCATGCCCGAGCAGCAGCTGCACCACGCGCAGGTCGGCGCCATGGTTCAGTAAATGGGTCGCGAACGCATGCCGCAGCGTGTGCGGCGACAGCGGCGCGTTGATGTCGGCACGTAATGCGTATTTTTTAATCAGCGTCCAGAACATCTGCCGCGTCATCGGCCCGCCGAGCGAGGTAACGAACAACGCGTCGGCGATCTTCCCGCCAAGAATAGCGCCGCGACCTTCGGCCAGATAGCGCTCTATCCAGCCGCGCGCTTCCTCGCCGAAGGGCACCAGTCGGGTCTTGTTGCCTTTGCCGGTGACGCGCAACACACCCTCGGTCATGCCGACCTCGATGGTTTTCAGCAGCACCAGTTCGGATACGCGCAGGCCGCTGGCGTACATCAGCTCCAGCATCGTGCGGTCGCGCAGTCCGAGCGGTGTATTCACATCGGGCGCGCCGAGCAGCGCTTCGACGTTTTGCTCGGACAAGGTCTTAGGAAAGCGCGGCGCCTGCTTCGCGGATTTCAGCTTCAGGCAGGGATCGGCGCTGATGCGGTGATGGCGCAGCGCATATTGGTAAAAACGCTTCAGCACCGCCAGCCGGCGGTTCGACGAACTCGCCTTGCTGTCCGCATGCCGGTGTGCGAAATAGGCATTCAGGTCGGCCTCGCCGGCATCATGCAAAGACTTCGAACGCTCGCCCTGCAGCCAGTCGGCGAACAGCAGCAGGTCGCGCTTGTACGCTTCGAGCGTGTTCTTCGACAGTCCGTCTTCCAGCCACAGCGCGTCACAGAATTCGTCGACGATCGCCTGTCCGGGTCGTTCGCGTTTGGCTTCTGCAACCGCCATCAGCAGTAACCCGCCACCTGCTCATGCTGCAACAGCCAGCGCTTCACGTTCTGATGAAAGCCGCCGTCGTGTCTGGCAAAACCGCCGATGCTGCCGGTGGCGGTCACGCGATGACAGGGAATCACCAGCGGATACCAGTTCGAGCCGCAGGCCTGACCGACGGCACGCGGGGCGGAACCGATGCGGCGCGCGACTTGCGCGTAGGTCAGCACCTCGCCACGCGGAATCGCGTTGATCACGTCCCACACCTTGCGCTGATGCGCGGTACCGACCTCCGGCAATGGCAATGAAAATTCGAAATCGGGATCCTTCAGGTAGGCCTTCACCTGCGCGGCAGCCTCTTTCGACAGCGGGTCGCGCGCCGCCTTCGGCAGATACTCGGGTGGCAGGTAGACCAGTTCGCGCAGCTCGTCCTGATCAAGGCGAACGCCGATGCCGCCGAAGGGCGCTGGCACCACCGCCGTGAATATGTCGGGTGAAAAGACGTCGGGCATCACTGCCATGCTTCGCTCCTGCGCTTTGCTCAAGTGAGTCGGTTCATCATCGGCAGGAATCCCGTCGGCGTCAACCGGCGACGCCATGACATGCCAATGCCCATTGCACATGCTCGCGAACCATGTCCGATGGGTGCGTTGCCCGGGCGCGCAGCGCGGCTACGATGGCATGATCGCCGCGCAATTCCCCGGCTGCATTGCCCAGTCCCACCGCGATATTGCGCAGCCAGCGCTCGTGGCCAATGCGACGGATCGGGCTGCCTTCCAGCCGCGCATTGAATTCTTCCTCGGTCCACGAAAAAAGCTCGACCAGGCTCGCGTCATCAAGACCGTTGCGAACGTCAAAATCCGGCAATACGCTTTTTTGCGCGAACTTGTTCCACGGGCAATGGAGCTGACAGTCGTCGCAGCCGTAGACGCGGTTTCCTATCAAAGGACGCAATTCCTGCGGAATGCCGTCTTTCAGTTCAATGGTCAAATAGGAAATGCAGCGGCGGGCGTCGAGCCGGTACGGACCCACGATGGCTTGCGTCGGGCAAACATCAATGCACGCGCGGCATTCACCGCAGTGAGACGAGACGGGCTCGTCAACGGGCAACGGCAGGTCCGTGTAGATCTCGCCGAGAAAATACATCGAGCCGGCATCGCGATTGAGCAGCAGCGTGTGCTTGCCGCGCCAGCCCAGCCCAGCCTTTTGCGCAAGTTCCACTTCCATTACCGGCGCAGAATCGGTGAATGCGCGATAGCCAAAGGGGCCGACGTCAGCCGCGATCTTTTCCGCCAGCTGCTGCAGGCGTGAGCGCAGCACCTTGTGATAATCACGACCGCGCGCGTAAACCGACACCACGGCCGCCGCCGCATCGGCATGGCGTTGCTGCTCGCGCTCGCGCCAGTCTACCGCCGCCTCGCGAGGCAGATAGTCCATGCGCGCGCTGATGACGCGCACCGTGCCCGGCAACAGATCGGCCGGACGCGCGCGCCTGCCGCCGTGCGCTGCCATATAATCCATTTGCCCGTGAAAACCGGCGGCCAGCCATTGCTGCAGGTTTTCATCCGCGTTGCCCAGGTCGGCATCGGCGACGCGCACATCGGCAAACCCGAGTTCCCTGCCCCAATCCCTGATCGAGCGGGCAAGCGCGGCAAGTTGTTCGGCGGAGCGGGGCATGGGCGAACATTATAGGGTGGGTAGAGCAAAGCGATATCCGCCATTCACGGCGAAATAATTCTGATCTATGCAGCATTGGAAGGATTTCCTCAGAGATGAAGCAGGCACGCAGGCGCTGGGCGTCGCGCTGGCGCGCGTACTCGCGCCCGGACTGTCGCTGCATCTGCACGGCGACCTCGGCGCAGGCAAAACCTTCATCACCCGCGCCCTGCTGCATGCGGCCGGGTACGAGGGCCGGGTCAAGAGCCCGACCTACACGCTGGTCGAGCCTTACACAGTCACGCTCAATGGCCGCCCGGTCGAACTGATGCATTTCGACCTGTACCGCATGGGCAGCCCGGAGGAATTCATCGAGGCCGGATTCCGCGAGCACTTCGGCGCCGACAAGGTCTGCGTGGTCGAGTGGCCGGAGCAGGCGGCCGGGCTGATACCCCAAGCCGATATCGATGTGTTTCTCGCTGTCGAAGGTGAAGGTCGTGCGGTAGAATTGCGCGCAAATTCTGCTCTGGGCGCGTCATGTCTGGAAAAACTGCACCTCAGCCCGAATCTCTGAAGCCCGGCTCCCCGCCTGCTTCGCGCCGCGTGGCGCTCAAGGCCGGCGCCACCCTGCTGCTGTCCCTCATCTTCCCTCGTTTCGCGCACGCGACGCAGATCGCCGCGGTGCGCGTATGGCCCGCGGCCGACTACACCCGCGTGACGCTGGAGACCGACAGCAAGCTGAAGTCAACGCATTTCCTGGTGAAAGATCCGAACCGGCTGGTGGTCGAGATCGAAGGCGTCGACCTCGATGCAAAGCTGAAAAGCCTGGTCGCGAAAATACAGCCGAACGATCCGTACATCGAGCAGGTGCGCGTGGGCCAGAACCGGCCCGGCGTGGTTCGCATGGTGTTCGACCTGAAAGCGGATATCCAGCCGCAGGTATTCACGCTGGAGCCGGTCGGCGAATACCGACACCGGCTGGTGTTCGATTTGTACCCGGCGACACCGGTCGACCCGATCGCCGAGCTGCTGAAAAAGGACAGGCCGGCGACCGTCCCCGCCTTGCCGGGCGCGCCGCCGCTTGCGAAGTCTGAACCGCCGCCGGATGAACCGCTGCCGATGACGCGCATGGTCACGATCGCGCTCGATCCCGGTCACGGCGGCGAAGATCCGGGCGCCGTGGGACGCGGTGGCAATTTCGAAAAGAATGTGGTGCTGGCGATTGCGCAGCGCCTGAAAGCCAAGATAGAGCAGCAGCCGAACATGCGCGCCATGCTGACCCGCGACGGCGATTATTTCGTGCCGCTGCATGTGCGCGTGCAGAAAGCGCGCAAGGTACAGGCCGATCTGTTCGTGTCCATCCACGCGGACGCCTTCATCGAGCCGACCGCGCGTGGCTCCTCGGTGTTTGCTTTATCGGAGAAAGGCGCGAGTTCGACCGCTGCGCGCTGGCTCGCGAACAAGGAAAACGCAGCTGACCTGATCGGCGGCATCAACATCCGCAGCAAGAACCAGCAGCTGGCCAGCGTGCTGCTCGACCTGTCGACCACCGCGCAGATCAGCGACAGCCTGAAACTCGCCAGGCATGTGCTCGGCGAGATCGGCTCGATCAACAAGCTGCACAAGGGTCAGGTAGAACAGGCGGGATTCGCGGTGCTGAAGGCACCGGACATTCCGAGCATCCTGGTCGAGACCGCGTTCATCTCGAATCCAGACGAAGAGGCGAAGCTGACCGACGACAGGTATCAGGACCAGATGGCGGAGGCGCTGATGCGGGGGATACGGAAGTATCTGCATAAGCATCCGACGCTTAACCGGGGTCGGATGACTTGAGATCTTCGCGGGTATCGCTGCGCTCTGCCCGCCACGCCCCGGCCGTCAATTCGCGCGCAATTTCCTGATAAACCTCATCCCCGCCGCCAGCGCCACCGGCCCCGCCGCGGCCGCAACCCCGATCAGCACAATCGTATTCAGGTGATCGCGAATGACCGGAATATTCCCGAAGAAGTAACCGGCCATCACCAGAACGACCACCCACGCGACCGCACCGGCGATGTTGAAGATCTGGAAGCGCGTCATGCCCATGCCGGATACGCCAGCAACGAAGGGGGCGAAAGTGCGAATCACCGGCAGCCAGCGTGCCAGCACAATGGTCTTGCCGCCGTGCGCTTCGAAGAACGCATGCGTCTTTTCCAGCGCATGGTGATCGATCCAGCGGTAATTTCCCGTAAAGACCTTCTGCCCGAGTGCGCGCCCGATCAGGTAATTCAGCGTATTGCCCGTGATCGCCGCGACGATCAGCAGCACGATCAGCAGCGGCGCGTTCATCAAGCCGCTCGCACAGAACGCGCCGCCGATGAACAGCAGCGTGTCACCGGGCAGGAAAGGAAACACCACCAGCCCGGTCTCGGCGAAAACGATGGCGAACAGCAGTGCATAGACCGCAGGGCCGTACAGCTGCAGCAGGTCGCCGAGCGCCTTATCGACATGAAGAATGAGATCGAGCAGTTGAGGGAAATCCATGATGAAACGGCGGCAGGCAATCAAAGCGCCGATGATACACGCGCGCGGTGGCCTGAACGCTGCGAAAGGCCATCGTCTGCGCTCGGTATAATCGCGTCATGAGTAACCCTGTCAGCGCGCCGCGCGTCATCCGCCAGCTTCCCGACCAGCTGATCTCCCAGATCGCCGCCGGCGAAGTCATCGAGCGGCCGTCTGCCGTGGTCAAGGAATTGCTGGAAAACGCGCTCGACGCCGGCGCAAAGCAGCTGACGATACGGCTGGAAGCCGGCGGAGTGAAACGCATAGCGATTGCTGACGATGGCTGCGGGATCGCGCCTGAACAGATGCCGCTGGCACTGGCGCGCCATGCAACCTCGAAGATCGCGAACCTGCATGACCTCGAGAACGTGACCACGCTCGGCTTTCGGGGCGAGGCGCTGGCATCGATCGCGTCGGTCGCGCAACTGACACTGACTTCGCGCACCGCCGAGGCCGCGCACGCCTGGCAGGTCGCTGGCCACGATCCGCATTCGGCCAGCCCTGCATCAGGTGCTCAGGGCACTATCATCGACGTGCAGGACCTGTACTTCAATACGCCGGCGCGCCGCAAGTTCCTGAAAACCGAGCAGACCGAATACGGCCATTGCGTCGAGGTCGTGCGCCGCATCGCGCTGGCGCGGCCGGATGTGCGCTTTACCGTCACGCACAATGGAAAAACCACCGAGCACTGGCAGGAGAGCGAGCTAGCGCAGCGCAGCGCGCAGATTCTGGGTGACGAATTTGCGCAGGCGCGACTGCCGCTGGAAGAAGCCGCCGGCCCGCTGATGCTGCGCGGCTTCGTCGGCCTGCCGACCGCCGCGCGCATGCGCGCCGACTCGCAATATTTTTATGTGAACGGCCGCTTCGTGCGCGACAAGCTGCTCACTCACGCAGTACGCGCTGCGTATCAGGACGTGCTGCACGGCGACCGCTTTCCGTCGTATGTGCTGCAACTCGACCTTGATCCGGCGCTGGTGGATGTGAACGTGCATCCGTCGAAAATCGAGGTGAGATTCCGTGACGGCCGCGCGGTGCACCAGTTTGTGTACCACGCGGTCAGTCGCGCGCTGGCGAAAACCTCGGCGACCGCGCATGGCGAAGCGCCGGCGCCGTCGAACTCGCTGCCGTGGGTGAACACGCCGATGCGGCAGGCGTCGTTTGGCGTTGCGCAGAACCCGGTGACCTATGGCTCGATGTTCGCGGACAGCCTGCGCTCCGATCCGCCAGCATCGATGCCTGCATTCCCATTGCAGCCTGCGGGCGAAACGAAAGACGATGAGGAATTCCCGCTCGGCTTCGCGATAGCGCAGTTGCACGGCATTTACGTGCTCGCACAGAACCGCGCCGGCCTCGTGCTGATTGACATGCACGCGGCGCACGAGCGCATTCTGTACGAGCAGTTCAAGCAGGCACTCGACACCGACCAGCTCACGCTGCAGACGCTGCTGATTCCGGTCACCTTCCATGCCGATGCAGTCGAAGTCGGCACTGCCGAGGCGCATGGCGACACGCTGTTCGCGCTCGGCTTCGACGTCGCGGTGATGTCGCCGACCACGCTGGCGGTGCGTGCAATTCCGGCGCTGCTGAAAAACGCCGACGCGCAGGCACTCGCACGTGATGTGCTGCGCGACGTGCGCGAATACGGCGGCTCGCGCGTGCTGGTCGAGCGGCGCAATGAATTGCTCGGCACCCTGGCTTGCCACACGGCGGTACGTGCGAAGCGGCTCCTGACGCTACCCGAAATGAATGCGCTGCTGCGACAAATGGAAGCCACAGAACGTTCCGACCAGTGCAACCACGGCCGGCCCACCTGGGTGCAGCTGGCGATGTCGGACCTCGACAAGCTTTTTCTGCGAGGTCAGTAATCATGAAGATTTCGCCGCTGCCCCAATTCGCGCACGCACCGCTGCTGCTGCTGATCACCGCGATGATGATGATGCAGCCGCTGTCGACCGATCTGTACCTGTCATCGCTGCCCAGCCTGGTCAGCGGCTTCGGTGTGCCAGTGGCCACGGTACAGCTGACGCTGACGCTGTTCGTGGTCGGATTCGGCAGCGCGCAACTGGTGGTCGGCCCCTTGTCCGATCGTTTCGGACGCCGCCCCGTGCTGCTTTCCGGCCTCGCCCTGTACGTCGTCGCCAGCGCCTTGTGCGGTCTGTCACAATCGATCGAACTGCTGATCGCCGCACGTTTCATTCAGGCGCTGGGCTGCTGCGCGGCCGTGATGATCGCGCGTGCAGTCGTGCGCGACGCGTATGCGCCGCAAGACAGCGCGAAGCTGCTTGCGCGCGCGAGCACCTGGATCTCGCTGGCGCCTATCATCGGCCCCATCCTCGGCTCTTACTTGCAGGTAGCCTTCGGCTGGCGCGCTGCATTCGTCGCGCTCGGCGTGTTCTCTGCGTGCGTGATGGCTGTCTGCATTCTGCGCCTGCCGGAAACAAACCAGCACAAGGACCCGAACGCGACCCACCTGGCCGGCATTTTCGCCAACTACAAGCTGGTGCTAGGCTCGCGCGAATTCTGGCTGAACGTGACGCCGGGCGCGCTGTCCTACGGCGGCATTTTCATGTTCATTTCCGGCTCCAGCTTCGTGCTGATCAAGATCCTCGGCGTGCCCACGCAATGGTTCGGCTACTGCTTCGCGCTTGGCGTGTCCGGCTACATGAGCGGCACGCTGATTTGCCGCCGCCTGCTGAAGACGATTTCCGGCGAACAGGCCCTGCGCATCGGCACCGCATGCTCGCTGGGCTCGGGGCTTTACTTCCTTGCCGCGATTCTGCTTGGCTTCTGGCACTGGACGGTGGTGGTGCTGGCGATGTTCCTTGCGATGGTCTCGCACGGCATCAACTTTCCGGTGTCGCAGGCAGGCGCGGTGTCGCCATTCGCAAAACAGGCCGGCACCGCTGCCGGACTGATGGGTGCGGTGATGATGGGCTTTGCGTTCATTGTCGGCAGCATCGTCGGCGCGACGCATAACGGCACGCTGTATCCGCTGGCGATCATCGCGGCGGTGCTGGGTGCGCTGAACTTTGCGTCGGTACGGCTGATCGCACGACGCACGGCGATCGCATGAGCAAGCCGCTGGCGGTAGCCCTGATGGGTCCGACCGCGTCGGGCAAGACGGCAGCCGCGCTGGCGATCGCTGAGCAGATACCGTCGGAAATCATTTCGGTCGATTCTGCGCTGGTCTATCGCGGCATGGATATCGGCACCGCGAAGCCGACGCCTGACGAACTGGCGGCGGTACCGCATCACCTGATCAATATCCTCGATCCGAAAGATGCGTATTCGGTCCGTCAGTTCCGCGACGATGCATTGCGCCTGGTCGCCGAGATACAGTCGCGCGGCAAGCTGCCCATGCTGGTGGGCGGCACCATGCTGTACTTCAAGGGGCTGCGCGACGGGCTGGACGACTTGCCTCAGGCCGATCCCGCGCTGCGCGCGCAGATCGACATGGAGATCGCGCGGCACGGGATCATGGCGCTGCATGCGCGGCTGAAGGCGCTCGATCCGGTCACGGCAGAACGTTTGAAGCCAACCGACACGCAGCGCATACAGCGCGCGATGGAAATTATCCTGCTGGCCGGACAGCCCATGTCCACGCTGCTGGCGAAGGCAGAGACGCCGGAGCTGCCCTTCGATCTGTTGCCGATTGCGCTGGAACCCTCGGACCGCAGCGTGCTGCATGCGCGAATCGAGCAGCGCTTCGACCAAATGCTGGCCGCAACACCGGGACTGCTGGACGAAGTGGAAACGCTGCGCGCTCGCGGCGATCTGCACCCTGGCTTGCCGTCGATGCGCTGCGTAGGCTACCGGCAGGCGTGGGAATATCTGGACGGCCAGATCACGCGCGGCGAACTGCGCGACAAAGGCATCGCCGCCACCCGCCAGCTCGCGAAGCGGCAGCTGACCTGGCTGCGCGGGATGGATGACAGGATAGTGATCGACTGCCTCGCGGTGGGCGCGCCGGCTCAGGCACTGGCGAAAATCAGGGCTCGGCTCGATTGACAGGCGGAGGCTTTCCGCTGATAATGCCGGGCTTCGTGGTGATATAGCTCAGTTGGTTAGAGCACAGCACTCATAATGCTGGGGTCGGTGGTTCAAATCCACCTATCACCACCAAAGTTCTGCCAAGCCGCTGATCTGCTAGAGGTCAGCGGTTTTTTTATTGGTTTTCGCCCGCAAGGTGGTGCACATGAGCGGCCAATTCCTCATCGAGTCCCGCCAAGGGCAAGGCACTACTTCCGTCGCTGCCCACTTGCCTGCGCTCGCTCCAAAGACAAGCGATCCTCGCTTTACTCCACCGCCGATGCCGCACCGGTAGCCGTTGCACCACAATTTTCGTGGGCAATTAGCCAATTAATAAATAAATGCTGGTGAAGCAGGAAAAGATGTAGATACTCGGCACTCCTCCTGCGCTCCATTTCTCTCGCCACATCCGACCAGACAATTCTCTCCCTTGCTGCAAGGGAGAGGCCAGGCCGTCTTTCATTGTCAAATAAAAAATACGGCATGATTATAAATTTTAAACATAAAAAACGGGTTTTCCCGCTGACCCTCATCGCCTGTTCAGCTGCGGAACTGGCATTCCAGCCCAAAGTTGCCATGGCAACAGCGTGCGTCGGTCCTGAAATCACAAACAACTGTGACGCCGGCTTGGGCATCGCCTCGAGCGGCAATTACTCAGTGGCCTCTGGCGTGACCCTCACCAATACGAATGGAGGGAATGCCGTCGAAGTGATGGGTGCATCCACAAGCATTCAATTCATCAATAACGGAACCATTACCGGAACTGGCGACAATGCCGGGTTCATCATCATCAATAGCGCCTCGGTCTCGACCTTCACCAATGCCGGCACCTTGCAGGGGGCAAGCGATGCGATTTACACGACCGGGACGATTGGCGCCCTGGTCAATTCGGGCACGATCACGGACACCGGTGATGTCGCCATTTGGAGCAACGGCAGCTCGATAGGGTCGATCTCCAACACGTCTACCGGTACCATCATCGGTCGCAGCGGAGCCATCTATCACGATGGCTCCAATACGATCGGCTCGATCACCAACTTTGGAACGATGGCCGAAAGCGGCATCAACGGTTACGGCGTGATTTACAACGATACCGGCGCGACGATCACGACGATTTACAACGGCGGCAGCCTGAACCCGATGGCCGGATCCTACGGTATCGTCAACTCAGGCGCCCTCGGACGCCTCGACAACGCTCAAGCTTCACTCACCTATTCGGGCAATCTTCCCTCCGCCTATAACGTGGCGGTGACTTCCAGCGGTTTTGGGGGCTTGGCTGTGATTGCGCCGAGTGGTTTGATGACGGCGGGTATTTCCTCGTACTCATCGGCGGCCCGTACCTCGACAATGGCCGGCATAATCAGCGGAGTGACCTCTGCTAATCTCAGTAATGCGGGTGAAACGATTACCTACACCTACGGCAACACGACCTACTCGTTCATCCTGAGCGACGCCAACAACGATACCTTATGGGACCTCGTCTATCTGGGCGCTAGCAGCAGCGGACCGTCGGCAGAGGATACGCAAGCTGCGCTGCTGGCTACCAGCAAGGCGCTGCGTGGCACGTTCAGCCTGCAGACGGCCTCGCTGGTCGGCAACTTGGGCCTTGACTGCACGGTGTTCAGCGCACGCGGCATCTGCGTGGCTGCCGGTGCCAACTACCGACGCTCGATTGCCGATGGCGACAATGCAACCAGCGGCCTACTCGTCGCCGGTTATCGCTTGAGCGACCGTGTACGAATCGGCGCCTGGGTCGACCAGAACAGCCTGCCGAACGCCAGTACTACTGTTACCTCGGGTACCCGCAACCCGATGCTTGGCGTCTATGGGGTCTGGGCCGAAGATACCGAGGCTTCAGGCCTGTCAGTAAGGGCTGCTGCTGGCTACGGCAACAAGGACCTGACCGTCACCCGCAGCATGGTCGGTTCGTCCGAGGCCGGAAGCGGCAACTCGACGCTTACTAGCCGCGGCGCGTCCATCGTAGCCAGCTACGCGATCCAGACGGCCAAAGGCATCACCGCCACGCCGTACCTGGGTGCGCGCTATGCAAGCATTGAGGCACGGGGCTACACGGAAGCCGCCACCAGTGGCGTGACCGGCCCTCTGTCGATCGATGCGCTGCTGCAGGCATCGATGTCGGCCGTGGCAGGCCTGAAACTCAGCTCGCAAATAGCCGAGCGCTTGCAGGTGTCGGCCTCTGCCGGCATCGAGCACGACGTCAACAACCGCGGCAATGTTTACAACGCTTCTGGTATGTCCGGCCTGACCGCGCTGAGCTTCAAAGACAACATCCAGAAGACACGCGCCAATGCGTCACTGGGTGCGCTGCTGTCGTTGGCGAAGGGGCAGGTGCTGAGCGTGCAGATGACATACCGCGACGAAGCATTCTCGCGCGTATCGACTACCAGCGCGCAGGTGATGTACCAGGCAGCGTTCTGAGGGGGGGGGGGCGAATGCCCATTCAACTTAAGTTGCGTCGCATTTTACTCTGCAGACGATGCGCCACTCCCCCCAATGAGGCGGCACCGACGAAATCAGCATCACTCCGCGTCGGACGCCTCGGTCGGAAACAGCTTCACAGGCTGGCCGGACGCCCCAGAAAATAGCCCTGCGCCCTTTCGACGCCCAGGCCGCGCAGTATCTCCAGCTCCGCTTCGGTCTCGACACCCTCCGCGATAATGGTCTTGCCGGTCTTGTCAGCGAAGGTGACCAGCGCGGCTGCCAGCGCCAGGTTGTTTTCCTTGCGGTCGATTTCCGAGATCAGGCTGCGGTCGAGCTTGATCATGTCCGGTTCCAGTTGAAGTATGTGGCGAAAGCTCGCATATCCCGCACCGGCATCATCGACGGATAGTCTCAGGCCATTCCGGCGCAAGCCCTCGATGGCGCTGACGATGGGACCGTAGTCTTCAATGGATTCGTGCTCGGTAAGTTCGACCACGATTCTGTCCAGCGGCAGCGTTTTCAGAATGCCGTTCAGTGACCCGCTGAGCAGGGTTGCCGGCGACACGTTCAGCGCAAGATAGGTATTCGACGGCAGCAGTGCCAGCGCTTCGAGTGCCCTGTCGATGACGGCCATTTCCAGCGGCACCTGCAGCCCGACCCCGGCCGCCTCGGCGAACCATTCATCTGGCGGGCGCCTCGGGTCTGCCGCGAACCGGGCGAGCGCTTCATATCCAACGATACAGTCGTGACGGATATCCCAGATCGGCTGAAACACCATGCTGAATCGACTCTGCGCGATGACGGTCTGCATGCGCTCGAACAGCAAGTCCTGGTTCTGTTTCGCTACGACCTGCTTTTCGAGCAGGCGCGCGGCGAATCCAGCGAACAGTTGCAAGGTGTTGGTGGTTCGCGCCCGCAGCACCGGCTCCTCCGGGGCGTTGAAACAGCAGAAGCTTCCAAACAAGCGTCCGTCGGAAAGGCGCAAGGGGACATCGATATTCGTTCCTGCAGCCACACTGACACCACCCGGCAATCGCCGCGATATCGAGGCGCGGGGAATCTCTGCCGATATCAGCTGCAGTGCATCATTTTCCACATGCACGCAATGGCCAGGCTCGCATTGTCCGCCGGCCATGTGCACGACAGAGCAGTGGCGCGCGGCATTCACATGCCGGCAAATCCGCTCGTCAGCGCCATGTGCCGACACAAATGCCACCTCGGTCGCCAGCTGCGTGCGGACGTAGCTGAGCATTTCCGCAATGATTTCTTCGACAGCGGACTGGGCCGATGAATCGGGGGCGGAGGAGGATGGCTTGCGATCGCCTGTTGTCGCGTTCATGGGTAGGTATTCAATATTTTTTAGGCGACAGGCACAAATGACCGGTTTGATTGTCAGCGACGGTTCTGCTTGACAGCGTACATCAGGGCGTCGGCTTCCGCCAGCAGGGTTTCCAGCGACTTTCCCTGCTGCGGATCGATTCCCAGCGTACCGACGCTGTAGCGAATTTCATAGCCACGGTCATTGGCCAGATTGAATTCGCTCAGGCGCAAATGAAAGCGCTCAAGGGCCGCGCGCAGTTCCGTCTGATCGGTGTTGGTCAGCATGACGACGAATTCGTCGCCGCCCAGCCGGGCAATGACATCCGATACGCGGAATACTTCCGTCAGCAGCCGGGCGAAAGTCTTCAGCACATGATCGCCCTCGGCGTGCCCGAATTCATCGTTCACGGGCTTGAAGAAATCCAGGTCAAACATCAGCAGCGTCGCCGGGCGATTGCCCCGACTGCATACACCGAGCGCTTTCTTGCCCAGCGCCAGAAAACCGCGCCGGTTCGATATGGCGGTCAGCTCATCGGTGGTGGCCAGTGACAGCGCCGTCAGTTCGCGTTCTGCCATTTCGGCCAGGTCCCGCAGGGAGGCAAGATCGTCGGCGTCGAATTCCCGCGGTTGCGTATCGAGCAGGCAAAGCGTCCCCAGCGGAGCACCGTCGGCAACGCGCAGCGGCCAGCCGACGTAGAAGCGAAACTTCGGATCATTGACCACCAGTGGGCTATCGGCAAACCGGGCGTCTTGCGTGGCGTCCGGGATCAGCAGAACCTCGTTCTCTGCCAGAGTGTGCGCACAGAACGAGATATCGCGGGGTACTCCCTCCACCGCCATGCCGGCGCAGGACTTGAACCAGACCCGGCTGACATCAACCAGCGACACGGCAGCCACCGGGACATTGAACAATTTGCGCGCCAGGCGCGTGAGCCGGTCGAACCGTTCCTCGGCCGGCGTGTCGAGAATGTTCAGCGATCGGAGGGTGGCGAGACGAGTACTTTCGTCCACCGTGGAGGTAGCGTAATCCATGGGGCAAGGCGTCCGGTTGAAGCGGAGATGGGCGATTTTAACGCCCGGCACACCACGCCAAAGGACCGAGCAAGCGCCCAAGATCTCCACACTTCGCTGCTTTTAAGTCCATGCTCAGACCTGAATCGGCCTCTTCATTCGCCCCATACCAGCCTGCCTTGTCCGGATTCGTTCAGCAGGGCGACCAGATCATCGGCATTCGGCTCCGCAATCGTGCACTCGAACGCGACCAGCTCACCATGAGTCACCTCGAGCAACTTCCCTCCGGCGCCCTCGACCACCCGCCTGGCCACACCTTCCAGCGCATACGGCAGACGGTAGCTCAGGATGCGCTGACGCACCAGCGCGACCTTCTCGGCATCTTTCAGCGCCTGCGCAACGCAATCCGTGTAGGCGCGTACCAGCCCGCCCGCGCCCAGCTTCACGCCGCCAAAATAACGCACGACGGTGGCCAGCACGCCGTCAAGGTCCTGATGCCTGAGCACATCGAGCATCGGGCGACCGGCAGTTCCGGAAGGCTCGCCATCATCGACCGCCGCCGAGTGTCCGCCGGCGAGCAGGGCCCAGCACACATGCGCCGCCCCGGGATGCTGCGCGGCCAGTTCGGCAACGATACGTTGCGCCGACGGACGATCGGCGACCGCCTCCACGCGGCCGATGAAGCGGCTTTTCCTGATCAGCAGTTCGCTGTGAACCGGATGGACAATCGTTGAGGGCACGGCCGTCTGAGCCTCAGTGCGGCTTCAAAGCCCGCGTCACTACCACCGCGCCGCGCAGCTGGCCGACGCTGTAGCCGGTGGCCTGATCCTGCGGATACTCGGCGCGAATCTTTTCCATCAACGGCGCAGGAATATCTTCCGCCTTGCCGTGACAGGTGACGCACAGCTGCTGCGTGACGATGGCTTTCGCGTAACGCAGCTCCTGCTTGCCGTTATCCGTATTGACCACTTTCCAGTACTCGAGCTCGGTCGCTTTCTCGCCCTTCGCAAGACGGGAATCAAAGTCGGCCAGCGCCTCTTTCTGCCACGCATTGGGGGCGCCCATTTCCGGATTGCGTACCCGCGTGCCGACGCGGCTCACCTGCGCTCCATGCTGCACCGACAGGCTTTTCGCGATGGCTGGCGCAGCTTCCTTGCACACACTCACCGCGGCAACCGGCCCATCGCTGACGATGGCGGCCTTCAGCTTTTGCCCTAGCTGGCCCATGAGATCATTGACTATGCCGCGCGTCGACTCAACGGTGGCCGGCGGCAGGTCTGCCTGAATGCTATCCGCGAATACCGGGGCAGGCAGGGGGGTGACGGCCACAGCGCAGGCCGCCAGGAAAATCCTGAACGGACGGTTGAAACCCGCTTGAGCGACTGCGATCAGCATGCTGTTTTCTCCTGTTATTCGGCACCGGTTCAGTGCCAGACCTTGATTATTTGGCCGAAGATACCATCGGTCAATGCAATGACAGGCAAACGATTTGCGATGCGCCTGCTATAATTTTTGGCAATCACGCTGCAAGTATGGCGCCGCCTGTCCGCGCCGCCCCGCCGGCGACCCCCAAAGCCGCCGTAGATACCCACTCCCCCGATGCAAAAGAAGCTATTCATCAAAACCTTCGGCTGTCAGATGAACGAGTACGACTCGGACAAGATGGCCGACGTACTCGGCGTCGCCGACGAGATCGTGCGCACCGACACGCCCGAGGATGCCGACATCATCCTGTTCAACACTTGCTCGGTTCGCGAGAAAGCGCAAGAAAAAGTTTTCTCCGACCTCGGCCGCGTGCGCGAGCTGAAGAAAAAAAACCCGAACCTCGTGATCGGTGTCGGCGGCTGCGTTGCGTCGCAAGAGGGCAAGGCCATCGTGCAGCGCGCGCCGTATGTCGATGTCGTTTTTGGCCCGCAAACGCTGCACCGCCTGCCTGACCTGCTGCAGCAGCGCCGCACCAGCGGCCGCCCGCAGGTTGACATCAGCTTCCCGGAGATCGAGAAGTTCGACCACATGCCGCCGGCGCGCGTCGAAGGCGCGAGCGCCTATGTGTCGATCATGGAAGGCTGCAGCAAGTACTGCAGCTATTGCGTGGTGCCGTATACGCGCGGCGAGGAAGTATCGCGCCGCTTCGACGACGTGCTGACCGAAGTGGCGCATCTTGCGTCGCAAGGGGTGCGCGACATTACGCTGCTGGGACAGAACGTGAACGCGTACCGCGGCGCAATGGCCGATGGCGAGATCGCCGACTTTGCGCTGCTGATCGAGTACATCGCCGAGTTCGATACCATCGAACGCATACGCTATGTCACCAGCCACCCGAAGGAATTCACGCAGCGGCTGATCGACACCTATGCCAAGGTGCCGAAGCTGGTGAACCACCTGTACCTGCCGGCGCAGCACGGTTCGGACAAGATCCTGTCGGCGATGAAGCGCGGCTACACCGCGATCGAGTACAAGTCCATCATCCGCCGGCTGCGGGCGGTGCGTCCCGATATCACGGTCTCGTCCGACTTCATCGTCGGTTTCCCGGGCGAAGACGAGCACGACTTTGATGCGCTGATGAAGCTGGTCGACGATATCGGCTTCGACAACAGCTTCTCGTTCATTTTCAGCCCGCGCCCCGGCACGCCGGCGGCAAACCTGCAGGACGACACGCCGCACGACATCAAGCTGCAGCGACTGCAGAAGCTGCAAAAGCTTATCGCCGACAATACCCGCCGCCATTCCGACGCGATGGTCGGTTCGGTGCAGCGTGTGCTGGTCGAAGGCCCGTCCAGGCGCGACCCGCAGGAATTGCAAGGGCGCAGCGAGAACAACCGCGTCGTCAATTTTGACGGCGGCCCGAATGCGAGCCGGCTGATCGGCCAGTTTGCAGACGTCACCATCACCGAAAGCCATCCTTTCTCGCTGCGCGGCGAGATCGTGATCCGGCAATGAGAAGAGCCATTTGAAGAATCCTGCACCAAAACATTTTTTGCCCGACCCGGTCGACAACGCGCGGCTGGCAAACCTCTGCGGCCCGCTCGATGAAAATCTGCGGCAGATTTCTGCCGCGCTCGACGTGACGGTGTTCCGCCGCGGCGAGAAGTTCATCGCCGATGGCGAGAATGCAGCGCGCGCAGTCGGGCTGCTTGAGCGCTTCTATGCGGAAGCAGACAAGCCGATTTCGGTCGAAGACATACAGCTGGCGCTGGTGGAGACGCGCACTGGTGTCGACAAGCCCGCGATCCTCGCAAAGAATCACGACGAGTCCCCGGAAAGCCCGTTGCTGAAAACGCGCCGCAGCGACCTGCGCGGACGCACGCCGCACCAGAGCCAGTACCTGAAGCACATCCTCGAACATGACGTGACCTTCGGCATCGGCCCAGCCGGTACCGGCAAGACCTATCTCGCGGTTGCGTGCGCGGTCGATGCGCTGGAGCGCGACGCGGTGCGCCGCATTGTGCTGACGCGCCCCGCCGTAGAGGCGGGCGAGCGGCTCGGCTTCCTGCCGGGTGACCTCGCGCAGAAGGTCGACCCTTATCTGCGCCCGCTGTATGACGCGCTGTACGACCTGCTTGGCTTCGACCGCACGCAGAAAATGTTCGAGAAGCAAGCCATCGAGATCGCGCCGCTGGCCTACATGCGCGGTCGCACGCTGAACCATGCGTTCATCATTCTCGACGAGGCGCAGAACACCACGCCTGAGCAGATGAAAATGTTCCTGACCCGCATAGGCTTCGGTAGCAAGGCCGTAGTCACCGGCGACGTCACGCAGATCGACTTGCAGCGCGGGCAGAAGAGCGGCCTGGTCGATGCGATGAAGGTGCTGGATTCCGTGCGCGGCATCGCATTCACGCGCTTCACCAGCGCCGACGTGGTGCGGCACCCGCTGGTCGCACGCATCGTCGATGCGTATGACGCTGCCAATGTCTCGAATCATCGCGATGCCAGCAAAACTTAAGCTGACTCTGTCCGTTCAGCATGCCGACAAGCGGCTGTCCGACATCCTTCCGCGCGCTGACATCCGTCGCTGGGTGCAGGCCGCGCAGTTTGCGCCGGCCGAGTTCACGATACGCTTTGTCGGCGAGGCCGAAGGCCGCGAGCTGAACCGCGACTATCGTGGCAAGGATTACGCAACCAATGTGCTGACCTTTGCGTACGCTGACGGCGAAGACGTGGCCGACGATGACATCGTTCAGGCTGACATCGTGCTGTGCGTCGACGTGTTGCTGCAGGAAGCCGGCGAACGTTCGATTCCGGTCGGGCAGCATGCGGCCCATCTGATCGTGCATGGCGTGCTGCATGCGCAGGGCTACGACCACGAAGATGACGCCGAGGCGGCGGAAATGGAGGGATTGGAGACTGAAATTCTTGCCGGATTGGGAATGCCGGATCCTTACGAGGCCTGAGTCTGCACCGGATTCCATTCCGGCAATCTCGCGTCCCCCCTGCCCATTTCACAATCCCCCAAACTTTTTGCGGTATCCTGTTCCCTCCTGAACTCCGGCTTTGCGCCACATGCAAGATCATCCTCCCGGCGGTCACCGCGCCGAACCCAAGCCGCACCGCTCCCTGTTCGAGCGCCTGACCGCGCTGATCTCTCCCGAACCTGAAAACCGCACCGAGCTGCTCGAACTGCTGCATGACGCGCATGAGCGCAACCTGATTGACGCCGATGCACTGTCAATGATCGAGGGCGTGTTCCAGGTCGCCGATCTGTCAGCGCGCGACATCATGATCCCGCGCTCCCAGATGGACGTGGTCGACCTGGCCAAGCCGATCGACGAATGGATTCCGATGGTGCTGGAAACTGCGCACTCGCGTTTCCCGGCCGTGGATGGCGACCGCGACAAGGTGGTCGGCATCCTGCTCGCGAAAGACCTGCTGCGCTACTACGCCGAAGAGTCCTTCGACGTGCGCGGCATGCTGCGTCCGGCTGTATTCATCCCCGAATCGAAACGCCTGAACGTGCTGCTGCGCGACTTCCGTGCCAATCGCAACCATATCGCCATCGTCGTCGATGAATACGGCGGCGTGGGCGGGCTGATCACGATCGAGGACGTGCTGGAACAGATCGTCGGCGACATCGAGGACGAATACGACTTCGACGAAGAAGAAGACAATGTACTGGCGGTGAAGGATGGCGACTTCGGTCCGCGCTGGCGCGTGAAGGCGCTGACCGAAATCGAGCAATTCAACGCAACGCTGGGCGTAACCCTGCCGGATGGCGATGTCGACACCATCGGTGGCGTCGTCGCCAACCATCTGGGCCGCATGCCGCGCAAGGGCGAGCAATTCAACATCGACCGCCTGCGCTTCGAGGTGCTGCGCGCCGATGCGCGGCAAGTGCATGTGCTGCTGGTCGAGAAGCTGCCTGAGCGCCTGTTCGGCGAGTCGAACTGATGTCTTTCGGCCGCACGGCGATTTGCCCGCATCGACGCCCGGGCGCATGAAATTCCTTTCCCTCTCCCCACTGATCGCGCTGCTCGCCGGGGCAGCGAGTGTGTTCGCATTCGCGCCGTTTGGCTGGTGGCCGCTGCAGATCATCGCGCTGGCGCTGCTGTTCCTGCTCGCGCAACAGGCCGAATCACCGAAAGCCTCGTTCGCGCTGGGCTGGGTCTTCGGCACCGCGTCAATCGCGTCGGGTACGCACTGGCTGTACGTGAGCATGCACCACTTTGGCGGCATGCCCGCCCTGATGGCGGCGCTGGCCGTGCTGCTGCTGGCCGCGGGATTGGGCCTGTTGTACGGCTTCGCACTCGGCCTCGCAAAGCGTATCGCTGTGTCACTGCGCGCGCCGCTCACGCTGATTTTGCTGATGCCCGCATGCTGGATGCTCGCGGACTGGACGCGCAACTGGATCTTCACCGGCTTTCCGTGGATCGCGACCGGCTATGCACACCATGCCAGTCCGCTTGCGGGCTATGCGCCGTTGGTCGGCGTGTTCGGCATTGGTTTCCTGGCCAGCGTGATGGCCGGCTGTATTGCGACCATGCTGCAGCTGAAGCGGCTGCATCGCTTCGCGCTGGCGTTGCTGGTCGTGATTCCGGTTGCCGGCATCGCGCTATCGACATTGCGCTGGACCGTACCGCTGGGACAGCCGATCTCGGTGCGGCTGCTGCAGGGTAATGTGCCGCAGGAGCTGAAGTTCGACGCAGCGCAGCTCGTTGCGAACCTGCAGTTGTATCGCGCCATGATCACCGAGAAACGCGCCGACCTGATCGCGACGCCGGAGACGGCGCTGCCGCTGCTGGCGCACCAGCTGCCGAAAGGCTATCTCGAACAGCTGGAAGCTTTCGCGAGGGCTGAGGACAGCCGGCTACTAGTCGGCATTCCGTGGTCCACGGCGCCGGGGATCTACCTGAACAGCGTGATCGGCCTCGGCGGCGACGACGCGTACCGCTACGACAAGCATCACCTGGTGCCCTTCGGCGAGTTCATCCCGACAGGTTTCCGCTGGTTCGTCGATATGATGAAGATCCCGCTCGGCGACTTTGGCCGGAGTGACCTGCAGCAGCCGGCCTTCAGGGTGAAGGACCAGTGGGTGCTGCCCAACATCTGCTACGAAGACATCTTCGGCGAAGAAATAGCGGCGCAATTATCGGCAGCGGCCGACCGTAACGCGCCGGTGCCGAGCGTGCTGCTGAACGTTTCCAATATTGCATGGTTCGGCGACACGATCGCGCTGCCGCAGCACCTGCAGGCCTCGCAGATGCGCGCGCTGGAGCTGGGGCGACCGATGCTGCGCGCAACCAATACCGGCGCGACCGCCGTGGTCGACGAGCGCGGGCAGGTCCTGGCACAGCTGCCGCCGTTTACGCGTAGCACGCTGGAAACGCGGGTGCAGGGAATGCAGGGACTGACGCCGTATGCGCGGATCGGGAACGGGTTGCCGGTGGGTCTGGCGGTGGCGGTGGTTGGGCTGCTGTGGCTGAGGTCGCGGCGAAACAGGGTATCGCAGACGTATTGACATCGGCTATACAGCTAACTAACATCTGTATATCTGTTGTGTATTCATTGGAGCGAGCCATGCGCGACGCCGCCATCAACCTGAGAGCCTTGCCCGAGCAGCGTGACCTGATCGATCAGGCCGCTCATTTGCTGGGCAAGAACCGATCGGACTTCATGCTGGAAGCGGCTTGTGACAAGGCGCAGTCCGTGCTGCTTGACCAGGTGTTTTTCAGTCTGGATGACGCCAAATTCCGGGAATTCACTGCGATGCTGGATGCGCCCGTGCAACCCAATCCGGGACTGGAGCGCTTGCTGGCAGTCAAAGCCCCCTGGAAACCAGGTACATGAACCTGCTCGCTCCGGCGGCGCTGACGCCGGAACACGACCTTTCCGCATTCGCTTGCGGCGAATCCGCTCTCGACGAATGGCTCAAGCGCCGAGCCCTGGCCAATCAGAGCAGTGGTGCCAGCCGCTGCTTTGTCGTCGCCAATGCGGAACGTCAGGTCATCGGCTACTACGCCCTGGCTGCAGGCGCCGTCACCCATGGCGAGGCGTCCCGTTCCATCCGCCAGAACATGCCTGATCCGGTACCGGTGATGGTTCTGGCCCGTCTGGCGGTCGACGCCAGGGCACAAGGGATGAAACTCGGCGCTGCCCTGCTTCAGGATGCGCTGAAGCGCTGCGTGCTGGTTTCTCAAAATACGGGCGTGCGGGCCATGCTGGTACACGCGCTGAACGACAAGGCCCGGCAGTTCTACGAGCACTACGGCTTCAAGTCGTCTCCTGCGCATCCGATGACGATGATGCTACCAATCCATCCGTCGCCGGCCTGATCGTCCGCCCACAACCCCCCTTCCCCCTCTGAAAACCCGATAAAATCACGGGTTTTCGCAAACCCGTCCGAATTCCAATGCTGACCTTCCAACAAGTCATCCTGAAACTGCAGGAATACTGGGACGCGCAAGGCTGCGCGCTCTTGCAACCGTATGACATGGAGGTCGGCGCCGGCACCTCGCATACCGCGACTTTCCTGCGCGCGATCGGCCCCGAGCCATGGCGTGCCGCGTATGTGCAGCCGTCGCGCCGCCCCAAGGATGGCCGCTACGGCGAAAACCCGAACCGGATGCAGCACTACTACCAGTACCAGGTGGTGCTCAAGCCCGCGCCGGAAAACATCCTCGAGCTCTATCTCGGCTCGCTGGAGGCGCTGGGC
>JACCDS010113243.1_pt1 | contig 30144 bp, 24 predicted proteins | sample 7446441 | NCBI WGS metagenome assembly JACCDS01 (sample SAMN15323445, study PRJNA562643) | freshwater metagenome | isolation source: river surface water | place: USA:Blue River Watershed | collected 2017-08-17 | reverse complement strand
AATGCAAGGGCGGGTCGCAGACCCGCCCTTTTCGTTTACCAGACGTCGACCGGGCCCTTGGGCACGGGGATGGCGTCGCGCGACACGGCGGCCGGGTCGTCGGGGTCGCGCATGAAGGAGGCGACCATCGGGGCGAGGGCGAAGCGTTCCAGCAGCTCGCCGCGCTCGTCGCAGAACTGGGCCCGCCACGCGAGATACTCGGCGAGGGCGGCCTCGAAGTCGGCGCGGGACTTGATCGTGATGATGCGGGTCTTGAAGAGCTTCGAGGGACCGAAGCGCTTGGCATACCACGGGGCGACCTTGCGGAAGAGGCGCGAGCCGTGGTCCTCGCCGTAGAACTGGCAGTAGCGCTCGTAGTGGCGGCGCAGGACGCGGATGCGCTCGGCGAAGTCCGGCTCGGGCAGGAGCTCGCCGGTGCGGAGCAGGTGCGCGGTGCGGCGGAAAATCCACGGATCGTAGAACGCGCCGCGGCCGATGCTCACGCCGGCGCAGCCGGTTTCGTCGAGCATGCGGCGGGCGGCCTCGGGGGTGGTGACGTCGCCGTTGCCGATGACGGGGATACGTTTCACCGCGGTCACCACGGAACGGATACCGGCGAGGTTCACCGTGCCGGCGAAGCCCTGGGCGCGGGTGCGGCCGTGGACGAAGATGGCGGCGACACCGACATCCTCGAGCACGCGGGCGAGGTCGGGGGCGGTGAGGTTGTCGTCGTCCCAGCCGAGGCGCATCTTCGCGGTGACGGGGATCTTCACCGCGGCGATCATGCCGCGCACAAGGGCGGCGGTCTTGTCGAGCTCCGTCATCATGGCGGAGCCGCCGCCGATCTTGACGACCTTCTTCACGGGACAGCCCATGTTGATGTCGACGGATTCGGCGCCGAGCTCCTGGCACATCACGGCGGCGTCGCGCATCTCCTCGGGCACGCTGCCGAAGAGCTGGATGGCGAGCGGGCGGTCCTCGGGCGCGGAGGCGACGAGCTTGAGGGCGACGGGGTTGCGCTCGAGCAAGGAGCGGGCGTTGACGAGATCGGTGGTGGCCCAGCCGAGGCCGCCGAGCTCGCGCACCGTCACCCGCATGGGCAGGTTGGTGTAGCCTGCCAGCGGGGACAGGAAGAGGTTGGACGAGAGCTCGTAGGGGCCGAGGCGCATCGGGTTGCCCGCGATCGGGCTCAGCGGGCGGGCAGCGCGGCCTTCATGCGGCGCATGGCTTCGACGAGGGTGGCGCGGGGGCAGCCGAAGTTGAGGCGCAGGTGCGTGCCCTTGGCGGCGCCGAACGGTTCGCCGGCGCTGAGACCGACGCCGTGTTGTTCGAAATGGGCGAGCGGGTTGGCGAGGCCGAGGGCGGAAACATTCATCCAGAGCAGGTAGGTGGCCTCGACCGGGGCTTCGACGCGGATGCCGGGCAGGTCGCGGGCGATGGTTTCGAGCAGGTAGTCGCGGTTGCCGCGCAGGGTGGCCAGCAGGGCCTGGCGCCACGGCTCGCAGTCGCGGTAGGCGGCCTCGCAGGCGGTGAAGCCGAGGCAGGTGACCTCGGCGACGATGCCGGCGTTGGCGCGGAGGAAGCGGGCGCGCAGGGCGGGATCGGGGATGATGGCGAGGGAGGTGCCGAGGCCCGGGACGTTGTAGGTCTTGCTCGGGGCCATCAGCGTGAGGGTGCGCGCGGCGATCTCCGGGGAGAGCAGACCCGTGGGAATGTGCGGCAGCGACGGATCGAGGATAAGGTCGCAGTGGATCTCGTCGGAGCAGAGGACGAGGTTGTGGCGGACGCAAAACTCGCCGAGGCGCACGAGTTCCTCGCGGCGCCAGACGCGCGCGAGGGGGTTGTGCGGATTGCAGAGGTAGAAGAGTTTGGTGCGCGGGGTGACGGCGCGCTCGAGGGCGTCCCAGTCGATGGTCCAACGGCCGTCGGCCAAGACGAAGGGCACGGAGACGGAGGCGCGGGCGCCGTTTTTCGGCGCGGACATGAAGGGCGGGTAGACCGGGGTGAGCGTGAGCACCTCGTCGCCGGGTTCGGCGAAGGCCTGGGCGACCACGTTGAGGCCGACGACGAGGCCGGGAAGCCAGACGATCCAGGACGGGTCGATCGTCCAGCCGTAGTTGCGCTGCATGGCGTCGACGACGGCATCGACGGTGGACTTCACGGGCCGCGCATAACCGAAGATGCCATGGTCGACGCGGGCATGGAGGGCCGCGATGATGGCGGGGGCGGCCTTGAAATCCATGTCGGCCACCCAGAGGGGCAACACGTCGCGGCCGGCGTATTTCTGCCACTTTTGGGAGTCGGTGCCGAGGCGCTGCGGCACGGTGTCGAAGTCGAAGGAGCTCATGCGGAACAGGGCATCGTCGTGATTCGCCCGAGCGGCGCGACGATTTTTCCCGGGTGGGACGGCACAGCGCGTGACGGTTTTTCGCAGTCCACCGGGCATTAGGCGAGGCAAGTTGCTATTATTCGGAGATTTGAAGGCCACCGGCCGTGTGGTCCGGCGTATGCGAAAGGAGGGTCACCAACACCGGCCAACCGGCCAAAAACCAAACCGATCACACCCGATCCAAATACAACTCCCACCATGAGACTCGTCCGCTACACCTATCCGTCGTTCCGCACGCTGAGCCCGTCGTTTGGCGCGTTCCAGCGCTCGCCGTGGTCCGGTCTCGAATCCGAGATCGACCGCCTCTTTGACACCGCCCTCGGGTCCTTCGCCGCGCCGACCGCCACGCGCTTCGCCGTGGATCTTTACGAGGACAAGGCGAACACCTACGTCCGCGCCGAGCTCCCCGGTTTGAACCGCGAGGATATCGCCGTGGAAGTGACCGACGGTTACCTGACCATCGCGGCCACGCGCAAGACGCCCGCCGCCGACGGCAAAGGCGAGGAAAGCACCTCGTTCAGCCGCGCGGTGAGCCTCGGCGACGAGGTGCAGGCCGACAAGGTCAGCGCGGCCTACGAAAACGGCGTGCTGACCGTGACGCTGCCGAAGCGCGAGACGGCGCAACCGAAGAAGATCGCGGTCGCGGTGAAGTAATCGCCGCGCTCCCAACCCAACCGAAGCCCACCACACCCACCCGAAGCCGAAGCCACGGACCGCGGCTCCCGACGATCCACTTTGTCGGGCCGCGGTCCCGAGCGGCGGCCCACCCAATCCTCAATCCCCTATTCGCCATGTCTCTCCTCAATACGCTCATTCCCTCCCTGTCGCGCACGCCGGCCACCCGGACGGCCCAGACGACGACCGAACCGGCACCCACGGTGAAGCCGATCCACGAGATCGCCGAGACCGCCGACGCCTTCGGCGTCACGGTGCACCTGCCGGGCGTGAACAAAGACGGCCTCGAAATCACCGCCGAGGACGGCCAAGTCCGCATCGTCGGACGCCGCGGCTGGAAGCAGCCGGAAGGCTGGACGGCGCTGCACCGCGAGACGGCGGACGCGGCGTTCGAGCTGGTGCTGACGCACGACAACGTGATCGACGCGGACAAGATCGTCGCCGAGCTGCGCGAAGGCGTGCTGCGGGTCTCGCTACCGAAGCACGAGGCGATCAAGCCCCGCAAGATCGCGGTCAACTGAGCCGCCGTCCGGCCGGCGGGCACAGGAAGCCCCCGGACCGGCCGCTTCTTTTGCAGCGCGGCGGCGCCGGGCGCTCCGGTCCGCCGCATCCAACCGCCGGGTCCGCCGCAAGGCCGGGCCCGGCGTTTTATTTTCACTTTGCGCGCGGTGGTCGGCGGGCCGACGGTGCGACCATGTCGTCACGCTCTCCTCTTGCGGCCGGAGCCGCGGCTCCGCGCGTGCCGAACGACGACGGCGGCGATCGGGCGGGGCGGGCGGCGGAGGCGGGGCCGGTGCTGTTGTTCGACGACGAGTGCGGGCTGTGCCAGGCGATCGTGCGCGCGCTGCGCGCGCGGGATGCGGCGGGGCGGTTGCGCTTCGCGCCGCTGCAGGGGGGCGCGGCGCAGGCGTGGCTGCGGTCGCGCGGGCTGCCGACCGAGGACTTCGACACGTTGATGTTTGTCGACGACTGGGCGGAGCGGGGGCGCGCGCCGGTGCGGGAGCGGACGGCGGGCGTGATCGCGGCGTTGCGGACGCTGGGCCGGGGTTCGGCGCGGGCGGCGGCGGACCTGCTGGCGCTGGTGCCGGGGCCGGTGTGCGATGCCGGCTACCGCGGCGTGGCGCGGGTGCGGAAGCGGCTCTTCGGTCCGGGCCGGCCCGACGCGTGGCGGGGACCGGAGTGGGCGGGAAGGATCCTGGCGTGACGGGCGCGGGCGGCGACGGCCCGGCGGTTACTTTTTCTCGGCCGGAGCTTTGACGAGCAGCGACATCAACACGGAGACGGTGAGGACGCTGGCGATGACGGCGAGGGAGACGGTGATGTTCACCTTCACCCACGGCTCGACGAGCATCTTCACGCCGATGAAGACCAGAATGAAGGCGAGGCCGACCTTCAGGAAACGGAAGAGCTGCATGATGCCGTTGAGGGCGAAGTAGAGGGAGCGGAGCCCGAGGATGGCGAAGATGTTGGACGTGAGGGCGACGAAGCCGTCCTTGGTGATCGCGAGCACGGCGGGGATCGAGTCGAGGGCGAAGACGACGTCGGTCGTCTCGATCACGAGCAGCACGATGAAGAGCGGGGTGGCCATGCGCCGGCCTTGGTGGCGGGTGAAGAAGTGGCCGTGCTCGTTGTGCGGGGCGACCGGGTAGAGCCGGCGGAAGAGTTTCACGACGGGGTTATCGTCGGGGTGAATTTCCTCCTCCTTGCTCGGGAGGGCCATCTTCACGCCGGTGTAGACGAGGAAGGCGCCGAAGAGGTAGAGGACCCAGTGGAAGCGCGCGATGATACCGACGCCGACGAGGATGAAGACCGCGCGCATGAGCACGGCGCCGATGATGCCCCAGAAGAGGACGCGGTGCTGCCAGCGGGCGGGGACCTTGAAGTAGGCGAAGACGAGGATGAAGACGAAGACGTTGTCGACGCTGAGGCAGAGCTCGATGAGGTAGGAGGCGAGGAACTGCTGGCCGAGTTCGGGGCCGCGCCAGTGCCAGACGAGGGCGTTGAAGCCCATCGCGAGGGTGAACCAGACGCCGCACCAGATCAGGGCCTCGCGCATCGAGACCTCGTGGGAGTCGCGCTGGAAGACGCCCAGATCGAGGGCGAGCATCGCGGAGATAAACACGAAGAAGCCGATCCAGGCCCAAAGCGGCATGACGTCGAGGGTGGCAAGCAGCGGAAGCATGGCCGGGTAACCGGGCAGGGAGGCCGGCGGCAGGCAAGCGGGGATTTGTCCGCCGCGGACGGCGGGCACGGGCGGGGGATGCCGCCCACCTGACGGGCTTGCAGGGGCAAATTTTTTGACATCGGGGGCGGCGGACCTTGAGTCCCGGCCCGATGAATCGACTGCTGCTCGCTGTTTTGCGTTGGCTGTGCCTCGGCCTGGCGGCGGCCGCGCTGCACGGGCAGGAACCCGCGGTGCCGGCGGCGGACCCGACGGGGGGCGACGGCGCCGAGCAGGCGCTGAAGACGACCGCGGCGGCGGCGGTGACGGTGCGGCCCGTGGTGCACACGCCCGACTTCCTCGAGCACCTGGTGGACAGCGTGCTGCAGGCCTTCAACGTGCGCTCGAGCGGCAACACGGTGACGCACTACGTGATCTGCACGCTGCTGCTGGTGGTGGCGCTGCTGGCGCGGCGGATCGTGACGGGGCTGCTGTTTCCGGCCCTGAAGAAGCTGGCGTCGAAGACGGAGACGACGCTGGACGACAAACTGTTCCCGGCGCTGGAAGGACCGGTGGCGGCCTTTGTGATGACGGTGGGAATCTTCGCGGCGCTGAAGGTGCTCAAGCTCTCGCCGGAGGCGGACACCTATATCGGGCAGGGTTCGCAGGTGGCGTTTTCGCTGGTGATCTTCTGGGGGCTGTGGCGCGGGTTGTCGGCGGTGCTGGAGCACACCACGGAGCTGGCCCGGGAGAAGAGCATGGGCGTGGCGGCGTTCATGCCGTGGATCAAGAAAGTGCTGCTGACGGTGTTTGTGGTGATCGGCGTGCTGCTGACGATCCAGGGCCTGGGCTACGACGTGAAGGCGATCCTCGCGGGTCTCGGCATCGGCGGACTCGCCTTCGCCCTCGCGGCGCAGGACACGCTCGCGAACATCTTCGGCGCGATCGTCGTGGCGGTGGACCAGCCGTTCCGGGTGGGGGAGGTGGTGCGCATCGGCACCAACACCGGTGCGGTCGAGGACATCGGGCTCCGGTCGACGCGGATCCGGCTCGTGGACAAATCGCTGATGACGATCCCGAACAAGACGGTGGCGTCGGAAACGATCACCAATCTCTCGCGGTTCACGCGGCGGCGGTTCGAGCAGGTGCTGGGGCTGACGTATGCGACGCCGCCGGCGGACATGGAGCGGATTTTGACGGAGCTGCGGGCGATCGTGACGGCGCAGCCGGAGGTCGACGCGAAGGGCGTGCTGCTGTTTTTCCGCGATTTCAGCGCGTCGTCGCTGGATATCTGGCTGGTCTACGAGGTGCTCGATGCGGACCTGCCGCGGGCGCTCGCGGTGAAGGAGCGGGTGAATCTGGCGATCATGCGGGCGGTCGCGGCGCACGGGCTGTCGTTCGCGTTCCCGACGCAGACGATCGATCTCAGCGGCGCGGTGCTGGCCCAGATCGCGGCGGCGAAGGCCGGCGGGAAAACCTGAGCGGGCGGGCCGCCGGGGACCCTCGGCCGCTCAGGGCGGCGCGAGGCGGCGGAGGTTGTCGCAGACGATGGCGGCGGCGACGGCGGCATTCAGGGATTCGGCGCCGCCGAGCCGGGGAATGGTGAGCCGGCGTGTGACGCGCGCGGCCACCGCGGGCGAGAGGCCGCGACCCTCGCTGCCGACGACGACCACGGCGTCGCGGTGCGGCGGGAGCGTGTGCACGTCGTCCCCGGCGAGGTCGCAGCCGAGGATCGGGGCGGAGGTGGCGGCGAGCGCCGGGGCGAGGTCGGCGGTGTGCGTGCGGACGCGGGCGAAGGAGCCCATCGAGGCGTTGATGACCTTCTGGTGGTAGAGGTCGGCGCAATCGGGCGAGAGCAGCACGCGGTCGAAGGCGAACCAATCGGCGACGCGGAGCAGGGTGCCGACGTTGCCGGGGTCCTGCACGCCGTCGAGGGCGAGGGTGAGCCCGCGATCGAGGGCGCCGGCGGCGAGGGGCGGCCGGGCGATCTGTCCGACCGCGAGGATGCTGGAAGGCGTCGGAAAGTGGCTGGCGCGCGCCATCTCGTCCGCGGTGAGGACGTGGGTGCGGCGGCCGGTCCAGGCGGCGGTGGCGTGGAGTTCGAGGAACGGGAAGCCGGCGGCGAGCAATTCGGCGACGACCTTTTCGCCCTCGACGACGAAGAGGCCGAGGGCTTCGCGGTGTTTTTTGTCGCGCAGGGCGCGCAGGCGCTGGAGGTCGGCCCGGGTCGGCATCCGGGTCAGCCCGCCACGGTCGTTCTCACTTGGCAAGCAGGGCCTCGCCGGGGCCGACGAGGCGGAGGCGGTGGGCGGTCATCATGAACTCCGCCTTGCCGCCGTGCTCGATGAGGAAGCCGACCTGGAAGTCGCCGACGGGCATGCGCTCGCGGCGGCGGGCGAAGAGGAAGCCGGCGTTTTCCCAGTCCTCCTTCGGGTGGCCCTTGGCGAGGTCGTCGCGGGTGATGGCCACGGTGGAGAAGAGGTGGAGTTCGGAGCCGGCGCGGAGGACGAGATGGATCTGGCCGCGGCGGGAGCGCTCGCCGGGAATGGCGACCCAGCCGTCGATGAAGACGGAGCGGGTGTCGGCGCTCATCTCGTCGACGAAGTAGCGCAGCCGCGACGTCTCGCGGGCGCCGGCGGGGAAGGGCCGGCGCAGGCAGACGGGGCCCATGGAGTAGACGCCGCGGCGTTCGGCCTCCTTGAGCAGCTCGGTGGCGTGGGCCGGGGCCGGATGCAGGGTGAACGTGCCGCGCCCGTCGACGCCGTGCTGCTTGTAGCGGGCGGCGGCGCGGTCGCGGCACTCGACCCAGGAGTCGGCCTTCGAGGCGAAGCGGTGGTTGGCGGTGAGGTTGAAGGCGCCGAGGAGCGGGACGGCGACGAGCAGCAGGCCGAGCGGCGCGCGCGGGTGCGAGTAGCGGTCGAAGAGGAGGGCGAGGGTGAGGGACCAGGCCAGGCCGCCGAGCACGTAGTAGCGGGAGAAGACCACGCCTTCGGATTCCGCGGCGCGACCGACGGCGATGAGGCCGAGGGCGGCGACGGCGAAGAACACGAGCGGCAACGCGACCGGGCCGCGGCGGACCGCGCCGGCGCGCCCCGCGACGACGAGCAGCGACAGCAGCACGCCGCCGAAGAGCGGCGCGGTCTCCTCGTGGCCGAGGGCGGGCACGGCGCCGAGCAGGCACAGCCAGTAGTGGAGCACCTCGATGGCGCCGTGGACGGTGAAGCCGACGAAGCGTTGCGACGGGTTGACGTGGAAGCCGACGAGAAACACGGCGGCGACGACCGCGCCCGCGGCCAACCAGACGGCGAGGGCGCGCCAGGCGCGGCGCTGCGCCAGCATCCAGGCGCCGACGGGCCAGGCGACCAGGCCGTGGGCGAGCGTGAACGTGGCGAGGGTGGCGGCGACGGCGCCGCCGCCGAGGCCGGCGCGGGTGCCGCGGGCCACGCCGATGACGGCGAGACCGGCGAGGAGCACGACCTGGAAGTGGTCGATGGAGGAGCCGGACCAGAGGAAATTCTCGTAGTGCTCGAGCTGGAACAGCAACGCGGCGAGCAGCACGGTGAGGCGGATGCGGCGGGCGGCGGTGCCCGCGGCCGCGATCAGGACCGCGCACAGCAGGACGATGGAGGCGTTGCCGATGACGTTGATGACGGCGAAATTCACCGTGCCGGTCAGCCAGTAGCTCGCGGCGAACATCAGGCGGCTGGTCACCATGCGGTGCTCGTTGTTCACCGCGAAGAGATCGCGGAAGAAATCGGCGGCGGGCAGGCCGGCATCGAGGCGCAGCACGAGGGAGAGCGCGGTGTCGAATTCGTCCCAGTAAACGATGTCGCGGCGGGACTCGCCCGCGCGCGCGAGCACGTAGACCACGGGGAGGAGCGCGACGGCGAGGAGGCACACGACGCCGAGGCGGCGCCAAGCGCCGCCGCCGGACCAGCGGCGGCCCGGCGGGGCGGCGGCGGCGAGGGGGGAGCGGGCGAGGGGAGGGGCAGTATCCAGAAGCATGGGAAGCGGGGTAGCGGGGCCGACCTCAGGGACCGGTCGCGAGGTGGGCGGCGCCCGCGCCGACGGTGTTCAGCCGGTGGGCCGTGAGGGTGTAGACCGGACCGTTGCGCGTGCGGACGAGCACGCCGACCTGGTAGTCGTCGGGCGGGATGCGGTCGCGGTCGAGGGCGAAGCGGAAACCGCTGAGGCGCCAGCCCGGGGTTTGGTAGGCGGCGGCGACATCGGCGCGCCGGATCGTGACGGTGGGGAAGGTGAGGAACCGCGTGGGCGAGCGGAGCACGAGAAAGACGTCGCCGCGGCGGGCGGGGTGGGCCGGGAGGGCGGCCCAGCCCGAGGCCGAGACGGCGAGGGGGCCGAGGGCGAGTTCGTCGAAAAAGTAGCGGAGCTCGGGTTGGTGGCGGGGAGCGGGCAGGGTGACGGGAGCGCAGGCGCGGGGGATGGCGTAGAGACCGCGCCGGGCGGCCTCGGCGAGGATCTGGTTGCCGCGCTCCTGGTTGGGATAGAGGCGGAACGGGTCGAGGCCGTCGCGGCCATGCTGCACGTAGCGGAGGGCGGCGGAGTCGCGGCCCTCGACGAAGTCCTCGGTGGCGTGGGCGAAGCGGCGGTGGCTGGCGACGTTGAGCGCGGCGAGGAGGGGCAGGATGACGAAGACCGCGCGGTAGGGGTGAGGTTCGGCGCTCAGACGCTCGACGCCGGCGAAGACGATCAAGGCGAGGGCGAGCGCGGAGAGGACGGCGTAGCGCGAGTGCAGCACGCCGCCGCCGACCTCGGAGCGACCGAGGGCGATGAGGACGAGGGCACCGAAGCAGAAGAGCACGACGTGGAGGAAGGCGCGTTCGGCGCGCCAGACGCCGCGGAACAGCTGGGCGGCGAAGGCGGCGAGCACGGCGGCGCCGAGCCACGGGGCGAGGTCGGCGCGGCCGAGGGCGAGCGGGGCGCCGAGCAGGGCGAGCCAGTAGCGGCCGAGGTGGGCGAACCCGCGCAGGTCGAACTCCGCGAAGCGGTGGCCGTCGTTCAGGTTGAAACCGTGGAGGAACAGCAGCGCGGCGCAGCCGGCGGCGGCGAGCCAGAACCCGAGGTCGCGCCAGCGGCGCGCGGACCAGAGCAGCAGGGCGCCGACGGGCCACACCACGAGACCGTGGGCGAGGGTGAAGGTGGCGAGGCCGGCGCAGAGGGCGGCGACGATGAAGGCGGCGCGCGCCGGTCGGTCGAGGCAGACGAGGGCGGCCGCGGCGAGGGCGGGCACCTGCAGGTGGTCGATGGAGGCGCCGGCCCAGTAGAGGTTTTCGTGGTGGGCGAGGGAGAAGAGGAGGAACGCGAGCGGGACGGCGAGGCGCAGCCGGCGCGGCGGGGTGGCGGCGGACCAGAGCAGGACGGCGCAGAGCGCGGGCAGGAAGGCGTTGCCGATGGCGCCCATGACGCGGAAATCGATCGTGCCGGTGGTCCACCAGCTCGCGACGTAGAGCAGGCGGCTGGTGAGCATGCGGTGCTCGTTGTTGATGGCGGACAGCTGCTCGAGCAGGCCCCGCCAGCCGAGGCCGGCATCGAGGCGGAGCATGAGCTCGAGCGCGGTGTCGAATTCGTCCCAGAAGACGATGTTGCGGGCGCCGGCGAGGGCGGCTCCGAGGGTGAAGACGACGGGCGCGAGGACGGCGAGGATGAGCGCGGCCGCGGCGAAGCTCCGGGGCCCGCGGGCCGCCGGCGTGAGGGGGCCCGGACTGGGAGCATCGGCCGTCATCGAAGCGGGGCGGTGATGCTATTGTGCGGAGGCCACGGCAACCGGTTTCTCGGAGGAGAGCAGGAGGCGGTTGCCCGTCATGCGGAATTCCGGCCGCGGGCCGGCGACGAGAATGCCGACGTCGAAGTCCTCGGCGGGCAGGCGGTCGCGGTCGATGACGGCGCGGAAGCCGCCGAGGCGCCAGCGGGGTTCGTTGTAGGCGCGGGCGACATCGTCGCGCGGGAGCGTGACGGTGCTGAAGTAGAGGAGCGACTTCTCGGAGCGGAGGACGACGTAGACCTGGCCGCGGCGCGACGTCCGGCCGGGCAGCATGGCCCAGCCGCCGGCGGTGACGGCGCGTTCGTTGGCGAGGAGCTCGTCGAAGTGGGTCACGATGCGGTCGTTGGCGAGCGGGGCGGAGAAGGCGCGCGGCCGGGAGAATTCGGGCAGACGGTAGATGCCGCGTTCCGCGGTGCGGCGGAGGAGACTGTCGGCGTGGCCGGGGATGGGATGGAGGCGGCGGCGCACGATGTCGCGGCCGTCCTCGCCGTAGTGCTTGAACATGGTGCCGGCGCGGTCCCGCCACTCGATGAAATCCTCGGCGCGCGGCGCGAACTGGACGTTGGCGGCGAGGTTGAAGCCGACGAACGCGGGGGTGAGCCAGAGCAGGACGCGGAAGGGGCGGGCGGGATCGGTGGCGGCCTCGACGAGCAGGAAAAACAGCATGGCCCAGGCGAGGGCGCCGAGCACGAGGTAGCGGGAGCTGACGAGCGGGAGCGCCAGTTCCGAGCGGCCGAGGGCGACGAGGCCGAGCGAGCCCAGGGCGAACAGCGCGGTGGCGACGGCGAGCGGCTGCTGCCGCCAGGCGCCGCGGGCGACGACGACGACGAGGCCGGCGAGCAGGAGGAGACCGGGTAGGGGCGCGTGCGCGGCGACGCCAAAGGTCATGGGGCTGCCGAGCAGCGCGAGCCAGAAGCGGACGACGTGGAGGACGGTTTCCAGGGTGAGCGCGGGGATGCGGTGGCCCGGGTTGTAGGCGAAGCCCTGCAGGAAGGCGGCGGCGGCGGCGGCGGCGAGGGCGAGCCAGACCCAGAGCGGACGGCGGTCGGGCCGGCCGAGGAGCAGGAGGGCGCCGAGCGGCCAGACGAGCAGGCCGTGGGCGAGGGTGAAGGTGGCGAGCAGGCCGAGGCCGCCCGCGCAGGCGAACGCGACGCGGCCCGGGCGCAGCAACGCGGCGAAAACGCCGACGGCGAGGAGCACGACCTGGAAGTGGTCGATGGAGGATCCGGACCAGAAGAGGTTCTCGTAGTGCTCGAGGTGGAAGACCAGCAGCGCGAACACGACGGCGAGGCGGACGCGGCGGGCGGTGCCGTCCACGGCCCAGACGAGCACGGCGCCGGCGCCGAGGAGGAAGAGGTTGCCGATGGCGCCGATGACGTGGAAATTGACGGTGCCGGTGAGCCAGTAGCCGACCGCGAACAGCAGGCGGCTGGTGACCATGCGGTGCTCGTTGTTGACGGCGAAGAGGCGCTGGCCGAGCTCGGTCCACGAGGCACCGGCATCCAACCGGAGCAGCAGGTCGAGCACGGTGTCGAACTCGTCCCAGAACACGATGTTCCGGCTGTAGACGGCGACCTGCACGGCAATGTAGGCCACCGGCAGGGCGGCCAAAACGATCCACGCTGCGACGGTAGACCGGCGCAGCGGCGAACTCAGAGGGGGCAAGACCATGAAGCGGAGACGCTGCGCGGCAAGACGCAGAATGCGGTCGGGGGGCGTCGAACGTGAGTGGGGGGGGGCGCCCGGCAAGGGGTGATTTCTGACATTTTCGTAACAAAGCTGAAGGGGGCGGGGCGGGGTGGACCCGGACCGGCCGTCGGCTCGACGCAGCGACGGGCAAAATGTTTCCCGTCGCGGGGCGCGGGAGGGGCGCGAACGATCGCCGGAAATTACACTTCAGAAATGCGGAATTTCCGGGCTAGGGTGGCGGGATGAAACGCCTCGCTCCGTGGACCCTGCTGTTGGTGACCCTGCTGGTGATCGTCGTGCCCTTCGCGCTGGCGGCGACCGCGCCGGCCCCGGCGCCGGCCAAGAGCGACAAGTCGCCGGGGGCGGGTATCGCCACGGCGGTCTCGACGGTGACCGGCATCGCCATCTCGCCCCTGCTGGGCACGGCGGGCTACGGCGCCTACCAGTGGATGGCGGCGAAGGACGACGCGGCGAAGGCGAAGCTGCCGTGGTATGCGCAGCCGAGCTTCTGGCTGCCGGCGCTGTTGATCGTGGCGGTGTGCGCGGGCAAGGACTCGTTCGGGGCGGCGGTGCCGCCCGGGCTGAAGAAGCCGCTCGATGTGCTGGAGACCGTGGAAAACAAGTTCAGCGGGCTGGTGGCGGCGGGCGCGGTGGTGCCCTTTGCGATCGATACGGTGACGAAGCTGGTGTTCGACGGCAGCGCGATGGCCGCGCACGGACCGGAGCTGGTGCCGAGCGGCGTGGCCGCGATCCAGCTGGCGGCGGTGGACTTCACCTGGCTGATGAACCTGCTGACGGTGCCCTTCGGCGTGGCGGTTTTCCTGATCGTGTGGCTCGGCTCGCACGCGATCAACGTGCTGATTTTGCTCAGTCCCTGGGGCGCGATCGACGCGGCCCTGAAGGCCGCGCGCACGGCGCTGCTCGGGCTGGTGACGCTGGCCTCGACGATCGACCCCTGGTTGGGTGCGGTGCTGTCGCTGGTCGTGATCGTCGTGGCGTATTTCGTGGCGGGGTGGTCGTTCCGGCTGACGGTGTTCGGCAGCGTGTTCTGCTGGGATTTCCTCACCGGCAAGAAGACGCGTTTCGTCCCGGCGGAGAACGACAACGCGATGTTCGCCGGCGGCGGGTTCGCGGGCGTGCCGATCCGCACCTACGGCCGGCTGGTGCAGCGCACGGGCGGCGGGCTGGAGTTCGTCTACCGGCCGTGGCTGGTGCTGCCGCCGCGGATGGCGCCGGTGCCGGCGGAGCCGAAGACGCTGGCGGTGGGCGAAGGGGCGTTTTTCTCGGACATCGTCGACGACGCCGAACGCACGCTGTTCTCGCTGCCGCCGCGCTACCGCGGGCACGAGGCGACGGTGGCGCGGGCCTACCTCATGGGCGGCGGCGTGAAACCCGCGGGCCTGCGCAAGGCCTGGGGCGCGCTGCGCGAGTTGCTGGGCGGCAAGGCGCAGGCGCCCGCGGGCAGCTGACGGCGGGTCCCGCCGCAAGAAAGCCTTGGCCTTTTGGCGGTTTGGGGTGTGGCCTGTCGGCCGCATGAACCGCCGACGCTTTCTCCAGGGGTCGCTCGCCGCGGGGGCGGCGGCGACATGGTCCTTCCACCTCCGGGCCGCCGACAAGGCCGGGAAAAAATACCGCACGGCGCTGGTCGGCGCCGGCTGGTGGGGCGGCAACATCGTCGGCGAGGCGGTCGCGAGCGGACGCTGCGAGATCGTGGGACTCTGCGACGTCGACGCCCGCATGCTCGATCTCGCCGCGGCCAAGCTCGGCAGGCTGACCGCCGACGCGCCGCGGCGTTACCGCGACCACCGGGAGCTGCTGGCGAAGGAGAAGCCCGACCTCGTGATCGTGGCGACGCCGGACCACTGGCACGCGCATCCGACGATCGACGCGGTGAAGGCCGGGGCGCACGTCTACGTGGAGAAACCGACGGCGTATTCGATCGCGGAGAGCCGCGCGATGGTGGACGCGGCGCGGAAGCACGGGCGCACCGTGCAGGTGGGCCTGCACCGGCGGATGGCGCCGCACCTGGTCAAGGTGCGCGACTTCATCCGCGGCGGCGGCGCGGGCACCGTCGGGATGATCCGCTGCCACCTGAACAACGTCGGCACCGGGCCGGAAGCAGCGCTGCCGACCGTCGCGGTGCCGCCGGAGCTGGACTGGGACCGCTGGTGCGGGCCCGGTCCGCTGCGTCCGTTCAACGGCGGGGATCCGCGGCGGCCCGAGCTGGGGGCGGGGAACCGCGGCCTGCATCCGCGCGGGCACCGCATGTATCTCGACTACGCCAACGGCCACCTCGGCGACATCGGCGTGCACTGGTTCGACCAGGTGCTCTGGATCATGGAGGAGAAGGGCCCGTCGCGGGTGTTCTCGACGGGCGGACGGCCGGTGCGCGGGGCGCCGGTGCTGACGCCGGAGGCGCAGACCAGCGATGCGCCGGACCACCAGGTGGCGCAGTTCGCGTTCGAACGCTTCACGATGACGTGGGAGTCGCGGGTTTTCGGCGGCAATGCAGCCGAGCGCAGCGAGGTGGCCGGCACCTACTTCTACGGCACCAAGGGCACGGTGCAGGTGGGGCACAAGGGCGGCTGGACGTTCTATCCGGCGGACGGGAGCCCCGGCGTGTCGGAAAAAGCGCAGCTCAACGAGCCGGACGGGCAGAACATCCGGGAGCTGTGGGCGGATTTTCTTTCGTGCATCGAGAGCGGGCGGCGGCCGGTGTCGGACATCGAGGAAGGCCACCGCGCGACGGTGTGCTCGTTGCTCGGCATGGTGAGCTACCGGACGGGCCGCAGCGTGGCGTGGGACCCGGCGAAGGAGCGGATCACCGGCGACGACGCGGCGGACAAGCTGCGCCATCGCAGCTACCGCAAGGGCTACGACTTGCCGTCGGCATGAGGCCGGGGTGCGCCGGCAGCGGGCGCGCCCTCACCCGGCGAGCGCGCGCAGACCGCGGGTGAGCCGGGCGAGTGCCTCCGCGGCGGCGGCGCCCTCCAGCGCCCCGTAGGCGACGCGCAGGCGGCAGCCGTCGGCCGGTCCGAGGCCGAAGGCGGTGCCCGGGATCGTGGCGACGCCGTGCTCGCGGATGAGGCGCTCGGCGAGGGCGAGCGGCGCGAGGGTGGAGCGCACGCGGAGCAGGAAATAGAACGCGCCGGCGGCCGGCGGGACGGAGACGAGGCCGTCGGCGATCAGCGGGGCGAGGGCGTCGCGCACGAGCGCGCGGTTGCGGACGAGCGAGCCGAGCTTTTCGCGCACGTAGGGCGTGCCGCCGCCGGCCGACGCGTCGAGGGCGCCGAGGGCGGCGACCTGCGAGACGACCGGCGGACAGATCAGGAGGGTGTCCTGGATCTTGCGCAGCGCGGACTCGAGAATTTCGGGGAACACGAGCCAGCCGAGGCGCCAGCCGGCGAAGCCGTGGGCCTTGGACAGCGAGCCGAGCGTGAGGGTGTGGGCGGCGGCGCCGGATTCGGCGGCGGGCGAGAAATGTTTCGCGCCGTCGTAGGTGAAATCCGCATACGCCTCGTCGCAGAGGTGCCAGAGGCCGCGGGCGGCGCAGAGGGCGTTGACGGCGCGGAGGGCGGCGGCGGGGTAGACGGTGCCGGCGGGATTGTTGGGCGAGACGGTGACGATGGCCCGGGTGCGCGGGGTGATCGCGGCGGCGAGGGCGGCGAGGTCGAGCTGGTGGTCGGCGTCGGTCGGCACGCAGACCGGGCGCGCGCCGACCATGGTGACGGCCATCTCGTGGTTGAAGTAGCAGGGTGTCGGCAGGATGACTTCGTCGCCCGCATCCAGAACGGCGAGGAGGGCGGCGAAGAAGGCGTTGTTGCCGCCCGCGGTGACCATGAGGCGGTTGCCGTGGGCGGGACCGACGGAGAACCCGTGCTCGGCGGCGTGGCGGGCGGCGAGGGCGTCGACCAGCGCGGGCAGGCCGGCTACGGGCTGGTATTTGTGCAGCGCGGGGTCGGCGGGGAAGCGGGCGGCGGCGGCGAGCGCGGGCGGCGGCGGGCCCCAGTGGACGACCCCCTGGCCGAGCGAGATCGTGCCGGGATGGGCGCGGCAAAGATCGCCGATGACGGGAATGATGGGAGACTGGACGGCGCGGAGGCGGGCGGATTCGGGCATCGGGAGGCGGGCGCAGGCGCAGCGAGGGTGGGGTGGGTCCTCAGCGGGGCGCGAGGGTGCGGGGCGGGGAGGGCAGGGCGGCGGGAAACGTCACGCCCCAGAGCGTCGGGTCGGTCTGCGGCGCGGGCGCGGTGCCGGGCAGGAGGTGGCGGAAGAAATCCTCGAACCGCAGGCTGCACTGGAGGCGGCGCTGGGTGCGGTCGTCGATCTTGGGATTGAGGACGATGATCGCCTCGGAAAACGGCGGGGCGTGCTTCATCCGCAAGGCGGCGGCGCGGGCCTCGGCGGGCGAGAGCGACCGATCCTTGATCACGGCGTCGAGCCGGCGGAGATCGGCGAGGGTGACCGGACCCCAGAGGCGACGCCACACGGCGGGCTCGATGCGCGGGGCGGCGAAGTGGACGAAGCGCTTGGTGTCGCCCTCCTGCCGCCAGAATCCCACGACCAACAGGAACGGCTCGTCGATGGCGTGCTGGCGCAGGGCATCGCCGAGGTCGACGGGCGTGCCGTATTTCACGGCCTTCGGATTCACCGGAATGCCGCCGTGCCGGAGGTTGGCGGCGGCGGGAATGTCCCAGGGCTGGGTGGCGCGGGCCGGTTGGTAGCCGTCGAAGAAGGTGGCGCGCACCCAGGCTTCGAACGCGAGGCCGTGCGCCTGCACCTCCTGGGCGCGGGCGGCGCCGAAGGCACCGGCGCAGACCAGGAGCGCGACGGCGAACAGGCGCGGGAAAAACGGGTGGGGCGCGCGGGGCACGGCGCGGGGAGGGTTCACGCCCGGGCCGCGGCGGCCAATCCCAAAGCGGTCGACGGTTCGCGCGGACGCGGGGTTGAAACCGGGACCGGCGTGTGCTGCGGTGGCGGCCATGCGTGCATTCCTTACCCCGTTTGCGGTGCTGTTCGCGCTGGTCGCCTCGGCGGCGGCCCAGGCGCCGCGGCCGAACATCATCTTCATTCTGGCCGACGACCTCGGCTACGGCGAGCTCGGCAGCTACGGGCAGAAAAAAATCAAGACGCCGCACCTCGACCGGATGGCGGCGGAGGGCATGCGGTTCACCCAGTTCTACGCGGGCAACACCGTGTGCGCGCCCTCGCGCAGCGTGCTGATGACGGGCCTGCACATGGGCCGCACGCGGGTGCGCGGCAACGCCGGCGGACGCAACATGCTCGCGCAGACGCTGCGCACCGGCGACACCACGGTGGCGCACGTGCTGCAGCGCGCGGGCTACGCGACGACGCTGGTGGGCAAGTGGGGCCTCGGCGAAGTCGGCAGCGAGGGCGAGCCCACGAAAATGGGCTTCGACGACTACTTCGGCTTCCTGAACCAGACCCATGCGCACAACCATTTCCCGAATTTCCTGCTGCGGGACGGGAAAAAAGTGCCGCTGGCCAACGACCTCGTGCCGGTGGGCGAGACGGAAGGCGCGGGCTATTCGGTGCAGCGGGTGGTCTACGCGGACGACGTGTGCGCGCAGGAGGCGCTGGCCACGATCACGCGGCTGAAGGACCGGACGTTTTTCCTGTATGTCTCGCTGGTGACCCCGCACGCGAACAACGAGCGCTCGCGGGTGCTGGGCGAGGGCAACGAAGTGCCGGACCACGGCATCTACGCCAAGGAGCCGTGGCCGGAGACGGCGCGGAACCACGCCGCGATGGTGTCGCGGCTCGACCGCGACGTGGGCGAGCTGCTCGGGCACCTGAAAAAACTCGGGCTCGACGAACGGACGCTGGTGATGTTCTCGAGCGACAACGGCCCGCACAAGGAAGGCGGACCGGACTACGATCCGGCGTTTTTCGAGGTGAGCGGTCCGCTGACCGGGCTGAAACGCAGCCTGACGGACGGCGGCATCCGCGTGCCGTTCCTGGCGCGGTGGCCGGGCAAGATCCGCGCCGGCGCGGTCTCGGATCATGTGGGTTATTTCGGCGACCTGATGGCGACGTGGGCGGAGCTGGGCGGCGGCAAGACGCCCGAGAAACTCGACAGCATCAGCCTCGTGCCGACCCTGCTCGGCCGCGGCGCACAGCCGAAGCACCCGCATCTCTACTGGGAATTCTACGAGCAGGGCGTCAGCCAGGCGGTGCTGATCGAAGGCCGCTGGAAGGCGCTGCGCCTGAGGTCGCTCACGGCGCCGGTGCAGCTCTTCGACCTGCACAACGACATCGCGGAGAAGACCGACGTCGCGGCGAAGCACCCGGCGCTGGTCGCGCGGGCGCTGGAGATCTTCAGGACCGACCGGGCGGACAACGAATTCTGGAAGCTGGCGGCGGCGCCGGCGCCGAAGAAGAAGTGACGGGCCGCGACGGGGCGGCGGCGCTCACGCCGCCGCCGGCGCGAGCGGGAGGGTGAAGACGAAGACGGCGCCCTTGCCGGGCTGGCTGGCGGCGGCGCGGATGGTGCCGCCGTGGTCCTCGACGATCTTCTTGCAGATGGTGAGACCGAGGCCGGTGCCGTGGGCCTTGCCGTGCGTGGCGAAAGGCTTGAAGAGCGTGCGGGCGATCTCGGGCGCGATGCCGCGGCCGGTGTCCTCGACCTCGACGTGGACGAAACCCGCGTCGACGCGGAAGCGGAGGAAGATCTTGCCGCCGTCGGGCAGCTCGTCGACGGCGTTGTTGAGCAGGTTGTAGAAGAGGCGCGAGAGGCGCTGCGGATTGAGGGCGACGTCGACGGCGGGCGGTTCGTTGTCGAGGATGACCTTCACGCCGCGGTCGGCGATCTCCTGCCGGATCTCCTCGGCGAGGGGATTCATGTAGCGGGCGAAATTCACGGCGCGGAGCACGGGCTGCTGGCCGCTGGGGCGGGTGAACTCGATCAGTTCCTGCAGCATGTTGGTCATGCGTTCGACCTGGCGCGCGATCTTGTGCTGGGCACGGGCGCGGATCGGCGGCGCGGTGTCGTCGCTGCAGGCGAGCTCGGCGGCGAGGCCGATGATGGTGAGGGGATTCTTGAAGTCGTGGACGATGGTGCCGGCGAAGCGGCCGACGACGGCGAGGCGCTCGGCCTGGATGATTTCCTCGAGGTATTTCTGGTTCAGCGCGCGCATGCGCAGGCTGAATTCGCGGATGATGTTGAGCGCGATCTGCGGGCGGTTGGTGAGCAGTTCGAGCAGGCGCTCGCGGCTGAGGAAAACAGCGTGGGTCTGGGTTTCCGCGATGGCGGTGGCGGAGCGGGGCGCGTCGTCGATGACGGCCATCTCGCCGAAGAAATCGCCGGCGCCGATGGTCGCGAGGACGCGGGGCTCGTTCTGGTCGACGACGGCGGAGATGAGCACGCGGCCCGACTCCACGACGTAGAAGCCGTCGCCGACATCGCCGGCCGAAAAGATCACGGCGCCCGCGGGGAACGTGCGGCGGTGGCCTTCGGCGGCGAGGGCCTGCAGTTCGCGGATCAGCACGCCGGCCAACTTGTGCTCGGTGGTCACCATCGGCGGCGACAGTAGCCGGCGGGCGGGGCGCGTAAAGCGAGGAGATGATGCGGGCGCCATTCCGCGCGCGGCACGGAGGCGGAACGCACGACCGGGGTCAAACGGGCCGGGGCCGGAGCGACGGGACGGAGGAGGGCGGGACGCGCTCCAACGCATCCCGCCCTCCGGGGCTACACTACCGCCGTCCCCTCACGGGTGGGCGGCAAAGCGGGTGTCGGGACGGCCGGGGGCGGCCTGCAACGCGGCGACGACGGCCGGGGTGACGAGCGCGAGGTCGCGCACGCGACCGCCGTCGAAGCGGACGACGAGCGTGCCGCGGGCGGCGCTGTCGGCGACCGTGTGGCCGTGATAGAGCCAGGTGCCGTCGGCGAGGGTGAGGTCGGGCCGGCCGAGTTTGGCGGCGACCTGCACGCGGAACGTGCCGGGGGCGACGAACGGACCGGCCTCGGTCACGGCGATGCGACCGTGGGTGGCGAGCAGCGCGGCGGCGCGGTCGGGGGCGGGGACGGACGGGGCGGCGGAGAGCGTGGCCGCGGCGAGGAGGGCGGCGGCGACCGGGTGGATTACGGAGCGGAGGGGCATGGGAGGAACGGGACGGAGGTTTTGGGCGGGCGGCGGCGCGGAGGCGTCGGCGACGGGAGGCACCGTGCACGGGCGCCGTCCAGGGTGCGACGGACGGCGAGCGAACCGCTCGGCGGGCGAGCGAGCGGCGGGGCGGCGCGAGTGAACGGCTCGACCGGCGAGCGAACGGCTCGGGAACCGCCTCGACGGGGCGGCGCCGGCCCGCAGCATCGGGCGGCATGTTGCTGCGTTTCCTTGCGTTCGGCCTGGCGCTCGTCGCGGCCGCCGGGGCGGCGGACGCGGCGAAGCGCGAGGCGCCGCGGAGGGAAGTGGGGGAGATCGTCGAAGAACGCCTGAAGGCGGCCGGCATCACGCGCGACCCCTGGGGCCGGGCGACGGCGGAGCTGGGCTCGTGGGCGTTCAACAACTACCGGTTCCGGCGCGGCGACGACGCGCGCTGGGCGGAGCGCGATTTCGACGATTCCGACTGGAAGCGCATCACGCCCTACGAGCTGCCCTCGCGGGACGGGGTCTATTGGGTGCGCTGGAAAGTGACGCAGCGGGGCGAGGGGGCGGCGACACGGCGCGACGGGCTGCTGCTCAAGGTGGTGGCGAGCTACGATCTCTACTGGGACGGCCAGCTGATCGGGCGGAACGGACGGGTGGGCCGCACGGCGGAGGATGAATTACCGGGCGTGGTGGACGCGTTGTTCCAGGTGCCGCGCGAGTTGCTCGGCGCGGGGGAGCACACCGTGGCGCTGCGGCTCTCGAGCTTCAACACCGGCTTTCCGGGGCCGACCTACGGGCTGAATTTCGCGTGGGGCCATTTCCGGTCGATGCTGGTGGAGCGGTCGCGGACCTCGCTGCTCTCGGTGATGGCGGTGGGGGCGTCGCTGGTGGGCGCGGGGGTGTTCGGCCTGCTCTGGCTGCTGGCGGGGCGCCGGCGGTCGCTGGCGATTTTCAGCGCGCTGCTGCTGACGGTGGCGGCGCTGCAGGCGCTGCAGGCGTGGCGCTGGCTGTTCGAATACCGCTACGACTGGCACCACCCGCGGCTGGTCGCGATCACGGTGCTGGCGTCGGCGCTGGCGGTGCTGTTGGCGGCGTTCGTGCTGGAGCACTTCGCGCTGCGGCTGCGCGTCTGGGCGGCGCTGGCGCTGGCGGTGCTGTTGACGCACGCCTGGCTGAGCAGCGACATCTACAACTGGGTGAGCCTGTATGCGTGCACGGTGGGCTTCACGACCGCGCTGGCGCTGGCGGTGCGGGCGGCGTGGCTGCGGCGGCGCGGCGCGGTGGCGGCGTGCGGCGGGCTGGCCTTCAGCATGGTGGCGCTGATCACGGCGCCGCGGGATTTCCTGGACCATGCGTTTTTCCTCAGCGCCGGCCCGGCGATGGTCGGGCTCGTCGTGGCGGTCGTGCTGCAGCTGCGGGACGAGCGGCGCGAGGCGGAGCAGGCCAAGCTCACGGCGGCCCGGCTCGAGATCGAGCTGCTCAAGAAAAACATCCAGCCGCACTTCCTGGTGAACACGCTCGCGACGCTGATCGAGGTGATCGAGCAGGACCCGCGGGCGGCGGTGGGATTGATCGAGGCCCTGGCAGGGGAATTCCGCATTCTGGCGCGGGTCTCGGGCGAAAAGCGGATCCCGCTGGACCAGGAGATCGAGCTGTGCCGGGCGCACCTGCGGGTGATGAGCCTGCGGCGCGGCGTGCGCAGCGCGCTGACGGTGCGCGGCACGACCGAGGGCCTGGCCGTGCCGCCGGCGCTGCTGCACACGCTGATGGAAAACGGCCTCACCCACCTGCTGCCGCGGGCGGGGCGGCAGGATTTCGAGCTCACGGTGGAGCGGCGTGCGGCGGGGACGCGGCTGGCGTTGCTCGCGCGCGGGGAGCGTCAGGCCGGGCCGGAGACCGTGTCCATTGATCCCGGGGCGCCGGCGGCCGACGGGAGCGGGGGGCGCGAAGGCACGGGCCTGCGCTACGTGAAGGCGCGGCTCGAGGAGAGTTTCCCGGGGGCCTGGACGTTCGCCGGGGCGGCGGTGCCGGAAGGCTGGGAGACGGTGATCGAAGTGCGCGGGATGGCGGCTGGGACGGCCGACGGCCCGGCGGAGCCGGCGCCGGCGGCCCGCGGTGCACCGCGGCGGAAAGGAGCGGCTCCGGCATGAGGGTCCTGATCGTCGAGGACGAACCGCTGCTGGTGCAGCGGCTGGAGCGGTTTTGCCGGGAGATCCTGGGCGAGCGGCTGGAGGCGGTGCGCACGGCGACGCTGTTTTCCGAGGCGAGCGCGCGGCTGGACGAGACGCCGATCGACCTGCTGCTGCTGGACCTGAACCTGCACGGGCGCGACGGGATGGAGCTGCTGGCGCGGTCGGTGGCGGGGTCGTTCCACACGATCATCGTGTCGGCGAACACGGAGCAGGCGCTGCGGGCCTTCGAATACGGCGTGATCGATTTCGTGCCGAAGCCCTTTTCGAAGGAGCGGCTGGCGCAGGCGCTGGCGCGGGTGACGGAGCGCGACGGGCGCGCGGCGGGGGCGGCGAAATACCTCGCGGTGCGCAAGACCGGGAAGGTGGAACTCGTGCCGATCGACCGGGTGGTCTACGCGGAAGGGGCGGGTGCGTATGCGGAACTGGTCCTGGACGACGGGCGGCGCGAGCTGCACGACAAGACGCTGGAAAAACTGCACGCGTTGCTGCCGCCGGGCTTCGAGCGGATCCACAAGAGCTTCATCGTGCGGTGGAGCGCGGTGAAGGCGCTGCACGCGCAGGAAGGCAGCCACTACGAGGCGGAGCTGCGCGGCGGGCTGCGGCTGCCGGTGGGGCGCACCCGCTACAAGGAGCTGCGGGAGAAACTGGGGTAGGCGCGCGGGCGGTGCCGCGCGGCCGGAAGTCGCCGCCCGAACCTTGAACAATCGGAGGCGGCGGGGCGCGGCGGAGCATCGGGCGGACTACTTTTTCGCGTCGGGCGCGGGCACGCGGCAGGACTGCCAGGCGAGGAAGCGCCACTTGCCCTGCTCGAGGCGCCAGACGGCGAGGTAGGCGAGGTCGAGTTTGTTCACGCCGGAGGCGCCGCGGACGCTGGTGAGCACGCGGCCGTGCTGCAGGACGACGCCGGGGCCGGCGGGGACGAAGACGCGCTCCTTGTGCTCGAAGGATTCGTAGACGGACTTCTTCGAGCTGAGGGCGTCGACGAAGGTGACCTTGGTGTCGACCTTGGTGTTGGAGTGCGAGTAGTGCAGCTCGTCGGAGAAGATGGCCTCGAGGCGGGCGCGGTCGCCGGCCATTGTGGCGGCCAGGCGCTCGTCGTCGGCGGCGCGCACGGCGGCGATCAGTTTTTCGTCGGCGGCACGGAGCGCGACGGAGCAGAGGGCGAGAACGGCGAGGAGACGGAGGAGTTTCATGGGGGAAGCGGGCGCGCAGCCAACGCGAGGCGCCGGCGGGGGGCAAGCGGCGTGTGGGGCGGACGGGCCTGCCCCGGGCGCGTCAATTGCGGTCGTAGCGGAGCAGGTCGGCGACGAGTTCGGAGGCGACGAAAATGGAACGGCCGTCCGCGGAGAAGCAGGCGGCCTCGGCCTGGGGCAGGCCGTGCGGCCGCAGGCGGACGGGCGGACGGGCGAGGGCGACCGCCCACGATTCGGCGGGGGCGCGGGGAAAGAGCAGGGGTTCGCCGTAGGTGAGCACCAGGACGGCGGAGCGGTCGGGCGCGAAGTCGAGCGCGGTGGGCCAAGCGTAGCGCGGACCGGCGAGTTTGCCGATGAAGCCGGGCGGACCGGCCGGGTTGGCCAATTGGGGCACGGGGCCGACGAAGCGGGCGACCGGGGTGCCGCCGGCGAGGGGCGAGGGCAGGGTGATGCGGTAGAGCCGGGCGGGCGCGGTGCGCTTCGAGACGAGGTAGACGGCGCGCTCGACGGGATCGACGGCGACGGCCTCGCAGTCGCGGGGGCCGTCCTCGTAGGTGAATTTGAGCGTGAAGGCCGGACGGGCGGCCAGCTGGCCGGCGGCGGCGAGCGCGGCGGGGTCGGGTTCCGGGACGAAGTGGAGCGAGGCGTGTTTGCGCTTGGCGTCGTTGTCGCCGACATCGCCGATCACGAGCCAGGGGGTGCCGTCGAGCTCGGCGGTGGCGATGTCTTCCCAGTCTTTGGGTTTCTCACCGGAGATCTGCAGCCGGCCGCGCAGGACGCCGGTCGTGGTGACGGCGTAGAGCGTGGCGGAGGCGCCGCTGTCGTCGTGGGTCCAGAGCAGGTCGGGACTGCGCCGCGAGGCGGCGAGGCCGCTGGTCTCGTGCTGGGGCGGGGCGGCGAGCTTGCCGGCGACGACCGGGGCGGAGAAGGCGGGTTCGGCGGCCGGGCCGGCGGCGGCGGAGAGGAAAATGGCGGCGAGGCAGAGGCCCGGGCGGACGAAGGAAGGCACGCGCATGAGTTCGCGCCTTGGGACGGCCGGAGCGAGGAAATGTTTCCGCGGGGCGGCCCGGGCGCCGCGCGGACGGCGGGGGCGATCAGAACGTGACGTCGACGCCGAAGGTGGCGCGCCAGCCGCTGTTGCTGTTGTCCTCCACGTATTGGGGGAAGCTCTGGTAGCTGACCTGCGGGCGCGAGGTGAGGTTGATGACGTTGGCGTTGAGGCGGATCTTGCGGGTGAGGCGGAAGCTGGCCTCGAGGTCGACCTGCTCGCGGGCGGCGAAGGTGTCGTCGACGTAGCGGTTGTCGCCGATGCCGGTGAGGTAGTCGGAGCGGTAACTGTAGCGCACGTTGGTGCGGAACCGGCCGATGGCGTAGTCGAGCGACGCGTTGAACATGGTGTCGGAGAAACCGAAGGTGGGCAGCTTCTCCCCGCGGCGGAGGGCGCCGTATTCGGCTTCGCTCTTGCCGACGGTGACGCTGACGTGGGCGGTGAGGCTGCGGAGCTTGGGCGGAAGGAAGAAGAGCTTCTGCTGGATAATGAATTCAGCGCCGTAGTTGACGGCGCCCTCGGCGTTTTCCCACTTGCGGTAGCGGCGGGTGCCGAGCGGATCGACGATGGGTTCGCCGGTGACGGGGTCGACGTCGTTGAAGCGACGGTCGCTGTTGTAGTAGAACCCTTTCATCTTCTTCCAGAACAGGCCGACGGAGTAGAGGCCGCCGCGGTCGGTGTATTTCTCGAGCTGGAGGTCGGCGTTGTGGGAGCGGGTGGGGTCGAGGTAGGGGTTGCCGACGGCGACGTTGCCGTTGATGTCCTCGGAGCGGCCGAGGGTGAGGCGGGACAGGGTGGGCCGCGCGTAGCTGCGGTTGTAGCTTTCGCGGAGGATGAGGTTGGTCTGCAGGGTATGGCGGAGATGGATACCGGGCAGGGCCTCGGTGTAGGAGCGGCCGGCGTCGCGCGATTTCACGGAAAGGGTGCGGGCGTCGACCTCGTAGCGGGTGGAGTCCCAGGTGTTGCGCTCGACGCGGAGGCCGCCGACGACGGTGGTGCGGCCGATCTGCACCGTGCCCATGCCGTAGGCGGCGGCGGTGGTCTCCTTCGCCTTCGAGTCCTCCTCGACGGAGCCGCGGAGGGAATCGTAGGGCACGTAGGTGAAGAGGCCGGGGGTGGTGCGGAGCAGGTCGCGGACCTTGCCGGGCCGGACCTCCATCCACATCTCGCGGCCGTTGATGGCCCGCGGGGTGGACTGCAGGACGGAGGCGTAGGGGAAAGCGGCGGCGGCGCCGGTGTCGTATTCGAACTGGTCCTGCTGGAACTTCGGGGTGGTCTGCAGGTATTTGGCGCCGAATTTCACGGCGCCGGCGAGGCGGTCGCCGATGAACTTGCGCTCCCAGTCGGCTTTGACGTTGAAGGACTCCTCCCAGCGCTCCTCGGGCTCGATGCTGAGGTCGCCGCGGGTGATGCCGCCGAGGTCGCGGGGGTCGAGGCCGTTGACCACCCAGACCTTGGGCTTGAGCGGATTGCGGACGTCGTATTCCCAGGTGTAGTAGCCGCGGGCGGCGTGGACGTTGCGCACGATGAAGTCGGAATCGAGGGTGCGGACGTAGTGGGTGTAGCGGTAGAAGGCGTCGTAGTTGACGGTGGTGGCGCCGAGCTCGTGTTTGCCGCCGGCGGAGAAGGCGTAGATGTCGGTCCGGTTGGAGTTTTCCTCGGCGCTGTAGCGGATCTCGCCGCGGGTGCCGTTGGCGCCGGCGATGCCGCGGCCCTGGCCGGTGCGGAGGAACTCGAAGGTCTTGCGCCCGTTGAGGGCGTCCTGGAAGCGGGTGTCGATGTAGGGCCGGCTCAGATACCGGGAGGAGTCGACCTCGCTGTGGCTGTGGAGCGGTTTGAAGTAGAAGGTGTGGTCCTTGCCGATGCGGAAATCGACGGCGGCGTTGACCGCGTGGGAGCGGGTGTCGCGCAGATTATACTGCACCGTCATGTTGGGGTTAAAATAGAAGGGAAACCCGGGCAGGTTGTAGGTGGGATTGGTGGCGGGGTTGATGAGGGTCCAGTCGGTGTCGTTGTTTTCGTAATACCGGTTCGTGCGGTATTGGCTGAGGGTGACGGACACCCCGAGGTTCTTCACTTCGCCGAAGATGCCGTAGAGGTCGCTGTAGGTGGCGCGGAGGTTGTGGCCCCATTTCTCGGCGAGGCCGAGGTAGTTCAGGGAGGCGTTGAGGCGGATCTCGCGGCCGTCGCGCTGGAAGGCGGAGCGGGAGACGACGTTGATCATGCCGCCGATGGCGTCGCCGTCCTTGTCGGGCGTGGCGGCCTTGATGACTTCGATGTTGGCGATGCCGTCGGCGACCAGGTCGCGGGTGGAAAAGCCGCGGGTGCCGAGGCGGTTGCCGTCGAGCTGGAAGGCGTTGAACTCGCTGGCGAGGCCGCGGATGTTGACGCCCTCGGGGGCGCCGTCCTCGCCCTCGTTGACGGTGAGGCCGGGCAGACGCTGGAGCGCGTAGCCGATGTTGCCGTCGTTCATGGCGCCGAAGACCTCCTCGGAGACGATGTTCACGATGCCGCGGGCGGTCTTCTGCTGGTTGATGGCGAGGGCCTGGCCGCGGGCGGCCTCGGCGACCTCGAAGGCCTGCATCTTGAGGACTTCGCTCTTGAGCTCGGCGTTGACGACGGCGGAGGCGCCGGCGGCGACGGCGACCGGCTGGCGGAAGAGGTCGAGGCCGACGTATTCGACTTCCAACGACCGGGTGCCGGCCGGGATGCCGGCGAGCGAGAAGCGGCCGTCGGCGTCGGTGACGTCGGTCGCGGTGGTCCCGACGATGCGGACGACGGCGCCCTGGAGGGAGCGGCCGGTGGCGCCTTCGGAGACGCGGCCGTTGACGGTGCCGGTGGCGGCGGCCTGGGCGCGACCGACGGCGGGGAGGACGAGGAGGACGATGGGGGCGAGGGTGCCGGCGGTGCCGAGGCCGAGGGCCAGCAGCGGGCGAAGCGGGAGGCGACGGTGGGAGCGGGACATGGTGGGGCGGTGGGGCGCGTCCCCGGGGGGCGGGCGCGCGGGGCTGACGGGAGCTGGGGAACGGAGACGGGAGGCGGCGGCGCCTCCGGTGGGGTGGGGTCACCGTGGAAACGGCCGCGCGGAGGGTCAACGCGGTTTGACGCCACCGGGCCGGGTCGTGGCGGCATGTTTATGCAGCGGGCGGCGTGCGACGGGACGAGGCGGGATATTTGCTCGGCGGATTTTCCCGCTGTCCCGGGCGCCCTGTCGTCGCGGCAGGTAGGGTGGAGCCGTGGCGGTCGAACGTTCTTCCGCCGGCCCCGAACCCATATCCGCCATGCACCGATTTTCCCGTCTCGCGATCCGTCTGTTGGTCTGGGCCCTCCTCGCGGGGTATGCGGCGGAGGCCGAGGCCGGCGTCTACGTGAAGTTTGCCGGACTCTACAACCGGCCGAGCGACCTGGAGGTCGCGAATGCGGCGGCGTTCAAGGCCTCGCTGAAAAACAACACCGGCTTCGCGGCGGCGGTGGGCTTCAAATTTTCCCTGCTGCGGCTGGAAGCGGAGCTGCAGCACCTGCGGGCGGGGGCGGAGGACGGGGCGTCCGCGACCGGGCCGGTGAAGGTGTCGGGCGCGCTGAAGGAGACGACGGGGTTCGCGAATCTGCTGGTGGACCTGCCGGGGATTTTCGGGCTCGGGCCCTATCTGGGCGCCGGTCTCGGGTATGCGCGCGTGGACCTTTCGAATCTCGGGGTGACGCGGGCCAATGTCCCGGTGGCGCAGTTCTCGGGGGCGGACTCGGTGTTCGGATACCAGGGCATGGGCGGGTTGCAGTGGCGGATTTTCGGCACCCTGACGATCAACGCCGGCTACCGGATCGTGGTGCGGGAAAAAATCGCGGTGCGCGACGTGGCGGCGAACGCGCGGGAGCGGCTCAGCCTCGGCCGGAACCGGATCTTCGAGCTGGGACTGGCGCTCGGCTTCTGAGGCGGGGACGGCCGGGCTAGGCGAGCGCGACGGATTTCCAGCGTTCGCGCGTGGCGCCGCGGTAGAGGTCGGCGCGCACGCGGGGACCGTCGACGACGATGACGGCGTAACCGGGCAGGTCGGCGTAGTCGAAGGCGTCGACGAAGGGGCGTTCGGCGGTGTAGACGGCGCGGCGTTCCGCGACGTTGGCCGGGGAAAAGCGCGGTTCCACGTCGACCTGGTCGGGGGTGTAGGCCGCGGGCCCGGCGAGGACCTCCTTCGGCGCGGGCGCGGGCGAATTCAGGACGCTGCTCAGCGCAAGCTGGCGGAAGCGGCCGCGGCCGGCGCGGCGCTCGAGGAAGTTGAAGCGGTGGATGTGGCCGCCGAGGACGATCGCCTGCTGGTCGCCGAGCAGGGCGAGCAGTTTCTCGCGGCGGGCGCGGTCGCGCTCGGCCGCGAAGACGTGCCAGGTGGCGCGGGCGCCGTAGGGCACCACCGGCGGATGCACGGCGACGAACAAGTGATCGGCGGTGCGGCGGGTGGCGACGGCCTCGAGCCACTCGAGACTGCGGGCGGCGTCGTAGGCGTCGAAAAACGCGAACTCGGCGCGGCCGGAGGCATCGCCGCCGACGCGGGCGGTGAAACAGGCCTGCGCCGGCGCGGGGGCCGCCGGGTCGAGCGCGCGGAGTTGGGCGGAAAGAAACGGGTGGAAGACCGAGGTGAAGGCGGCCGCAGCGCCGGGGCCGGTGATGTCGTGGTTGCCCTTGGTAAAAAGAAATGGCACGCGCAGGCCGGCGGCGGCGAGGGCCGCGAGGGCCTCTCGGTTTTGGCGGCCGGCGAGTTCCTCGGAGCCGCACAGTCCTTCGACGAGGTCGCCGGCCTGAAGGATGAAGGCGACGCGGGTGGCCGGATCGCGGTCGAGGTCGGCGATGACGGTCCGGACCGTGGCGAGGAGCGCGGGCGTCGTCTCGGCGGTGATGCGGCTGTAGTTTTTGATCTGGCCGATGTCGTTGGGTTTTT